>TARA_R110002020_G_scaffold460073_2_pt1 | contig 12108 bp, 10 predicted proteins | sample TARA_R110002020 | Tara Oceans TARA_R110002020 (sample SAMEA4396489) | marine metagenome | biome: Westerlies Biome; feature: [MES] marine water layer (ENVO:01000295) within the mesopelagic zone...; material: water (ENVO:00002006), including particulate matter (ENVO:01000060) such...
CCTCTTTCACTAACTGAAAATATCCCGTGTTCCAATGCTCCCGTTCCAGGCTTAACTTGAACAAACAACTCGTCCATCATTTTCTTTGCACTAATGGGTTTTTTAGGAACGTTCTGCAAGTGTTCCCAAAGCGGACTGTGCGACATGAATGTGGGATCAATCGGCCCTTTTGGACTGTTCTCTAAAAAGTTTGCTGTCTCAGGCGTATAAACAGTCTGCACGGATCCAACAGGAGGCTGAAAATCATAAAAAGGTCTTACACCAACTTGGGTAGTAGACACAGGAGGCAGTTTGTTGGTTAGTGCACCTGGGCCTTCTTCAATAATCCCCTCATATTTTCCAGGGCTCGTGCTTTGGACTCCCTCATAATACCCTACGGCTCTACCACCAACGAAGTCTACCATTGCTTGTGTATCAAAGACGTCATGCTCCGCAGCCCCCGACTCACCAAGCTCTTCAATGAGCATGCCTTCGTCAAAGAGATACCCTTCTGGATGGGTTGTAACTTCATCGAGAACGTCTCTAGTAAAATCCTTCACATCCTTTTCTTTAATCCCAGCCGATCTAATCGCCTTTTGAATATCAGGAATATGGGCCTCCAGGTCGAAAGAGCTTGCCCTGCCACCAGTGGTCCTTTCTAAAACAGAGTCGAACAAATCAATCTCTACAGGCTCAACTAGTTTAGAAAGACTAGGAAAATCTTTTTCAGCAAGGGCTTTTCTTTCTGCTTCCACCTTTTCCACCTGTGCTTGCACCTCTTCGTCTGATATAACTTTTGGAGGAACATACTCTGTCTCTGTTCCTTCTTTCTTTTTAAACATATCAAAGAACCCTTCTTGCATGTCCCTGGTCCGTGCGTCTTGGACTATTTCTGTCCCAACCTGTGTGGTTCCACCTGCACCAGCGCCCAATAAGCCTTCACCAACCACTGCTTTGGGATCTATTTCTAGTCCTTGGGCCGTTCTCGCTGTACCACCGATCTGTTCTGTTAGACCTTGCAGCCCTTCAGTTGCACCTTCTGTCACTGTTCCCTTGACAATGTTTTTCCCCGCTTGTTTAAGAGCGCCTTTACCAATGTTGTTCAAAACACCCACATTTTTAATGCCTATGGTGTTGAGTACACCACTAGCTGCCGCTGTACCAAGTGCCCCCGACCAATCTTCCCAATTCGGCTCTGCTCTTGGTGGATCGGCTCTGCTTGCTCTCTCCATAGCAACAGGACCTGCAATCTGTACGGCTTCAAATAAGGCGGGACCTAATAAAGCGCCGACTGCCATACCAACAGGGCCACCTACGAAAGAGCCCGCTGCTCCCCCACCAACTCTTGTCGCTAAACTCCCAGCGATTTGTCCCGCTTGTTCAAACACTGCTCTTGGAAAATACTCCCATTTAAAGCCTTTGTCTTGGGCGTTTATAAATCTCCCCGCTGCTGCTTCGTAGTTCTCTGGTTCTTCAACCAAATCACGCATAAAAGTTTCCCACTCCTTCATACCAAGGGCTTGGAAAGTGGTTGCCATGTTTTCTAAGGGTTGGTCTACCGCATAGCGAAAAGCGGAAGATAAACTAGTGTCTTTTTCGGGAAGTGTTGCCATCCCTCTATAATACACCTAATGCTTGACTGAAAAAAGTCCTTCGTCTGGGGATGTTTCCATTATAAAGCTAGCTAGCTGTACCATTGTGTCTTTGTCCAAGTCCGTGGAGGAGGTTACTGAAGAAAGCAAGACAACCAAGGCAGTCGCTAGTTCCCAAGGAGAAACGTTTTCTTCTTCAAAGTGTTGTTGCAGTATCGGATAGACGTCCTCAACAATTTTATCCACTGTTGTTTGAGTAGAAGGGTGCTTTAAATATTTTTTAAAAGACATAATTCAGTATACCTCATTTGAACCAGTTGCGTATTTCCCCAAGAACCTCGTTGCTGATCTTTACCTTACTCAAAAGGTTCTGCAAGATTTTCTCGTCCACGGTGTTTTTAGACACCAAATCTATATAAGTACAGCTTTTATCTTGCCCTATTCTATGAATACGGTCTTCTGATTGGACTCTGAGCTCCAAGTCATAAGAGTTCGAGTAATAGATCATGGTACTAGCCTCTGTCAGTGTGATGCCACGGCCTCCTGTTTGTGGATTAGAGACAAAATATCTGAGCTCGCTATCGGGATCTTGAAACCTATCAATGGTTTTCTGCCTGTCGTCTTGTGGTGTCTTACCATAATAAGAAGCAACAGATTTTTTACCAAACTTCTCAGCAATCGCTCTTTCTAGTTCTTGTATATCGGTTTGAAAAATAGCAAAGATAACAACCTTGCCCGATGTTTCTTCTAGTAGATCAAGAACAGCGCGAATACGGTTGTTTTTTAACAGTATTGTCTCCCCTTCTTCGTTTCGCAAGCTGCCTGCAACCACTTGTTGCAGTCGCATAATCTGTGTCAAAGCGTTCATGGTGCTAAACACCTCGTTCTCTAACACCATCAAAGCCTTTTGTTTCATTGCGCCGTAGGCTTGTTTCTGCTCAGTGGTTAGTTCTACATATCGTTTAACATAAACCTTCTCTGGAAGGTCCAAACACTCGTCTTTTCTCTTTCTAATGGAAAAGTCTTTGATGGATTCTTGCAGTTCTGAGAGTTTCTGAAACCCTACAATCTGTTGAAAGGAGTGTGAGCCCATTCTTCTTGCTTGGGTAATCGCATACCTCGCACTAAACGCGTAGTAACTAGAAAAGCCCAATAGATTAGGGGATAAAAAATAACATTGCGAGTACAGGTCAAGAGGCGCTTTAGTGATGGGAAACCCTGTAAGGATTCTTCTGTAGTCAGCCAATGGGGCCAACTTAATTAAATGCTTGGTTCTTTTAGCTTTCGGATTCTTTATCGTAGTGGATTCATCAATTGCCATCATCGCATCGTGAGTTACCAAAAACTCTTCTACAAATTTACACGCCTTGGGAGTTGCAAAAGCTTCGACATTGACTAGAAAAATGTTTAGCGCCCCTTCGCTGTCTTCTTTAACCATGCGCTCATAGTCCTTGGTCCATTGTTGGGTGTGATTGGGTTGCCATACTAGAACGTTTCTCTCTATGCGATCTGGCAAGTGTTTGCTAATCTCATGCAAATCCCAGTTTCTTAAATTGCCTTTTGGTGATACAATTAAGAGTCCAGATATTTCTCCTTGCTCAAACAGCATTGCAGTATTGTCGAGAAGAATTTTGGACTTGCCTAGGCCCATTTCTAGGAAGAGAGCAAAGAGATTTTTATGTGCACTCCTGGCTAAAGTCTCAAGTTGATGTTCGTAGGGTTCTGTTTTATAGTTATACGTTCTTATATCCATTGTTTTCATAATACTCGTTATTTGTTAATATATTTCTTGCAATCATTATATTCGTCCTATACTATTAGTCAAGCAATGAACGAAAAACGAAGAAAGATTAGACAAGTAGAGATAAATCGAGACAGAACGAACCGATGGTTTATTAATTTTGATCCAGAAAAAGACACAGGAAGATCATTGGGCCCGTTTACTACTTTAGACAAGACTTTAAGGTATGTCTATTACGAACTAGAAAAACCAAACGAAAAAATTGAAGTGTTAGAAGTAAATGACGACAACATTATCTCTTTTGTACCTGAGTTTGAGATAAACATACCAAAGAAAAAAGAAAAACAGAAGAGTAACGTAATACCAATAAACAGAGGTGAAGAATGAAGATAGAAAGCATATTTGAAGAAAGTATAAAGAAGGCAGTAGAAAATGTGGACGAATCGTCCATAAAAAACTTGAGTCGGTTGGTCAACGACCTACTCGTCGTAGAGGGGGAAATAGGCAACACGGAAGAGCGGCTGAGAAAACTAAAAGATCAGCAAAAGCAGCTCTCCGAACAAGCTATCCCAGATAAATTAGCTGAACTCGGCGTGGCTGATCTAAGACTCAGCGACGGCTCACGAATATCAGCAGATCCATTTTACAGCGCACGCATCACAGCAAAAAACTTAGGTTTGGCTCACGATTGGCTAAGAGATAACGGACACGGTGACATTATAAAGAACACCCTTACCGTCTCGTTTAGCCAAGGTGAAGACGCGGACGCTACCAGATTGGCGGAATTGCTTACTAAAGAGGGGTATCTACCTCAAACTAAGGAAGCCGTTCATCCAAGCACCCTTCGAGCATTTGTAAAAGAAATGATCGAATCGGGTAACTCATCGTTTGATGTTGACACACAGAAGAAATTCTCTGTATACACAGGCAAGCGCACAAAAATAAACCGTTGAACGAATAAAGAGGAACCAAAAATATGGCAACGAAAAAAGGTAATGGGACATCTATAACATCCCTATTTGAAGGCATCGAAGAAAAAGGATTCGGAGATGTAAGTGCAGATGATCTGCGGACACCACGATTGAGTATAGTACAGGCTTTGTCTCCACAAAGACAAAAAACCTCTAGTGACTTTAACTCAGACGCGGAAGAAGGAGACCTGTATTACAGCGGAAGCAACTACGTCATTCGTGGCGATGAAGGCGTTCTGTTTCTACCAGCATACTATTCCAAAACTCTAGTAGAGTGGGGATTGCGTGAAAAAGGTGGAGGCATTAAAGCCGTGCATCCTTCCGACTCGGATCTTTTGAACCGATGCACACGCGACGGCCAAGGAAGACTGATTACTCCAGGCGGGGAAACCCAACTGACAGTAACAGCCAACCATTATGGCTACGCGCTTATTGATGAGACACCTCAAAAATGTGTTATCAATATGACAGGTTCGCAACTTAAACACTCGCGTGCTTGGAACACTATGATCCAAGGTACGAAACTAAAGGGAGCCAAGGGGATGTTTACTCCTCCTGCGTACTCTCATTGGTATCGTTTAGCCACGCAAGTCGAGTCTAATGATCGTGGTACATGGTATAGCTACAATGTTTCACAGGAGCGCATGCTTGACGAGAGTGAAAAGGACCTTTTTGCAGAAGCAGAAGAGTTCAGTAAGTTTGTCTCACAAGGTGGAATGGACCAATTGTCCAACTCTACTAGTAAGGCACCTGTGTTGGAACAATCTAAAAAAGCAGATTGGGAAGACTAAGTAGACGACACTCCCTTTTTTCTGTGAGGAACGAAGGGAGTGTTTCATTTTTTATGAAGGAAGCGCGTGGAAAAAACAGCGGAAAAATTAATGGAGATTTTCTCAGGCTTAAAAAGAGCACATGGTATATACGAAATAACAGGGAAACAAAAGAACACAACAAAAGGAATTAAAAAAGAAGGCCGAGCCAAGACACTACACGAGCCTTTGACCATAGAGTTATGGAAGAATCATATAGCAGGTAATTTATCTTTAGGAGTTGTTCCATTAACAGACGAAGAAACCTGTTCTTGGGGGTGTATAGATATTGATGAATACCCCATTGATACCAAGAAAATTTTAAAGACAATCAAAGAGATGCAATTGCCCTTAGTGCCTTGCATGACAAAATCGGGAGGCGTACATCTTTTCTTATTTACTAAAGAGCCTATACCCGCCTACAAAATACAAAGTAAACTAGAGGACATAGCTGCATCAATAGGCAGAACAGGAGACGAGATATTTCCTAAGCAATACGAGTGGTCTAAGCAGCTCCCTAAAGAAAAGCAAACAGGAAACTGGCTTAACATGCCGTACTTTTCGGGAGAAGACACGACAAGATACGCGTTGAACGCTAAGGGAGAAGCTGCAGGAATAGAAGAGTTTATTAGAATTGTTAAAAGAAGGGCCATCACAGAGGAAGACTTAGACTCGTTTATACCTGTTCGTAAGGGCCGTAAGAAAGAATTGAATGGCGACGGCTTGTGGGACGAAGCTCCCCCTTGCTTGGTTCACATGAAACTAAACGGTGTTCCCGAAGGAATGAGAAACAACGCTTTATTAAACTATGGTGTTTTATTAAGAAAAGCTTTCCCAGAAGGAGAAGAGTGGAAAGACAAACTGCAAGAGGTTAACAAGACTGCTTGCACAAAAGCTCTTTCTCATAGTGAACTCAATACAATTATACAAAGCCTAGAGAAAACAGAGTACAGATACCAATGCAGTAAAGCCCCACTATCGAGTTTTTGTCAGAGCGGTATCTGCATCACTAAAAGACACGGCATTGAATCCTCTCAAAGAGAGCCCATCTACGGTGGACTTAGAAAATACATGACTGATCCTCCTCTTTGGCACTTAGATGTAGATGGACAAACCATTGTTTTAGAAACCAAACAACTACACAACTTTTCTTTGTATCAACAAAAATGTATGGAAGTTTTAAACATCTGCCCTCCCGATAAGAAAAAAGTAGATTGGGTTTCACAACTAAACGGGTGGCTGCAAGACGTGCAAATTGTAGATGTTCCTTCAGATATGACTAAGAAGGGTGTGTTAAAAGAAGCTATTATAGAATTTTGTAGGCTCTCAGAGTCTACTTCAAGGCTAGCTATTATTTCTAGTGGTGTCTACAGACATGAAGACGAAGAGATAAAGGAGTGGTGGTTTACTGGAAGAGACGTTGTTGTTTTTATACAAGAGTTTAAGAAGATGCGAACCATAAAAGAGGCAGAAGTTTTTACACGACTGAAAGAAATAGGAGCCAATAATTCTTCTAAATGGATAGATAAATCCGTCGGCAACAAAAAAGTATGGGTCATGGATGTAAAAGAAATTGACGACGACAGTATTTCTCTTGAAGAGTTTAGAGCAAATGTGGAGGAACCGCCATGGGAGTAACGAAATATTATGGTCCTCCAGGTACAGGGAAGACAACAACACTTCTTAATATTATAGAAGACCACATAGACAACGGAGGCCAGCCAGAGAGAATTGCTTTTATATCTTTCTCAGTCAAGGCAGCTAATGAGGGTAAGAACAGAGCTCACGCTAAGTTTGGTCTCACCTTTGAGGAGATGCCCTATTTCTGCACAAGCCATGCGTTTTGTAAAAGAAACATGGGAATATCTCAAGTCGTAAACGGTAGAGACATCTTTGATTTTTTAAAAGAATACCAATTTAGTCTTACTAAGAAATATCCCGACAACGCAAGAGCACTTAGGTCCGTGGTCCAAGATCCTTACTTCGATATTATTGAACGCTCAAAAACAAACTGCCGTTCTTTAAAAGAGGAGAGAATGTCCCTGGACCATGAGCAAAGGAAAGGTGTGTTTGGTCATATATTGGAACCCTTGTCTGAGGCTTGGGAAGAGTTTCGTTTATCGAGAACTCCAGTAATCTATTCTTTTGCGGATATGATCGCTAGTTTTTTAGAAGACGGAACCGCTCCACCACTTGACCTTTTAATTGTGGACGAGGCACAAGATTTGGCAGAAATAAATTGGAGATTAGTAGACAAGTTGGCTGCACTCACTGAAAAAACTTTTATAGCGGGAGACGACGACCAAGCCATTTATGAGTGGAACGGTGCTAAGCCACAAAGATTTGTTCAGTATGAGGGAGAAAAAATTGTTTTAGACCAATCTTATCGTATCCCTAGTAGTGTTCACCCAATTGCTCAAAAGATTTCAGAAAGGATTTTGTGTCGAGAGCCGAAAGAGTATAAACCAAGAGAAGAACCAGGAACAGTCAATAAGATTAGCTCTGTTGAAACACTGCCCTTAGATAAAGGAGAGTGGTTGATTATGGCCTCTTGCGACTACATGCTTACCGACACTTCTAAAGGCTACAACATCAGAAAGTTCTTGATTGATAATGGCTATCCTTTTGCTCATAACCACTACCGATATATTCCTGCTCGTATGATGTCTGCTATAGACACTTGGGAAAAAATTAAGACAGAAGAGATTACTTTAGGAGAACTAGACGACTTGTACTTTCACTTAGGAAAGCAAGGAGTCAAGAGAGGTTTTATTAGTAAGATTGGTAAAGAGCCTGACCAAGGAAAGAGGATTAGGCTACAAGAAGCCATAGACAACTATGGTTTAAAAGAAGAGATCGTAGACAAAACATGGAAAGAACTATTTGATAAAAGCATAGATGTAGAAAGAAGATCGTTTATAGAAAAAGCAATAAAGAAGAAAGAAGATTTACACGGAGAACCGCGAATTGTTATATCAACCATTCATCAAGCAAAAGGCGGAGAAGCGGAGAACGTGGCTGTGTATTTAGACCTATCTAAAGCACAAAAACGCTCTTCAGTATTACAACCAGACGGGCTACACAGGCAGTTCTATGTCGCGATCACTCGCACTATAGAAAACCTATACTTTGTAAAAGCCCAAGACGATTACTACAGGTACATTATATGAGTTTTGTTTATAAACCACCCACTGAGTGGACCCCACCAGATACTTTTCCTACCCAACAACTAAAAGATGCAAAGGAAATAGCCATTGATCTTGAAACTAGGGATCCGAGGCTAAAAGAACTAGGCCCTGGATACATTAGAGGAGACGGAGAAGCTGTTGGCGTGTCTATCGCTTGCGACGGCTTTGCTGATTACTTCCCCTTTGCTCACGAGTCTGGGTTTAATTTCCCTAAGAAACGTGTATTAGATTTTGTAAAAGATGTGGTCTCTGAAAAGCAAGACAAAGTTTTTCACAACGCTGGTTATGATGTGGGTTGGTTAAAGAACGAAGGCATCACTGTTCAAGGAAGAATTATTGACACCATGATAGTCGCTCCTTTAATTGATGAAAACCAGTTTTGGTATTCTCTTAATGCTTTAGGAAGACAATATGTCAACGAAGGTAAAACAGAAGGAGAGCTAGTACAAGCAGCAGAAGAATGGGGACTGGATCCAAAAGCAGAGATGTGGAGACTGCCTTCTGCTTATGTAGGAACTTATGCTACACAAGATGCTGCACTAACACTGAAGCTTTGGAACCATTTTAAAATACTTTTAGAAGAACAGAACCTTTGGAACATTTTTGAGCTAGAGATGAATGTGTTGCCTATTATATTAGACATGAAACAAAGAGGCGTCCGAGTTGATGTTGAAAGAGCAGAGGTATTAAAGAAGAAACTTATTATTCGAGAGAAGAACACCCTACAGAAGATCAAAAAAGAATCGGGCGTCCAAGAGGTACAGCTTTGGGCAGCTAATTCTTTGTCTAAAGTGTTTGACGCATTAAAGCTTTCTTATTTAAGAACACCTACAGGGCTGCCTAGTTTTACTAAAGCCTTTTTAGAAAACCATTCTCATCCAGTAGCACAGTTAATAAGAGAGGCTAGAGAAATAAACAAGACACACAGCACTTTTATTGATTCAATTCTAAAGCATGAGCACAACGGAAGGATACACGCTGAGATAAGACAGCTTAAAGGAGAGACAGGAGGCACAGTCACGGGTCGGTTGTCCATGAGCAACCCAAACTTGCAACAAGTTCCCGCTCGTAACAAAGAAATTGGGCCACTCATTCGTTCTCTGTTTTTACCAGAGAAAGGAGAGAAATGGTGTTCAGCTGATTTTTCTCAACAAGAGCCAAGGATACTGACACACTATGCAAGTCGGTCTCATTATGATGGAGCAGAAACAGTTGCCGATGCTTACAGAAACGGTGACGCAGACTTCCATCAAGAGGTTGCAACGCTTGTAGGCATTGATCGAAAGACAGCTAAAACAATCGGCTTAGGGATCATGTATGGCATGGGTAAGGGGAAGTTATCAGATCAGCTTGGAGTGTCCGTAGAAGAGGCGTCAAGCATCCTACAGAGGTTTAATACCTATGCTCCTTTTGTTAGACAATTAGCTGATTCAGTAATGCGAAGTGCAAACCAAAAAGGCTACATTAAAACGATTTTAGGAAGGCGGTGTCACTTTGATATGTGGGAGCCTTTGAAGTATGGCATGGGAAGACCAATGAAATATAAAGAAGCCGTGCATGAATACAATGGGGAAATTAAAAGAGCGTTTGTTTATAAGGCGCTCAATAAACTAATTCAAGGATCGGCTGCTGATATGACCAAGCAGGCCATGGTTCGTTGTTATGAGGCGGGGTACCCTCCGCTATTACAAGTACACGACGAACTAGTGTTCTCAATTGAAGACAAGAAAGATGTTGAGAACATTTGCAAGCTCATGGAAGAAGCGGTTTCTTTGGACGTTCCAAATAAGGTTGACGCCGAGGTTGGAAAAAATTGGGGCGACTCTATGGTCGCGAATAAAAACTAGGATATATCCTAAAATATAATGTATAATTCAATACTTTAACAGGAGTTAAAATGGATACGAAAAAATGGAAAAGCGTAGCAATACGCAGAGCAATAGTAGATTTAGCAGCAGAAATTGGTGAAAAAACTGAAAGACCGACTAGTAATGTCTTTGCTTTCGCGGTAAAACGCTTAAAGAAAGACCTGGACGAAGGAAAACTTTCAGAAGTACCTAAGCAGTGAAGCACAAAATAGTCTATGAGTCGCCATACGAATATGGCGTGTTCTCTAGTGAAGATAGGAAAGGGGCAAGGTTCTACGATTGTAATGGAGAGAAACTGCCTTCTGTAACAACGATCCTATCTGGAACTAAAGAAGGCGACTTTCTAAAGAAGTGGATACAAAAAGTAGGGGAAGAGGAAGCAGAACGTATTCGTACAGAAGCTGCGACCAGAGGAACCTATATGCACGACATTCTAGAAAAACAGATTGTCAATGGAGAGATTTGGGAATACAAGCCTGAGAACGCTGAGCAGAAAAGAGCGTTGAAGATGGCAGGTACGATCATGGACCAAGGGTTTCCTAATATCTCACAAGTCTATGGCTGTGAAGTGTCTTTATACTACCCCGATAAATACGCGGGTAAGACAGACGTTATTGGTGTGCATGATGATGAGCTAGCTATTATAGATTTTAAACAAACCAATCGACCAAAACGAAGACAGTGGGTGTGGGAGTATTTCCAACAGCTCGCTGCGTATTCTTTGGCCCACAATGAACTGTATGGCACAGACATTGAGAAAGGCGTCATTATGATGTGTTCAGTGGACTGTCTTTACCAAGAGTTTGTTTTAGAAGGCGACGAGTTTAAACGTGCTGCCGATGCTTGGATGGAACGGGTAGAAAAGTTTAGTCTGCTTCAGAAGGAAACACAAGATACGGACTCCCAAGAAGGCTGACCTTTCCGTCTTTAAGTTCTCTCCACCCTTGGTTTATTTCTCTTCCAGGCCACGTTCTTTCTAAGTCCAATTCTTTTTTTGCCTTGTTAAAGTTCTTTTGAATATAAGGTGGAAGCGTCCACGGTGTAAAAATACCTTTTTTAAGGTTTCGAGATATTTGAGCAGCGTTTATTCCAGCTATTTCTCCCAAACGTTTTACTTGTTCTCTATACACCGAGTCATCAACCTTAAGTTTTTTATAAGCTTGAAGCTTCATGTAAAGCTGTTGTTGTATGAGAAACCAAGTTTCTTGAGAGTCTCGCCATTGTTCTATAACATATTCTTCCGTAATCTTACTTCTGTCCCAAGCCACTGGATCCATATTACTTTTAACTAGTTTCTCATGGGCTTTCTTGACATTATTGATGTAGAAAGGAAGGCTTCTATTTGGATCAGCTACACTTTGGGTTACCCCAGCTAGTTTCAACAGCGCAGTGATTTCTTCCATTTCAGCTCCGTACTTAGTAAAACGTTCGTCCCCTTCTGAAAAAGCTTTCACAATGTCTCTTGCTTGTCTATATCCACCAGGACCTGCGTTGTCTAAAGCGTACTGAAGTATAACTGTAGCTTGTTCTCCTAAATCGTCTTCAGGATTATAAATCTGTTTATTGTTTTCCGTCTCGTTATTAATAAGCTCTGCAATAACTTTAGGAGCAATTGATACGGCGTAATAATCTTCTGCGAACTGAACAACGCCTTCCATAAAGCCGTCTAGCACCGCTTTAGGAAGCCCTTCGCCCTGAACATCACGGTTTCTTATACTATACTCAATAGTGTTGTACTGTTTATTTAAGAACATATATGGAAAAAGATAGTTCATTAAAAAGTAATCAAAGCCTGTGCCGTCCTCACGAAGAGGACTACTAGGCATCCTTGTAGCGTTTTTGGAATACTCTGCACCGATTTCATTCGCAGCTTCTAGGTCTTCGTCTTCAATATCAAACATTACTTGTCCTAAAGCAACAGCAGCGGCGGGAAGTCCGACTACACTACCTCCTCCAATCA
>TARA_R110002020_G_scaffold47937_3_pt1 | contig 12102 bp, 10 predicted proteins | sample TARA_R110002020 | Tara Oceans TARA_R110002020 (sample SAMEA4396489) | marine metagenome | biome: Westerlies Biome; feature: [MES] marine water layer (ENVO:01000295) within the mesopelagic zone...; material: water (ENVO:00002006), including particulate matter (ENVO:01000060) such...
ATAAAACCTATATAAAATGGAGAAAGGTGTAGGAGATGTTGATTCTCTCAAGAAAAATTATTCAATAATAAACAGAATCTATACTTTCTTCTGGAGAAATTAGTTTAGCGGCCAATTTACTTTTCCATTAAATTCAGGGTAGAACCTTATATAAGAGGGGAGAAAAAATGCGGCTTTGCTACACTTTTTCTCCCCTCTTTCTCACAAACAGTAACCAGTGGACCAGCCTGTCTGGCGACAGAGGGGCTTGCCTTGGCAATTTGCCAAAAAACATGTCACTGGCAAAGAGGCGTATAACCACATAAAAAAATATCCACGATCAGATTACTAGGCTAATCGTGGACAAGAAAATTGATAGTTGAATATTGACTGAGAATTAGGATTACCTGCCGCCAATCAATCGGAAAATAACAGCTACTAGAGCCAATACTAAAAGAATATGGATCAGGCCTGTGACGCTATAAATGAAAACTCCTACAGCCCAACCTATTAATAAAATGATAGCGATTAGATACAGTAATGAACTCATGATTTGATAGTTTTAGTTGGTTTAGATAATCTAAAATACTTTCCAACTAGGTTTTCAATCCTAATGCCATGATCAAAAAGTCCTCATTTGGGCGCTAATGGCCGTTTTTATGTTGTTTTACTTGTGTATTCGTCATTGCATGGGAAAATTTAATCCCAAGTAGGGGTATCGAATCTTTCAACCAGCAACCAACAACCAACAACTAACAACCAAGAACCACAGAACTCTTCTCCCCTTTAGGGGGCGGGGGTAACAACCAACATCCAACATCCCACATCACCCTCTCCCTCCAAAAATCGCTGAGCCAATCCTCACCATCGTGCTGCCTTCCTCTTGGGCAATCAAGTAATCTCCGCTCATGCCCATGGAAATATCTTGAAGCTGAACAAAGGATGGGAGTTGACTTTCATTCAGTTCATCAAAGAATGTTTTTAAACCTCGGAATTCCTTTCTCACCTGATCTTTATTCTCAGTGAAAGTTGCCATACCCATCAGCCCTTGAATTTTGATATGTGTGAGACTTTGGAAATCTGAATCACCCAGCATATCTTCTAACTCAGCTCGGTCAAAACCGAATTTTGTCTCTTCCTCCGCGATATGGATTTGTAGTAAAATCGAAATAATACGATCGATCTTTTTTCCTTGTTTATTGATTTCTTTAAGCAACTTGAAGGAATCTACTCCGTGGATCAGATGCACAAAGGGAGCAATGTATTTTACCTTATTGCTTTGCAAATGACCAATCATATGCCAATGGACATCATCAGGCATTTCAGGTTGCTTAGCTTGCAGTTCTTGCACTTTATTCTCTCCAAAATCCCGTATACCCACTTCATATGCTTCTTTGAGGTCAGAAAGAGGCTTGGTTTTACTTACTGCCACCAGCAAGCAATCTGGATTAAGGAATGTTTTTTTTACTGTTTCAAGGTTGGCTTTGATGTCCATTTTCTATTTTTATGCTTAATATTTTTCCAAAAGGCCTAAAACAAAGATATGGCGATCATTAGTACTTTGCTAAAAAAAGGCATTCGCCTGAGAGAGAGTTTGGAACAGGAATACTCTCATCCTTTAGAACTTCAGCGTCAGGAATTGAAAAAATTGCTCATCCACTCTGCTGATACGGAGATAGGCAAAAAGTATGAGTTCTCTAAAATCCTTAAAAGTTTTCGAAGGGACGACGATGAATTTTATGAGCTTTACAAAGCTCAGCTACCAATCTATGACTACGATAAAATTCATACAGAATGGTGGTACAAATTACTTGAAGGTAAGTCAAATGTCACTTGGCCAGGTCCTGTGACCCATTTCGCGCTGAGCAGCGGAACTTCTGGTGCCACCTCCAAATTCATTCCTATCACCAAGGATATGGTGAAAGCTATCCGTAAGACTGGAGTACGTCAAATTCTTTCCCTATCAAAATATGATTTGCCCGCTTCATTGCTCACCAAAGGCATTTTGATGCTTGGCGGAAGTACTGATCTGGAGTTTAACGGTACTTACTTTTCCGGAGACCTGAGCGGGATTACCACAGGTAGATTGCCTATTTGGTTTCAGCGCTTTTATAAGCCAGGTAAAAAGATCTCACGGAGTAAAAACTGGGGAGATAAACTTGATCAAATCGTAGAGAAAGCTAAATCTTGGGATATAGGCATTATCGTGGGAGTGCCTGCCTGGTTGCAGATTTTAATAGAGAAAATCATTGAGCGGTATAAAGTGGATAATATTCATGAGATCTGGCCAAACCTCCAGATTTTCGTTCATGGGGGAGTTTCTTTTGAGCCTTATAAAAAGGGTTTTGAGAAGCTACTAGGGCGACCTATTTTATACTTAGAAACTTATTTGGCTTCGGAAGGATTTCTGGCATTTCAGGCTTTGCCCGGAAGGAAATCCATGCGCCTAGTGTTGAATAATGGGATTTTCCATGAGTTTGTGCCCTTTAGAGAGGAGAATTTTGATGAGGAAGGAAACATCCGTCAAGATGCCAAAACCTTGAAAATAGACGAAGTAGAAGAAGGAAAGGACTATGCGCTATTAATCAGTACTTGCTCGGGCACATGGCGATATTTGATCGGAGATGTAGTCAGATTTGTGTCTAAAGAAGAATCAGAAATCATCATCACTGGTAGAACAAAGCATTTTTTGAGTCTGTGTGGAGAGCATCTTTCTGTGGATAATATGAACAAAGCCATAGAGCTCACAGCTGAGGAACACGATATGAATATTCGTGAGTTTACTGTGCTGGGCGTGCCGCATGGAAGTCTATTCGCGCACCATTGGTTTATTGGTTCTAGCGATGCTATTAAACCTTCCATATTGAAAAAGACCTTAGATAATAATCTCAAAATCCTTAATGATGACTATGCTGTGGAGCGAAACCATGCGTTGAAAAAAGTCATCGTGACAGTTTTGCCCTCATCCTATTTTTATGACTGGCTGAAAGCTCAAGGGAAGGAGGGAGGACAGTACAAATTCCCAAGGGTTCTAAAGGGGGAGAAAGCCGGAAGTTGGCAAGAATTCTTAATCAATAATGGGATAGAACTGTGAGTTCTTCGCTGCTGGAAGGGATCAGTATGGGGCTCTTACTGTCTGCAATGATTGGCCCGGTATTTTTCACCTTGATCCAAAGCAGTCTGGAAAATGGCTTCCGATATGCCATGATGGTAGCGCTGGGGATTCTATGTAGTGACACGCTTTACGTACTACTTACCTTCTTTGGTGTGAAATTCCTAGCCAACTCTGCTTCCTTTGAGCAGGTACTGGGTTATGTGGGAGGAGCAATTTTGATTGGGTTTGGGATAAGTTACTTAGTCAAAAGGCAAAGTGTTGCCCCAGATCCAGCCTTAGTTTCCATTCCAAGAGCGAAGAAACGCAGTGCTTTTATCAAAGGATTTAGTATCAATGGAATCAATCCTTTTGTATTGCTCTTTTGGATTTCAATTGCCAGCCTGGTTCATCTCAAAGAATCTTTTGATTCTCTGGATGTTTGGTTCTATTATATAGGCATTCTAGCGACTGTGTTTACCATTGACCTGATCAAAGCTTATATCGCAAAGAAGTTATCCAAGTTCGTGACTCCAGGATTTATGTTTTGGCTCAATAAGGCTGTGGGGATCGTAATGATAGGCTTTGGGATTCGGTTGATTTTGTTCGCGATGGGATAGGCTTAAACAATCTTTCTTACTAAAGCGTTTAACTTTGACTTAGGACTCCCATTTTCGGTTTACACACATACAACACCGGGCATCCTACATCCGGCACCGGACAGCTGTCTCCTGTCTTCCTTCTTCCGTCTCAAACCCTTACCTATGCTCAATAAATCACCATTCCATTTTCTGCTACTTCTAATAGTTCTGCTGACTACGGTTTTCATACCGATAGATACTTTTGCCCAAAATATCCCAGAACTCCAAAATTTCAATCAAACCAGAATTTCTTACAATGAAAAAGGAATGATGATTCTTGGTGGTTGGGCTGTGGGAAATATGATCTGGGGAGGCATTGCAGCTAGTCAGACCAGCGGTCAAACCAAGGCTTTTCATCAGATGAATTTGTATTGGAATTCGGTGAATTTAGTGATAGCGGGATTTGGGTATTGGCAGGCAACCAAAGAAAACGCTGGTACTGACTTCTGGTCAACCATGGATGCGCAGCAGAATATGGAGAAAATATTACTTTTCAATGCTGCTCTTGATGTCGCCTATGTAGCAGGAGGCTTGTATTTAAAAGAAAGGGGATTACGGCTGGACAAGGATAAATTTATAGGTTTTGGAAAGTCTATCCTACTTCAAGGGGCTTTCCTGCTCACATTTGATGCGGTCATGTACACCTTTCACCATACACATGCAAAGGAACTTCCCCAGATTGTAAATCAAATCAGTTTAGGGCCTGCTGGTTTCAATATCAGTATCCCTTTAGGATCAGTTCCCTAACACACTTGCCAATGGAAAGGCTTATGCTAGCCTAGAATGTAATTCTGGATTGAATTAGTGGTGAATATATATTTGAGTTCTAACGGCACGATCCCTGTGAATTTTCCCTAAAGCTGGTCGATTCTATTTCTGTAAGCCTCTTGCCAACGGCAAGACCTGTAAAAGCCCAGAATATAATTCTGGGTTCAATTAATGTTGAAAAGATCTTTGAGTGCCAAAGGCACGATCCGTTTGAAATTTCTCTAATTGGAGGTAAAACCTCCTTTCTTTACAAGCAAAAAAAAAATCCCTCCAGTTTACACCAGAGGGATTCATTTATATCCTCTTTTCTGCCAGTAAGGAAGCCAAAGCAATATAGGATATGTTAAACTTTAGAATTGAGGCTACTTCAGCCTGTCCCGCCAATGCGGGAGTCTTCGGTCATCTGTCTTCTGGCCGGTTGAGCGGAGAGATATTGGATACTGGTATCAAGCCGTATATCCATGTTTGCATCTCACAAGGTTTAGTCAGCCAAATATTTTATCACTGGAGTATAATCCATATCAAACGCTTCAGCTACTGCCTGGTACACAATGTCACCATTGATGATGTTTAGACCTGGAATCAAATCAGGATTGTCCTGAGCTGCTTTTTTCCATCCTTTGTCAGCCAATTGCATGGCATAAGGAAGAGTAGCATTGGTCAACGCTAATGTAGAAGTGTAAGGCACAGCTCCCGGCATGTTTGCCACACAATAGTGAACCACGTCGTCGATGACGAAAGTTGGATCCTGATGCGTTGTAGGTTTACATGTCTCAATACAACCTCCCTGATCAACTGCCACATCCACTAGCACAGTACCAGGAAGCATTTCTTTCAACATATCACGGGTGATCAAATGTGGCGCTTTAGCACCTGGGATCAACACCGCACCAATAATCAAGTCATGATTCTGAATCAATTTTCTAATGTTGAATTCATTAGACATCATGGTATTTACGTTAGCTGGCATTACGTCAGCCAAGTAGCGCAAACGCTGTAGGTTAAGGTCCATGATAGTCACATCAGCACCAAGTCCAGCAGCCATCCAAGCAGCCTGAGTTCCTACGATACCACCGCCAAGAATCAATACTTTAGCAGGAAGTACGCCTGGTACTCCACCAAGAAGAATTCCTCTTCCTCCAAGTGGCTTCTCCAAATAGTTAGCTCCTTTTTGCACAGCCATTCTACCGGCAACTTCAGACATAGGAACCAAAAGTGGAAGACTTCTGTCTGGCTTCTCTACAGTTTCGTAGGCAAGACATACAGACTTACTCGCAACCATCGCCTTAGTCAATGGCTCATAAGAAGCAAAGTGAAAATAGGTAAACAACAATTGATCTTCTTTGATCAGTTTGTATTCAGCTTCTATAGGCTCTTTTACCTTCATGATCATTTCAGCGATTTCATACGTCGCTTCTATGGTCGGAAGAATAGTAGCGCCAGCTTCTACATACATATCATCTGGGAAGCCACTGCCTTCACCAGCAGTATGCTGAACATAAACAGAATGACCTCTTTTTACCAATTCCTTGGCACCGGCAGGAGTAAGAGCTACACGGTTTTCGTTGTTTTTGATTTCCTTCGGAACACCTATGATCATAACTTGAATTTTTGGATTTAAGTAAACTCAAGCGCAAAGATAGGAAGCAAATAGGTCTCCATTAGCAAATGGAAGAATAGTATTTGGTATGCTTTCGAAAATAAGAATATTTCAAAATTTTATATCGGTAATTGCTATTAACTTATAGGATATTTTTAAAATTTATTTTAAAGCATTTAAAATTTTGAAGCCCTTTTTTATCTAAACGATTGGTTTATAGTGCTCCCCATTTTTTGATTGTATGCTTCTATTATTGGCTATTTCTAGAATGTCGGAATTTAATTCTGTTTCCTTTAGCAAAGTACATTGCTTTCAAAATTTTTGATTGATAAATAATAATGTCGAAATTTGTATAAAGAATGGATTTGGCTATTTTTGAATGATTCAAAAAATCAGCAAAGTAAAACCCAAATAACTTTAGTAAATTAACCTCTATGTCAGAAGTTCAATCAGTTCCTAAAAATCTGAATTCTCCTAATCTATCTAAAGAAGCTATCCTGGAAGACTTTCGAGTCGCTATGATTAGTAGGCATGCTTCTTTGATAGGTAGAAAAGAGGTTTTCATGGGGAAAGCGAAATTCGGAATTTTTGGAGATGGAAAGGAGCTCGCCCAAATAGCAATGGCTAGAGCTTTTAAGTTGGGGGATTTTCGCTCCGGATACTACAGAGATCAGACTTTTATGCTTGCCATTGGCGAGTTGAAAGTTCAGCAATATTTTTCGCAACTATACGCCTATACCAATGTGGAGGCGGAACCTGCAAGTGCAGGTAGACTGATGAATGGGCACTTCGCTACCCGTTCTCTGAAGGAGGATGGAAGCTGGAAGGACCTAACCAAAATGTATAATTCTGCGGCGGATATTTCTCCTACCGCAGCTCAAATGCCGAAGTTGCTTGGCCTAGCTTATGCTTCCAAGCTTTTTAGAGAAAACAAAGGTTTAAAAGATCTGACCAACTTTTCTGTAAATGGAAATGAAGTAGCCTGGGGCACTATAGGGAATGCATCCACTTCTGAAGGAATGTTTTTCGAGACCATCAATGCAGCCGGAGTCATGCAGGTACCTATGGTTATTTCTATTTGGGATGATGGATATGGTATTTCTGTTCCTAATGAATTTCATACCACCAAAGGCAGTATTTCTGAAGTATTGGCAGGTTTTGAAAGAACCGATTCACAGAAAGGGATAGAAATAATCCGGGTAAATGGCTGGGATTATGAGGCTCTGTTGAATGCTTATGTGGAAGCTGGCGAACTTGCCAGAACTTCCCATGTGCCGGTGATGATTCATGTACTTGAGATGACTCAGCCTCAAGGTCACTCTACTTCTGGTTCGCACGAGCGCTACAAAGATGCCAAGCGCCTTCAGTGGGAGAAAGACTGGGATTGTGTTTCCAAATTCAGAGAATATATCCTGAGCAATGAAATTGCCAATGCTGATACATTGGACAAAATAGAAAATGAAGCCAAAACGCAGGTGAGGCAGGAAAAAGAAGCCGCTTGGTCTAAGTTTTCCAGTGAAATCAAAAAGGAGCTGAATGAAGCAGTGACTCTTCTGAGAGCTGCTGCCCAGCTTAGTACTAGGAAGGTGATCATCAACCAACTTGCAGAGGAATTATCGAAAACTATCAATCCGATCAGAAAGGATGTGGTAATAGCCGTGAGAAAAGCATTGTTGACCTTGAGGCTGGATACTCCTGCAGTGAAGGCGGATTTGCGAGCTTGGTTAGAGAAGCAAAGCGACTTAAACTTCGGTAGATACAACAGTCATTTATATAGTACTTCAGAATGGAGTGTTTTGAATGTGGAGGAAGTACCTGCTGAGTTCAATGAGAAATCTCCGCTAGTGGATGGGAGAGAGGTTTTGCAATCTTATTTTGATTTGACACTGGCTAAAGATCCTCGATTCTTCACATTCGGAGAAGATGTAGGGAAAATAGGTGATGTAAATCAGGCTTTTGCAGGCTTACAGGCAAAGCATGGTGAGTTGAGAGTTTCGGATACAGGGATTAGAGAATGCACAATTATTGGCCAGGGCATAGGAACAGCCTTGAGAGGTTTGCGACCTTTGGCTGAGATTCAATACCTGGATTACTTGCTTTACGGGCTTCAGATGCTTGCTGATGATGTAGCTTGTTTACAATACCGAACCAAAGGAGGCCAAAAAGCTCCTATGATTGTTCGTACGCGTGGACATAGATTGGAAGGTGTTTGGCATTCAGGCTCACCAATGGGAATGATTCTTTCTACCCTTCGTGGAATGGTAGTTTGCGTGCCTCGTGATATGACTCAGGCAGCTGGAATGTACAATGCGCTCTTGAAATCTGACGAACCCGCAATTATGATCGAATGCCTGAACGGCTATAGATTGAAAGAAAAAATGCCAGATAATTTAGGTGAATACACAGTAGCCTTAGGCAAGCCGGAAATACTAAGAGAAGGAACCGAAGTAACTATTGTGACTTATGGTTCTATGTGTAGAATAGTGATGGAAGCTGCGAATGAACTTGCAGAAATGGGGATAGAAATTGAAGTGCTTGATGTACAAACCTTATTGCCATTTGATGTACATGGAATCATAGGAGAATCAGTGAAGAAAACCAACCGGGTGATCTTTGCTGATGAAGATGTGCCAGGTGCAGGTTCAGCATTTATGTTGCAGCAAGTGATCGAGAATCAGGAGGTCTTTAGATACTTGGATTCCGAACCACAAACTATTTCTGCTCAAGCGCACAGACCGGCCTATTCCTCTGATGGGGATTACTTCTCCAAACCTAATGTGGAAGATGTAGTCGAAAAAGTATATGCGATGATGTCTGAGGTAAATCCTAAAAAATATCCTGCGATATAGATTTACTGATCTTTTATAAAACTGAAAAAGCCCTTATTTAAGGGCTTTTTCAGTTTATGGTCTTGTGATGTCCTTGAGTGTGACTTCGGGGCTGAACACCTCGTTACTTCTGTTGAGTGCTCGATCCTGAATTTCTACAGCAACCTGAATCGTATCATTTCTGAATATTGCCTCCCAACCTGAGGATAGCATTCCATAGCTAATATTTCCTTCTATTGCTTGGCCGACGTCACTTGTTAGGATTCTAGGAAAACGACCATTGAAGGTTGTATAATATGGAGGGTCTTGCCATCTGAACTCGGTAAACTGACCATTTCTTTTGATGTAAAACTTAACGAAAATATTAAACTGGTTAGGATTCTGTTTTACCCAAATTGTATCTTTTACAACTGCATTGTTTACTATTGGATCAACTAACCAATCAATAGGATTATAAGTAGGAGCTCCTGGAGGTCTGGTGCTGTAGGTGATTAAATCTCCATTTGAATTTCTCTGAAAATCAACATTTTGAAAAGGAGGGTCATCATCCGTCGCTGATAATCCCAAATCTCCTTCAGCGTCTTGGAAATCAATTCCAATTATCAACGAATCTGAACCTGAAGTAGGAGCGTATTGTATTGATTCAAAGGTGATTTTAGGAACGGTAGGAAAGTTATCTGGCGGATTAATGCACGATACAGCAGCAATCAGCAAAAAGAATATTCCTAAATAGCTTTTTAAACGCATAGGGTGAAAGTAAATTTACCAGCAAATTAAACCAATACTTTGGTTGATTGATGCAAAATATAAAACGATGCAGGACTTTAAAAGTTTTTCAAGTAGGTTAAGAAAATTGAATCCGGAAGAATTCGAAGAGCTTTCCCTAGAACTTTTTCATTTTCAGTCACAGGCTAATCCAATTTACAGGAAATATCTAGCCGCTCGTAATCTAAGTACGGAAAAGGTGAAATCCTTGGATCAAATTCCCTTTTTACCCATTCGATTTTTCAAAGATCATCAGGTTATATCAGGAGATCCTCATGATTTTACCGACTTTTTCTCCAGTAGTGGAACTACCGGAATGATTTCAAGCAAACATTACATTTGGTCTGAGCAATGGTATTTGGAACATGCTCAGCGTATTTTCGAAAATGAGTTTGGATCACTGAAGGACTTTCATGTCCTGGCGCTTTTGCCTGCTTATTTGGAAAGAAAGGGGAGTAGCCTAGTCAGTATGGCTGATCATTTTATTAAAGAGAGCAATTCTGATCATTCAGGTTTTTACCTCTATAATCAGGATGAGCTTATCGAAAAATTGGAATCGCTGGCCGAGGATAATAAAAAGGTGCTGCTGTTAGGAGTTACATTTGCCTTATTGGATTTAGCAGAATCAGGGAAAAGGATCAGTGCCCCTTCGAATCTTATTGTGATGGAAACTGGAGGAATGAAGGGTAGGAGAAAGGAGATGATCCGGGAAGAGGTTCATGATATTTTGAAGCCATATTTCGGGGTGGAATCTATCTATTCTGAATACGGGATGACTGAATTGATGTCTCAGGCTTATTCAAAAGGTCATGGAAAATATACGCTACCTGATTGCATGCGCGTTATGCTTAGGGATATAAATGATCCACTTTCTCTTTCTCAGCGTTCCCAAGGAGGAATTAATGTCATTGATCTAGCCAACTTCCATTCCTGTGCTTTTATTGAAACGCAGGATTTGGGACGGTTTGATGAAAACGGGATGCTGGAAGTTTTGGGGAGATTTGACAATAGCGAAGTAAGAGGCTGCAATCTCTTGGTGCAGTAATTGCTATCTAAGTAATAATTGAACATATTTGAAAGGAATAATAACTTACATATGAAAAAATTAGCCACAGCAGCATTATTGATTGGGATTTTAGCTTTGGGAGCATGTGCCTCCAGTAAGCCATGTCCAGCTTACGCAAAAGCGACCACTACTCAGGACGCCAATAGCTAAAAAAAAATACGCTGACTTAATAGTCAGCGTATTTTTTTATGTCTTCCAGGCTAATTTCTGGCTCTCCTAATATCACCAGCCTCTCTACTACATTTCTTAATTCCCGGATATTTCCAGTCCATGGATACTCTTGCAGTTTTGCCAGTGCGGCTTTACTGATACTTTTTGGTGCATCGCCATTTTCCTGAGAGATATCATCCAAAAACTTATTTACCAGTAAAGGGATATCTTCTTTTCTATCTTTTAGTGCAGGAACTTGTATAAGAATTACACTCAATCTGTGGTACAAGTCTTCTCGGAATCTATTCTCTTCAATCTCTTTCTTCAGGTCCTTATTCGTAGCTGCCAGTACCCGAACATCCACTTTAATGTCTTTGTCTGAACCTACTCGGTTAATAAGGTTTTCCTGTAATGCCCGTAATACTTTAGACTGGGCAGAAAGAGACATGTCACCGATTTCATCTAAAAATAGTGTGCCTCCCTGAGCTTGTTCAAACTTTCCCTGACGCTGCTTATGAGCTGAAGTAAAAGCTCCTTTTTCGTGACCAAATAGTTCACTTTCAATCAATTCTGAAGGAATTGCAGCACAGTTTACTGCAACAAAAGGCTGTGAAGCTCTATTGCTTTTGGCATGCACCCAATGAGCAACCAGTTCTTTACCAGTACCGTTTGGACCGGTGATGAGCACTCGGGCATCAGTAGGAGCTACTTTTTCTATGGTATCCTTCACCTTATGAATTGCTGCTGATTCCCCAACCATATCCAGTTTTTTGGATAGTTTTTTCTTGAGGACTTTGGTCTCAGTTACAAGATTCTTTTTATCCAGTGCATTACGAACAGTAAGTAAAAGACGGTTCAAATCCGGAGGTTTTGGGATAAAATCGAAAGCACCCTTCTTGGTAGCTTCAACGGCAGTTTCTATGCTCCCATGTGCGGAAATCATAATGAACTGAGGAGATTTATCTAAAGCTTTGGCTTTTTCAAGAACTTCAATGCCGTCCATTTTTGGCATTTTCACATCGCAGAGAACGAGATCGTAATCGTCTTCCTGCAATTTTGCCAATCCTTCTTCACCATCCTGGGCTTCTGTAACTGAGTATTTCTCGTATTCTAAAATTTCGCGGAGTGTAGCGCGGATGACTTTTTCGTCATCAATGATCAGTATTTTCGACATAGTTTAAATATAAAATAAAAAAGTGCAAGTCTATAAGCCG
>TARA_R110002020_G_scaffold447202_1_pt1 | contig 12100 bp, 2 predicted proteins | sample TARA_R110002020 | Tara Oceans TARA_R110002020 (sample SAMEA4396489) | marine metagenome | biome: Westerlies Biome; feature: [MES] marine water layer (ENVO:01000295) within the mesopelagic zone...; material: water (ENVO:00002006), including particulate matter (ENVO:01000060) such...
GCTAGCTATATATTGTGCTAACGTAGGTGGTTTTCTATTTATCATTACAGCTACAGAATAATCAGTAGGACTAAATGAAACACTCTTTCCTATTATTCTAAACATACCACTAAATTCAGGGTCGTCCGTAATAACTTGTATTACATCATTTTCTAATAAATATCCTCCACCTATTAAAGAAATTTTATATTCATATTGATGTTTCGCATTAGCTTCAAATACTCTAGCTCCAAACTCTTTACAGGCTGCTGGGGATTTTAAACTCTTATTTTCTATTTCAAGATATGTACGGTCTAGAGCAGTTAAAGCTCCCTCATGAGTAAATTTTCCACTAGTATTATCTCCATTAACTATTATAATAGTAGGAATGCGTTTCTTAGTGATACTTATTTCTTTAATATTATATCTCTCTGTGAAAACAAATTTAGGTACTGTGGTATCTAAATCACTTTCCAGTTCTATAACAAACTGAGAATATTCTCCATCATCAACTATACGACCTATATTAGGTCGAGGTAAAGTTCCATCAGTATTTATAGCTCTACCTAATAACTCCTTTACAATATCTAAAGCTACCATAGTACCTCTAAAGGGAGATGAGGTATGTAACACTGGGTCAGTGTCTCCTATTATATCTGTCTTCAACTTATCATCTAACCTAATTTTTAAAAGGAGTTCCTGTATACAAGCTCCAGCACCTAAACCATCCAAATTATCAAAGTTGGTTAAGTTCACCTTAGCCTCTGTTTCTTCACCACCTTTTGACATATAACCTAAAGCGTCTTCCGCATATAATTCTACTTCTGAAAAGGTTTCTTTCACTCTTCGTATCCATCCTCTAAATATAGGAACACTATCATGCTCATTAAGAAAAAAAGTTACCTCTTTATTCCATAGTTTTTTAAGACCTGCAAAAGTCAAGGGGAGTGTAAAAGATAAAGATGCAGCAGTGAGATTACCATCATTTTTATATCCACCTTTAAGGAAGTCGACTTCCTTTCCTTCGATATAAATCTTAGGAGTAGCTTCTAGCATCTTGTATGCCCCCTATAGGAAATACATCAGTCATTAAGTCGCCATCTATATCTAGTAAAGCTATCTCTTCTATTATTAAATTAAAATCATAAGACATTATAGCTCTAGGTCCACCTGTAGCATATGATTCATTAATGCCCTTAATTATACCCCACACTCTTACATATGTACCATCTTTCTGTTGTTCATCCCAGTAGACCCTAACATCATTACTTTGTAGTTCTCTAACTCTATGAAGATGTCCATATAAACTAGAAGCTACTGAAGAAGTAGCGAAAGCAGATGAAGGTGTAGTTGTATCACCTAGAGCTACACTGGAGAAAGCTATTTCTTGGAGTGGCGTTCCTGTCCTTACAATAAAGACCTTACCCTTTCTAGAAATAGTAGTATAGTAACTACCAGCCCTCGACATACTTATAGAGCTAGTAATGGCTAAAGAATTAAGGTTATAAGCACTATCATCTATTTCTTTTATTACTGTAGTGTGCCCTTCTGTAGCGTCAAAAACATTCCACATTTCTGCTTTTGGTTTTGTTGCTGCGCCGCCAGTTCCATTAACAGCTATCTTTAAAGCATATAAATCTGTTCCTTCCCATGCAGTTTCTAGAGCAGAACCTACTCCTGAACCTGTTGTAGCCACTACATAAGTACCGTTCCACACAACTGCCCCATCAGCATTTCCTGCATCAACAGGAGGTAAATCAGTAGTGGTAGAACCCTTATAAATTTTAGAAGGCCCATCTATAACATCGTAAATATTAATACGTCTAATAATCCACTTCTTTTCACCACTCAAACCTTCAACATTATAATGAGTAGCATTGTTTTCTCCATAGTGGAAATATAAAGTATCCTCACCATCCCAACCATAATCGAGTCCTTTCCCTACCCATAAAGGCATATTATTAGTACCACTAGGGAAAGCTATATATTTAAATGCCCCTACATCCGGAGGTATATTAAAATGCTCTGTCATTTGGTCACTTATACTTGAACCAGTAACTACTAAATATCTACCAGTTATTGTATTATCAACATTACCAGAAACAGTTCCAGTAACTTTAATACCCAAACTACCTGTAGCAGTCTGGTCAGTACTATTATAGTATCCTCCACATAAATTATCTAAAGATATAGCTTCCCAATCTGAAGGAGTATCAAAAGATATATATCCTGATTTAGCAAAGGATTCTTCTTTGGTAACATATGAACCAGAAAGACTATCGGCATCAGTAGTATTAGCATATGTTTTAGAAATACTAGTTGTGTCATCAAATTCTAAAGCCTTCCATTCTGCTATTTGATTAACAGTTCCAGAGTTTTCGACGCCCAAATAATAAACACCTGCTATAGTTAAACCTGTAGCATTAGCCCAATCAGACATCATTTTATTAGCATAATTAGTCATATTAAAGAAAACCTTATTAGTCTTCTTAGGAAAAAGTAAAAGGAAGTATTCATTGGCCGTTCTCGAAGCATTAGCCACATCTTTGAAACTTGCACCATTCATTCCTGTAAAACTAACTTCATTCTCATAAGCATTATTAAATGCCTCAGAAGTATAGTCTGCGGTATAATTACCTGCTGCTGTATTCATGCCCGGTGCATCTATTTTAGTAGCTGATTGCCTGTCATCGGTAGCTCCAGTCCAATTAACTGGAGGAGTTATTCTAAAGACGTAAGGTTTATTATCGGTTAATGAACTGACAGTAGAGCCAGTAGCATCAGCAGAACTAGAGGGCTGCATTGAATTTCTAACTAAATGATATTGGTCATAAAATCTACCAAAGTCATCCAACGCAAACTGGTCCACGATGTAAGAAGTAGAGGCTGTGGTTGCAGTAGTATTCTCCACCCACTTCCCATCATAAAGTGCTTGAGTTCCAGTAGAACCATATGTAGCATTACCTCTCAATCCAAAAGGACGAGGCATATAGGTATAGTCAACTCTCTTAGTTTCATTTGTCTGTCTTGTATTATTATTAAAATAATTAGTACCAGTTATACTCCATTGGAACACATCGCTAAAAATGCCTTTCCCGTTGTCATAACGATATTTTGAATTACTCACATTAGATGCTTTAGCTCTACTTTGTGAAAAATCCATAGTTATATATCTATATAAATCATCTACTGATTTAATAGGACTACCAGCAGAGACATATGTAATTGGACGAAATGTATTGCCCTCAGATGCTTGGTCATATGCAGTTAAAAATATCTTCAATCTATTAAAGACTTCGTTGCGCGTATAGTCAGTGAGATATGAACTACTTACTTTAGGGTTTCTATATTCTACCTTTAATATCTGAGATATAGCAGCTCCATTTATTGCAGCAGCATTACCAGATATATCAGTTGCAGTATCTAATATATTAACAGGTCCATCATAAGTTCCATCTCCTGCATCTTCAGTATCAAGCTCTACATAGATTTTTTCTACTCGACGTGAACCTCCATCAATACTTATCATATTCAAACCAGTAGCACTACTACTTCTAATAGAGTCCACCAGTACCGCAGTTATGCCTAGCTTAATCTTGCTTGGTAAATAACCATACTCAGTAGCATTAAGGATAGGGGGAATTTGAACATATACTTGCCCTGACCCTAGCTCATCAAATATGCTGTTATCTATACCTGATTTCACAGTTCGATTTTCACACTTCATAATAGCAGTTGCGGGACCATCAGAAACAACCATTCGCTCTATACTTTTCCTAAATTCAAATGGGGTAACAGAACCCGAGACAGAGCCACCCGAAGCATAATATTTAGAGACTATACCTTTTTGGTTTATAGTCTGAACACATATATCAAAATTACCTGTAGCTGTGTATGTATGGGATACTATAGGTTCTTGTACTGGTGTAGGATATTGCATCCATTGATAATTAGCAGTATCTACACTCCTACCTTCACCATCACCCCAGTCTATATAAAGTGCTGAGATATCTTTATCATTAAATATAAATTGAACATATCTTTTATCCATTACTGTAGCTGTAGTAGCGGCAGTAGAAGCATCACTATCAGAATACCATTTTGCGGAGCTCATACACCCGTCACCTTCCATTGTACATTAGGTGAAGAAGCTACTGCTGATGATGACTTACCTCTAACATTAGTATAATCATAAACGAACAATCTAGCATTATAATTTAATTCTGATGCCGTCAAAGCACTTGAACTATAGTCAGGAATACCTCTAGTTACTAGCTCAAATTCTCCTGCATTAGGAACTGGTATTAAAGCGTAAGGATATAATATGATTTCTTCTATCGTTCCATGATATCCATTAACTCTATCATCATAGCCGGGAGCAGTTATACTACTTGGAGCTGAACCAACTCCTGCTGCTATATTACTTATAATTGGACCCACTCCTCCTGTCATTCCCCCATTATCACTGTCAAATACTCCAATCACAAATTTAGAATAATTACTTCTTCCAAATCCTCCCGGTGATTTTGGACCTAATATTATACCCTGTGGGATTGGAGCTGAGCCTAATGTAGTACTAGTGCTATCTTCTAATTGTCCATTAATATACATCCTGAATTGTTCGTTGTTAAGTATAGAAGAACTAGTTTCCACATCAGCTCCTAAGTTTTCATCCCATATTAAGGTTATAGATAGTTTCTCCGTTCCATCTAAAGCATAGTTTGTAGACGAAGATAGTAATAATCCTTCATATTTAGCACCCGCAGAAAAGGGCCGTGGAGCACTACTGTCACCATACAGTTGAAATTCGTGATTATATTGACAAAATACTTTATTATCTTTTATATATACGTGTAATAAATCAAAACCACCTTGTCCCGGTGTAGTTGTCCAAGGTGCCCAAGTCATATTTCCAGAAGCCGATAGAGTAGTATTTCCTTGATAGATGGTAGGTTGTTGGTCGAATGTCGACGTTGAAGTTCCAGAATTCATCGCTCCAGCCATCTGAGCAACTCCACACACAGTCATACCCTGAGTTTTAGTAGTAGCTGCCGCATCTTGATTATTTGGATTACAATGTATAACTAAACTCCAAGATTCTGCCCAAGGATTAACTCCTGCTGTAGAAGCAGTACCTGTAGACATATCAAAATACATAGAGTTTGTTAGTTCTTTATAACTTCCCGTAGTTGCACAAGCCCCGTCATCTGTCATAGAAAGTCCGGGTGCATTAGAATTTCTCCATGTAGCATATCCAGACAATCCGTTAATAACAGGTTGATATTGAGCTATATAAGTTGCCTTAGTGGTTGATATTGACTCCTGTCCTTTTAAATCTTTAGCAGTCATTCCTGACGTATTGGTAGTATAATATTTATGCCATTTATTGGACCAATTAACGTCACTCTCGTTAAGAGGTGCCCAGAAACTACAATTATGATATTTATTTTCAATAGCTCCACTTGGACTGATTATTAAATGTCTATACCACACATCCTCAGCACTTTCATCCCACTTAAATCTAAGATTATTTATAGGTTGTTTTGATAATTCATATAGATTGATATCAGGACTCAATACATCAAAAGAAGGTTCTATTCGGAACTTTTTTATTTCAGGTAGTTCATCGTAATATTCCCATACATACTGAGGTCTATAATAAGTACTTCCAGATACGTCTAATGCAGTATCGTCCCCCACTATGGTAATACTCTTATCACTAACTTCATCTTCTAACCCTATAACCAGACTAACTTCTTCAAGTGGTCCCGGCGCAGCAGTATCTACCATCTTCCTGAGGTCAAAATATGTTTCAGTATTTAAAACCGGCACTACCTCAGCAGCTTCTCCACCATCATTTTTCTCCTCATCATACGAACCATATCCATAGTCTTGATTAAGTATAAGAGAAGATTTATCATCTACTCCCAGAATCCATGGATTGGTAGAGACTGAGGCCATACCTTTAGTCTCCATATTAGTTAAATCATAAGAGTATTGTGCTTCATTATATGTACTACCCAGTTGTGTAGATATACTTCCAGTAGCAGGAGTTTCTCCCACAAAACAGAAATTTTCATATTGTCTTGAACCAACCATATCTGGTGGAGTAAACATCATATTCATCCAATATCTTTTAGGTGAAATATATAAACTATATAAGTTTGAACCGACGCATAAATCTGTTATATCATCATCGGCTTTTTCTATTCCTGTAGATATATCAGTACTTCCACTGGTTACTTTTAAAGATATTGTATTAGTAGACATATCTTTCTTGAGTAATTTAACACTATGTTTATAACCTAAAGCAGTACGAGAAGCTCTATTGAATGTTAATGTAACGGGGTCTGCTGTAGCGCTTGCTTTTTTACTTAAATGGAATGATGTAGTAGAACCACTTTTAACTACCCAAGTATTATTCCGTATGCCTGCACCAGATACAGCCATACCTATTTCTATATTACCATTAGCTGAATTAAGAGTTAATGCATTTGAATTATTTGTAGTAACACAAGTAGCGTCTGTAAAGGGTGCCATCACATCAGGTCCATCATTAAAGATTTCACTATCTTGATACCAACCCGCTCTATAGATAATATATTCATCATCTAAATCTTCTTGGAAAATATCCATATCATCTACTGCTATTAAATTATTTCCCCCCACACTATAATTTAAACCTCCTTCATCATGGCCAGCTATTCCTTCTCCCGCTACTGATATTATCTTAGCCGAAGTTAAAGGATTTTCTCGAGGTACTGCAAATCCATAAGTGTCACTGTTTGGTAAATCGTTATGTGGTGATGAATTACCAGAAGAAAGAGTTAATTTCATAAATCCTTTTTGAGTAAGACCATCAGTACTTAACCAGTCTCCATCACCATCATATCCCATACATATATATGCACTGTCGACATATCCGGGCCATGCACCACTACCACCAAATTTAGCTTCAGGGTCCACAGTATTACCAGATGCTACAAATACCTTAGAGTATTTACTTTGTGTAGCCGTTCCTGATACTGTTGAATAAGAGCCTTGTACGTCTGCAAACATAGAATATCCAGTAAAATCATATTCTCCACCATCACTAGACCGTGAAGTACTTAGCCATGCAGCAGTAGGAGAAGCCCTATTCATATTATTAAATTCTCGTGAAGAAAAATTGTTTGCTAACATATAGGCTGATTTACTTCCAGTGAGTGCACCTCCAGTACCAGCACCTCCTACTATGTTAAACCAATCCCAATCTTTATATCCTAAAGTAAGATATTGACCGGGTATTGCCTCTCTAAGTCTACCATTTGGCGAAAATCCAGTACCATAATCGTCAGCTGAATCAGTTACTTTAGCTACTGGGCTAGGTATCATCATCATTTCTGATTTGAAAAATCTACTAGTCATACCTGCACCAGCAGAGTTTTGAGTAATAGGAGCATTCCAATATTTAAATTTAATACTATCTATAAGAAGTTCAGTGGCAGCAGGATTTGGTCCTTGCCAAACTCCATCTTGATTTTCGGTACCATTACTTCTTAATACAGGATACATTTGCTCGTCAGAAACCCAATAGTCCTCACTAAACCAAGATTGATAATTTCCCCACGATGGAGGAGTTCCATCACCTATAGGAGCAAACGTAAAGTTATTAACCCATATAGTCATATGTCGAGGAAAATGCTCAGGAGTACCTCTTACTTCATCACGGTCAGATAAAGTTTGCATATTTACTCCCTGTCTATCTATCCAACTCATATAGTAATGGGGGCTATTATTACTTACATCAAAGGCAGGTAAAGCTAAATTAATGTATGGTTTTTTGAGGGACTTGCTTGCTTCTTCTAAATCTTCCAAGTTTGCACCACTGGTAGTCCCAAGACCTAAATTATCAAAATAAGCCCTGATTGGAACTCCCGATTCTGCATTAGATGCATAGCTAATAGCTGGCTCTACATTTTCTTCCATATACCATCCATAACTAGTATCTTTACTCCATGGCTGTTGAACATCAAAAACAAATTTTACGTTAAAAAATTCATTCCGGGGTATTTTTACATATGGATAATTAGCTCTAGATGAACCTGTTAATGGTCCTATGATAGGACAATGTAATAACGTCGATGGGGGTACGTGTGGTGATGGCCCAACTGCTACATTAGCCCATAGACCGAATTTCTCATTACTAGAGTTTCCACTAGTAGCAGCAGTCACAGGTAATGAATACGCATAAATAGAATTATTATCAATATATTTATTATTGGCATCATCATATGCACCATCATCACTACCTCCTGAAGCCCCATAAAAGGCAGAAAAAACCAATCCTGTAACTATCTTAGGACCTAATTGTCTATTTGCTACAGATACGACATTTCCCATACCTGCTACTCCACCATCGGCATCCTTGGCTCCATAAGCATAATCTAATCCATATCTGATAAATTCATCCATTGTACAATTATTACCTACCTCTTCTGGTTTATAATTTGAAAATGTAACAACCACACTACGCCAAAAAGTCTTATTATGGTAAGCATAGTCGTTTAGAGTATTTGTGGAATACCCATCAGTGCCATTTACATCTCCATAAGCAATTCCATTAGTTCCTGCCTGACTAGCTGTTTTTATATTCAGTGCAGGGGAAGATAACAATTGAGCTATTTTCATATTTATATTAATCTCAGGTAATACCATACGCTGGTCTCCATGAGTTCTATCTCCGACAAGGTCTTGATTGTATAACGCTAGACCACCTGCATCTTGTGGGATAGGGTAGGGTATGTCATATATTGATGCCCAAGAAGTTTGAATCGGCGTACTAAAATCCTCAGGGTTGAAAGGACTCTCTTGGTAATCAACAGCAACTGTTTTAGCTAATACACTGAAAAAATTATTTGCAGGTTCCATTTTACGCCACCAATGAGACCTAATTTTTAAAGATTGTCCTTCTCCTCCTTCTTCTGAAGGAACTAGAGTCATAGTAGATTCCAACATATTTTCATTGGGAATATCCCAACCTGATAAAGTTGTATTATCCTTCCAAATCTTATTAAATATTGTGTTGTGTGGGGTAGCATCTCCGTCAGGTAAAGTACCATCAGCGGGGTCAGTTTTTCCAAATTTTAAAATAGGTCTTATTGCTTCCCATTTCCAGTAAGGTTCATATATTTGCCATTTTTGTTTATCATTTCGGTGGTCATCAAGTGCAGTCCAAAGCCCTTGTATTCTATTTTTAGATTTAGGCCGAACATATATTCTTTTATCGTCTGTAGATGTACCAGAAGGACCTCCTATAGAGAAATATTTAGCTAAATTAGTTTCCACACTATTACTTCCCCCTCCACCAAAGAAAGCATCTCCTCCAAAAGTTATAACTTCAGCTCCTTCTTTAGGTTTCACATAAGCATCTTCCATAGACATTGCAGCATTTCCTCCTCCGGGTAATACTAATTTACTTCCCATAGATTTATTACTGCCATCAAAATTTTCTTCAAGCCATACTTCTCCAGAATCAAATTGAGCGGATGAAACCCAAAGAGCATCACCAATAGTACCAGTACCAGTACCATAAATATCAGTAGTTCCTGTAGCTAAGGTAAATCCTCCTTCAGATATAGGAAATCCATTTTGCAGTTTATAAGAATAAAGAGAAGGTAATGAAGATGTTCCAGATAGACTCATACCTGTGACATATGTTTGTAAAAAACCACCCACTAATTCTCCCATATTGGGAAAGGGAGTTTCACTTACGTTACCAGAAACTACCCACTGTGTAGCTCCTAATCCTCCTTTAAATTCTAAAGTAGCTTCTGCACTACCTATAGATAAATCTTTAAATTGTGGTCTCACTCCCACTGCATTACTTATAATTTCCTTTGTATAAAAATGGTTTCTCTTAGTTGGTATCATTAAATATTTCCTCCAAAGGTGTCTACTCCAATTCTACTTTCGCGCAAGCTTGCCTTTCTCACTTCTAAACGGTCTACACTAATATTAGCGCTAATACGTTGAAATGCTTTATCAGCAATTGCGCCAGCATCGCCTTCAAATTTGCTTAACATATTCTTAACGCGCTGAGTATTTAAGTCTTTGTTTGGAATTATCTTTCCCGGACCTTGCGGCATGAATAATTCGGGACCCTTTTCTCCTACCAAATAAGGACCACGCGCTCTCGTACGGCCTCCTTCAGACATTGGATTAACATACCCTCCTTCAGCAAAACCAAGATAATCCATAACCTTTCCTAAGAATGCACCACCCACTTTCTTAACTCCTTTTACAATTTTCTTAATGAATTTCCAGATTTTTGTGACTGCATTTATAACAGGGTCAAAAATATGTTTCATTAACCATTCACCAAGAGTAAATATAGGGTTTTTAAGTGTTTCTAATAGTTCTTTAGTTTTGATAAAGAAGCCAACGATTGGGTCTATTACCCACTTTTTAACAATTGCATATATCCACTTAAATCCAGCAACTACTGGATTAATTATTTTCTCCATAAACCAATTACCTATTAGCTTCACATAGTACATTAACATTTTGAAGAAATGACTTAAGAACATTCCTAATTTAAATAAGGGACCTTCTAAAATAGCCCATACAGCGTTTCCTACGCCCATAATTATACCACCTAATACCTTAAATGGCCATAAAATAGCATCAAGAGTATGTCTAGCTATCATACCAAACATTTCCCATAAGCTTATCTGTTCATTTATTTTAACTGCAAATACAACAAACGCAATTATAAGAGCTACAACTGCTAAAACAATAAGTCCCACAGGATTGGCATATAAGGCAATATTCCATGCCCATGTAGCTAATGTAACTATACCAGTCACTGTTGCATAAAGTATAAATACAACTACCGCTGCTCCCGTAACAGCGAGATTACCTAATTTAGCTAATGTATTAGCTCCTTCTACTGAAGTATTCCACCATTTTGCCAAAGAATTCCAAGTTGTTACGAGTGTATCATATATTTTAGTTGGTATGGTTTGAGTTAATAAAATCCAGCCATTTAATAATAGTGTATTTCCAAGGAAGTGAACCACATTATTCCATGCTTGAGCTATTGTTCCACGCATAGTTTCAGTACTCTTCCACATTCGTAAGAAAATATTTTCTTTCATTTGAATATTCTCTGCTACAGAAAGGCTATTCCCTGTTATCTTTGCGAATATTTCAGACCATTGAGCTTTTATATTCTTCATAGTCAATGCAGCAGCTATAGTTTTATACGCATTACTTATTTTAGTTTGCGCATTTTCTATAACTTGCCAAAATGCTTTAGATATGAGTTGTGATATAGTCATTTTTCTTAAAAAGTTTTGTCTAAACTCTAATGAAAATTGTTTCATATCAGTACCATATATAACATATGAAAGTGCTAATTTGATTTTCATAACTGTATGTTCATATGTTTGTAACGCTATCTTTTGTATTAATTGAGTGATAGACATCTTTCTTAAAAAATTCTTTCTAAATTCTAGTGGGAGACGTTTCATATCAGTGCCATATGCTGCTTTAGAAAGTGCAAGTTTTATAGCCATTATTCCATTTCTAACTTTTTCCATAATAATCTCTTTTGTGACTAAAATATTTTTCATTATTAGTTGTTTGATAGACATTTTAGCCAAGAAAACCTTTCTAAACTCTAATGGGAGACGTTTCATGTCGGTTCCATATGCTATTTTTGACAATGCAACCTTTATAGCCATTTGAGCGTTACCTATTTTTGTTAACATATTCTCTTTTATAGCTAAAATATTCTTCCAAATCAATTGTTTAATGGACATCTTGCGTAAGAAATTCTTACGGAATTCAAGCATATATTCAGCTTGGAGATGAGGATAAGCAGCTTTTGAAAGCCACAATTTTATTGCCATTTGAGCATTTAATAAACTTTCTTTAGCAGCAGATACAGCAAGAAGTACGTTCTTTTTAGTATTTAATATATTTTCCCATATGAGTCCTAAAATGTTCTTTGACTGTAGCCTGTCTCTAATAAACCAACTTGCTATTTTTGCATCAGTTACAACCAATCCAGCAGTGTCTGTGGCGATTATTTTATTTTCTAAAATTAATCTTAATTTACCTAAAGTTAAGTCATATA
>TARA_R110002020_G_scaffold21373_34_pt1 | contig 12097 bp, 11 predicted proteins | sample TARA_R110002020 | Tara Oceans TARA_R110002020 (sample SAMEA4396489) | marine metagenome | biome: Westerlies Biome; feature: [MES] marine water layer (ENVO:01000295) within the mesopelagic zone...; material: water (ENVO:00002006), including particulate matter (ENVO:01000060) such...
TTTCCAGAACGGGGTGAATACGCGGTAGGGACCACCCTGCCCGGTCTGCACCGTCCAGGGCTCGACCAGCAGCGCGGCGTTGTGGCTCTGCACCTCGAGGCCGCGCGATTTCAGGCCCTGCTTGATGCGGGTGTCGCGGGCGATGGCGGCCGGTTCGTACAGACGGTTCCAGTGCAGGGCTTCGGCGCGGGTTTCGCCGATCAGTTTCTCAAGCTCCGCCAGGCTGTCGCCGCGGCGGATGACCAGGCGCGAGCCGCGCGCCCGCAGGTCGGCATCGAGCGCCTGCAGCGAACGGTGCAGCCAGACGCGGCTGGCGGCACCGGGCGCCCAGGGCGCGTCTTCGTCCGGGGCATGGATGTAAACCGGCACCGGCACGTGGCCAGCGTCCAGTGCCGCCTGCAGGGCCGGGTTGTCGGCCAGGCGCAGGTCGCGGCGGAACCAGACGATGGCGTGGGACATGCGCTCAGCCCGCCCGCACCATCGGCCGCACGGCCTGGAAGCCGCCGTCCAGGGCAATCACCTGGCCGGTGACCCAGCCGGCCTCGTCCGACAGCAGGAAGGCGCCCAGCGCGGCCGCGTCTTCGGCTTCGCCGTGCCGGCCCAGGGGGTACTGGGCGCGGATGGCCTTGGTGGAGGCATCGCTCGACAGCAGGCGGGCGGTGGCCGGCGTGCGCAGCAGGCCGGGGGCGATGGCATTGATGCGCAGGCCGGCGCCGGAATAGTCCGCGGCCAGCGCCCGCACCAGGCCTTCGACGCCGCCCTTGGCGGCCGCGATGGCCGCGTGGTTGGCCACGCCCATGCCGGCGGCCACGGAGCTGAAGAACAGCAGGCTGCCGCCCTGCCCCGCCTTCTGCACGCGCGGCGCATAGGCCTGGGCAATGAAAAACGCGCTGTCGAGGTTCGCGGCCAGGCAATCGCGATACATGGCCTCGGTGGTGCGCGGCAGCGAGCCCAGCACCACGGCGCCGGCGCAGTGCGCCAGGGCGGCCGGCGGCGCGCCGAAGGCGCCTTCGGCCGCGGCCAGGGCGTGGTCGGCGCCGGCGGCCGTGGAGACGTCGGCCTCGATGACCAGGTCGGCCTCGTCGGGCTGCAGCTTGTCGGGCTGGCGGGTGACCAGGGCCAGGCGCCAGCCGGCCTCGCGCAGGCGGCTGGCCAGGGCGGTGGCGACGCCGCCGGTGGCGCCGGTGATCAGGCAGGTGGGCATGGTGGTTTCCGCTTCAGGGGACGGCGTACAGCCTAGCCGCCGCCCCCGTGTTGCGGCCGTGAACCGGTGGCCAGGCGGTCCCGCAATGCGGCCGCCTGCGCCTGCACCGCCTCGAGTTCCCCGGCCGGTCGGCGGCCCAGGTGCGACCACTGCAGGGCCGTGCGCGGATGCCGTTCGAATCGTTCGCGGTGGCGGACCAGGAAATCCCAGTACAGCGTGGTGAACGGACAGGCCGATTCGCCCGTGGCTTCGTCCGGGCGGAAGCGGCAGCCGCTGCAGTGGTTGGACATGCGCTGGATGTATTTGCCCGAGGCCGCATAGGGTTTGCTGACCATGCGGCCGCCGTCGGCGTACAGGGCCATGCCCAGCACGTTGGGCAGCTCCACCCATTCGACCGCATCCACGTACACGGCCAGGAACCATTCGTGCACCTGCTTCGGGCGCACGCCCAGCAGCAGCGCGAACAGGCCCAGCACCATCAGGCGTTCGATGTGGTGGCCGTAGCCCAGGTTGAGCGTATGCCGCAGCGAATCGCGCAGGCAGGCCATGTCGGTGTCGCCGGTCCAGTAGAAGGCCGGCAGCGGCTGGTCGGCGCCGAGCTGGTTCTGCTCCAGGAAATCCGGCATGCGCAGCCAGTAGACGCCGCGCACGAACTCGCGCCAGCCCAGCACCTGCCGGATGAAACCTTCGGCGGCTTCGATCGGCACCTGGCCGTCCCGCCAGGCGGCTTCCACCGCCGCGACGACCTCGCGCGGGCCGATCAGTTTCAGGTTCATCGCCGCCGACAGCCGCGAGTGGTAGAGCCAGGGTTCGCCGGCCCACATCGCGTCCTGGTAGCGCCCGAACAGCGGCAGCCGGTGGGCGATGAAGTCTTCCAGGGCTTCGCGGGCCTGGGCCGGGTCCAGCGGCCAGTCGAAGGCGTCGAGCTTGCCGGGATGGCCGGCGAAGCGGTCTTCGACCAGGGCCAGCACCTCTTTCGTGCGCGGGTCGGGCGCAAACGATCGCGGCGCCGGCAGCCAGCCGGGCCCGCGGCGGTCGAAGCGGCCGCGGTTGGCGGCGTCGAAATTCCAGCGGCCGCCGGCCGGTTCGCCGTTGTCGAGCAGCACGCCTTCGCGCCGGCGCAGCCAGCGGTAGAAATGCTCCATGCGGTATTCGCGCCGGCCCTTGGCCCACAGCGCGAAGTCGTCGCCGTCGCAATAGAAGTGCCGGTCGGGCCGCTCGACCCAGGCGCAGTCCGCGGCCTTGCAGGCTGCGGGCAGCGACTGCACCAGGCGCCATTCGCCGGGGCGCACGGCCAGCAGCTTGCGCGGGCGCAGGCGGGCCAGGTCGTCCGCCAGCGCCTGTTCAAGGCTGGCGGCGTCATGTTCGCCCAGGCAACGGTAGTGGACCGTCCAGCCGCGTTCGCGCAGCTCGTCGCGGAAGCGCCGCATCGCGGCCAGGAACAGCGCGATGCGCGGTTTGCCCGACCAGACCTGGGTGGCTTCGTGGTCGACCTCGGCCATCCACACCGCGTCGGTGGCCGGGTCGAAGTCGTCGAAGGCCGCGGAATCGCGGTCGAGCTGGTCACCCAGGACCAGCACCAGGTGGCGCAGGGGTTCGGACATCCGCGAAGTGTCCCGCCGGCGCCGTGCAGGCGGCGGCAAGGCAGCTCAGCCGCCGCTGTATTCGCGCGGGATGCGGCCGTTCAGGCCGACCAGGATTTCGTAGGGAATCGTGCCGGCGGCCAGGGCCACGTCCTCGCAGCGGATGGCCTGCCCGCCCTGCTGGCCGATCAGCACGACCTCGTCTTCGTTGTAGGCGGTGCCGGCGGGGCCGATATCGACCATGAACTGGTCCATGCAGATGCGCCCGACAATGGGATGGCGCTGGCCGCGCACCAGCACCTGCCCGCGCGATGACAAGGCCCGCGGGAAACCGTCGCCGTAGCCGATCGGCACCGTGACGATGCGCGTGTCGGCGGCGGGCGCCCAGGTGGCGCCGTAGCTGACCGGATCGCCGGCCGGCACGACCTTGAAGTAGACGACCTGGGAGACCAGCGACATCGCCGGCCGCAGTTCGACGGTCGGCCGGGACGCAGCATCGGGCAGCACGCCGAACAGGGCGATGCCGGGGCGGACCATGTCCAGGTGGGTTTCCGGGAAATGCAGCACGCCGCCGGAATTGGCCAGGTGGCGCAGCGGCATCGGCGCGCCGACCCGTTCGAAGTGGGCGCAGGCACCGAGGAAACGCTCGAGCTGGCGCGCCGTCACCGGCGAATCCGGATCGTCGGCGCAGGCCAGGTGCGAATAGATGCCCTTGATGTCGCACCAGCGCGAAGCCAGCGCCGCTTCGATGAAGGGCCCGGCGTGGTAGCTGTGCACGCCGATGCGTTCCATGCCGGTGTCGATCTTCAGGTGCACGGTGGCGCGCCGGCCCAGGGACTCGGCCGCGGCCTCGACCTGGCGCAGCTTGTCGATCGAGGACACGGTGACTTCCAGGTCGTTGGCGATCACCGTGGCCGCCTGCGGGCCGAAGATGCCGCCCATCACCAGGATCGGCAGAGTCACCCCGGCGCGCCGCAGCGCGATGCCCTCTTCCAGGAAGGCCACGCCCAGTTGCCCGGCCCCCTGCGCCTGCAGGTGCAGGCCCACGCGCACCAGGCCGTGGCCATAGGCATTGGCCTTGATGATCGGCATCACCGGCACGCCGGCGTGGGCGGCCAGGGCCTGCAGGTTGTGCGAGATCGCGTCCAGGTCCACGCGGATGCGCGTGGGCCGCTGGCCGAAGATGTCATCGCGGTGGGCGGCGGGGTCCATGGCGCGATTCTAGCCGGGCCGGGCCAGGCCCGGGCGAGGCTTATTCGAAGCTGCCGACGCTGTCCCGGGCCAGGTTGTCGAAGCGGGTGTATTCGCCGAAGAACTTGAGCTTGATCGTGCCGGTGGGGCCGGAACGCTGCTTGGCGATGATCACCTCGGCCAGGCCCTTGTCGCCCGAGTCCTTGTGGTAGTACTCGTCGCGGTAGATGAACATGATGATGTCGGCGTCCTGCTCGATGGCGCCTGATTCACGCAGGTCGGCCATGACCGGGCGTTTGTCGGTGCGCGATTCCAGGCCGCGGTTGAGCTGCGACAGCGCCACCACCGGCACGTTCAGCTCCTTGGCCAGGGCCTTGAGCGAGCGCGAGATCTCGGAGATTTCGTTGGTGCGGTTCTCGCCGGTGCCCGGCACCTGCATCAGCTGCAGGTAGTCGACGACGATCAGGCCCAGGTCGTGTTCGCGCTTGATGCGCCGCGCCTTCGAACGCAGCACGTCGGGCGACAGCGCCGGGGTGTCGTCGATGAAGACCTTCACTTCCGACAGCATCTTGATCGCCATGTTCACCCGCGACCAGTCCTCGTCCTCGAGCTGGCCGGTGCGCAGGCGGGTGGCGTTGATGCGCCCGATCGAGGAAATGAGTCGGAACGCCAGCTGCGACGACGACATTTCCATCGAATACACCGCCACCGCCTTCTTGGTCTTGAGCGCGGCGAATTCGGCGATATTGAGAGCCAACGTGGTGTTGTGCACGCAGACATCGTTGGCGATGAAGTTGTGGGTGCCGGGCACCGTCAGGTCGTAGACCTGCTGCATGCCGGTGGCGCGGATCGATTCGATGCGGTCCCAGACCACGTCGCTCGAGGCCAGCGCGGCCAGCCTGGCGTCGTCGAGCACCATGGCGATGCGCGCCAGCCGCGACCGGGAAATCCCGCGCTTGCCGACGTGCAGGTTGCTCGCATTGAAGCCGCAGCGGCGGGCCAGCTCGGCCCAGGACAGGCTGCCCTTGGCGCGATCCACCAGGGCCCAGGCCGCCGGCGGGATCGAATCGACGTTGCTGTGCGCGCTGCGGTCGGCCAGCGCCTTGTGCACGGCGTCCACCGCCGGCTGCTTGCCGTGGATGCCGATCTCGGCACAGAACACCCGGAGCGAGTCGGCGTCGGTGATGTCGAGCTGCCAGGCCGGGCGCCGCGAATCGCGGTACTTCACCCAGCGCTGGCGAAGCTTGGCGACGATGCCGAAGCGCAGCAGCAGGTGCTGCAGCTGGCGGGCCAGGCGCTCGGACACCGAGGCATAACCCACCTGGGCCTGTCCGCTGGCCAGCACCGTGGCCCAGCCATCGGTGGCGAACAGCCGGTTGAGGAACAGCGCCAGTTGCGCGCGCGGCAGCCTGAAAACGGCGTCGGGCACCTGCTTGGCGCCGGCGTCCTTGCCCATCAGGCCCAGGTCGCGCAGCCAGCGGGTCACCGGATTGGGGGTATTGCGACGGGCCGAGGCCAGGTCCTGGCCGTCCGGCAAAGCCGGCTCGATGGCCAGGACTTCGCACAGGCGACCCAGCGGTGCCGCCGCCGGCATCGTGCGGCCCTGCCGCCAATGCGTGAGCGAGGCCGGACTGACGCCCACGGCGGCAGCCACTGCGCGCGCCGGCGCCGCATGCCGGGTCAGGGCCTCGTCCAGCACGGCGGCGAACTGCTGCCGGTTCCGGCCAACCGCCGAAGCATCCGCGGCGATCGACCAGCTGGGCGTCCTGCCCGACTCGGCGACGGGATTGGCCTGCACGCCGCCAAACGCAGCCACGGTGGAGACGAAGTCCTCGACGATCAGGGGGTTGGAATTGGTGAAACGCGGGACGCTGCCGGTCAGGCCACCGTCGCCGATCAGGTAGGCCAGCAGGCTGACTTCGCAGTCGCGCATCGACTCGGTGCCGAACACCGGCAGGCGGCGCGGCACCGCGACGAAGTCGCCCTCTTCCAGCTCCAGCAGCGGCTTCCAGCCATCGAGCGTCAGGAACGGATGCGGCGCGGTCGCTTCCACGCGGCGGCCCAGCCGGGTGACTACTTCGAAGGTGGGCTTGATGCCGTCGTCGACGAAATCCGAGGGCCGGGTCCAGGCCAGGCGCAGGTCGTCCCCGAGCGTGGCCAGCTCGCCGTCGCGACGGGTGCAGATGTCCTGGATCGTCGCCACCGAGCCGTCGGCGAGCACGATTTCTGCGTCGGCGCTCAGGCATTTGCCCATCGCCGGGCGCGCCGCCAGGATGATCAGGTCGGACGGCTGCAGGCCGGCGGTGAGTTCGTCGAGGTCGGTGAAACCGGTGGTCAGGCCGGTGACGTTGCCCTGGTTTTCGTAGCGTTCCTGCAGGACCTGGAAGGCGTCCTTCATGGCGTCGCGCAGGGTGACGAAATCGGCGCGGCCACGGCGGCCCTGCTCGGCGATCTTGAAGACGCGCATCTCGGCGGCCGACAGCACTTCCTGGCTGTCGCGGCCTTCGGGCTGGAAGCCGTCGTTGACGATTTCGGTGCCGGCCTCGATCAACTGCCGCAGCACGGCCTTTTCGCGCACGATCTCGGCGTAGGCGCGGATGTTCGCGGCCGACGGGGTGGTGCTGGCCAGCTCGATCAGGTAACCGGTGCCGCCGATCTGCTCGCTCAGGGAGTTGGACTCGAACCACTCGCCCAGGGTGACGGCGTCGAAGGGTTTGTTCTTTTCGCTCAGCTCGCGGATGGCGCGGTAGATGAGCCGGTGGTCGCGCCGGTAGAAGTCGTGTTCGGTCAGGAAGTCGCCGACGCGGTCGAGCGAATCGGGGGCGAGCATGAGCCCGCCCAGCACGGCCTGCTCGGCCTCGACCGACTGGGGCGGGAGGCGCAGGGCGTCGATCTTGGCGTCGGTGCGGAAGGAATCGGGACGTGCGGACATGTTCGCCTTGTTATTGGATGCGACGTGGCGGGGGCTTCTGGAACCCGGTCGGTCATCCTAAGGCCCCGGCACCGGGAGCGTTAGGCATAACCCTGTGCATAACCGGTGGGAATCTCAATACGCCCCGGCTGTCTCACCAGCCGAGACTGACCGATCACCTGTATCTGGGGATTCAGCCCCGAGGCTTTCGGGCTTGGCTTTTGGCCAAGTAAGGCGCCGCAAGCGCAGCAGCCGCGAGTGGAGGCGCCGCGCCTTCGCCCCGGCCGACACGCCGCAAGTACGTCCCTGTAGGCTCATCGTCGACATCCATGTCTCCGATGGTCGGCCGGGGCGAAGACGCGACACCTCCCCAACTCCCGGTCGTAGCCGATGGGAAAGCGGCTTTCCGGCAAATCGGGGCGTTGCCCAAAAATTGCGGCGCGAACGCGCGCACCGCTCTTGGTCTCCTGGCGGCCCCGACGTCCATTTCAGGAGGTAGCGTGCAGTCGCCCTGGCCGACTCTCGGAGACATGGATGTCGACGAGAAGCCCCCAGGGATGGGTTCACGGCGTGTCGGTCAGGGCGACTGCACGCTGCCTCCACTCGCGAAGGTCGCGCCAGCGACGCCCTTCTTGGCCAAAGGCCAAGCGCAAAGGCAAGTGATTCGCGCCTGAACGCCCTCCTACAGTGGGCGGGCTGCAAAAACAACGGGCGCCCGAAGGCACCCGTCGTGAACCGCCTTTGGCCTGGAATCAGGCTTCGGCTTCGACGACCACCTTGACGGTGGTTCCGACGTCGGCGTGCATGCGCACTTCGATGTCGAACTCGCCGGTGCGGCGCAGCGGGCCTTCGCCCAGCACCACTTCGTTCTTTTCCAGCGGGAAGCCGGCGGCGGTGAAGGCCTCGGCGATTTCGCGCGGGCCGACCGAACCGAACAGCTTGCCTTCGGTCGAGGCGTTGGCGGCGATGGTCACCGTCGCGCCCTCGAGCTTGGCCTTGCGGGCTTCGGCGTCAGCCAGCTGGGCGTTGGCCTTGGCTTCGTACTCGGCGCGCTTGGCTTCGAACGCGGCCACGTTGTCGGCGGTCGCCGGCACGGCCTTGCCGTAGGGGATCAGGTAGTTGCGGCCGAAACCCGGCTTCACCTTGACCTTGTCGCCCAGGCCGCCGAGGTTGACGACCTTCTGCAGGAGGATCAGTTCCATTTTTTTAACTCCGTAACGTTAGCGGGGCGCGTGGCCCCGCAACTAAGGCTGTCCGTCAGGATCAGTTCTGGTGGTTGTCGGTGTACGGGATCAGGGCCAGCTCGCGGGCGCGCTTGATCGCGGTCTGCAGCTGGCGCTGGTACTTGGCCTTGGTGCCGGTGATGCGGCTGGGAACGATCTTGCCGTTCTCGGTCAGGTACTGGCGCAGGGTGTTGAGATCCTTGTAGTCGATCTCCTTGACACCCTCGGCGGTGAACTTGCAGAACTTGCGGCGGCGGAAGAACTTGCTCATGGGAATCTCCTGGCTCAGGCCGCGTCGTTGCTGCGGTTGTCGTTGTCACCACGGTCGGAGGACTCTTCGTCCTCACGGCGCGGGCGGCGCTCGGTCTTTTCGTCCTTGCTCTTCATGATCAGGGACTGCTCGGTGACGGCTTCTTCGCGGGCGATGACCATGTGGCGCAGCACCGCGTCGTTGAAGCGGAAACCGTCGACCAGCTCGGTCAGCTCGTTCTTGCCGCACTCGATGTTCATGAGCACGTAGTGGGCCTTGACCAGGTTGTCGATGGCGTAGGCGAGCTGGCGGCGACCCCAGTCCTCGAGACGGTGGATCTTGCCTTCACCGCCCTCGATCAGCGACTTGTAGCGCTCGATCATGGCCGGCACCTGCTCGCTCTGGTCCGGATGGACCATGAAGACGACTTCGTAATGGCGCATTGTTGTTTCCTTGTGGATGCGGCCGAGGATTCGGCCTGGCAGCCCCCGGCCGGGATGCAGGGCATCCGCCGTGGAGCAAGGTCTCCCCGGAATGGGGAGCCGCGTATTATGCCCCAGAACCGGGGACAGGTGCAATTTCTCCCGGATAATCAGCCAGTTCCCGGGCATCGCCGGGGAAATTGAGACAAGAACGGGGTCAGGTTCACTTCCCCCGGGGAGTCCACACGACTGGCGAGATGCCGGGGAAGTGAACCTGACCCCGTTCTCAGGCGGCGCGGTCGGCCTTGGTGCTGAAGGACTCGCCGCAGCCGCAGGCGTCCTCGACGTTGGGGTTGCGGAACACGAACTGCTGGTTCAGGCCCTGGCTGACGAAGTCGATCTCGGTGCCGTCCACCTGCGGCAGACTGTGGGCATCGACGTAGACCGCCACGCCGTCGGTTTCGAAGACCGTGTCGTCGGGGCCGGCGACGTCGGCCATGTCCACCACGTAGGCGAAACCGGTGCAGCCGGACTTGCGGACGCCAAAGCGCAGGCCCAGCGTGCCCGGGGTCTGGGCCTGGTAGCTGCGGATGCGGTCGGCGGCGGCGGGGGTGAGCGTGATGGCCATGGCGGGGTCCGTGCTTAGTCGGGGGCGAGGCAGCGGCAAGTATAACGCCGCTGCGCCGGGGCGCGCCTGCGGGTATCCTTGCGCACTTAACCAGATGGGCCCGAATGGGCAGGGAATCAAGGCATGGCAGTGGTCAGCGTCCAGCAGGCGCTCGGCGGGGAAGTCACCGCGGGCGGGGAAGTCACGGTCCGCGGCTGGGTTCGCACCCGGCGCGACTCCAAGGCGGGGCTGAGTTTCGTCAACGTCAGCGACGGCAGCTGCTTCGCGCCCATCCAGGTGGTGGCCCCGGCCACCCTGGCCAATTACGAAGACGAGGTCCGCCGGCTCAGCGCGGGCTGTTCGGTCATCGCCACCGGCACCCTGGTGCCCTCCCAGGGCCAGGGCCAGGGTTTCGAGATCCAGGCCAGCGCGATCGAAGTGGTCGGCTGGGTCGAAGACCCGGAAACCTACCCCATCCAGCCCAAGGCGCATTCGCTGGAGTTCCTGCGCGAAGTCGCCCACCTGCGCCCGCGCACCAACCTGTTCGGCGCCGTCACCCGCATCCGCCACTGCCTGGCGCAGGCCGTGCACCGCTTTTTCCACGAGCAGGGTTTCTACTGGATCAGCACGCCGATCATCACCACCTCCGATGCCGAAGGCGCCGGCCAGATGTTCCGCGTCTCCACCCTGGACATGGCCAACCTGCCGCGCGACGGCAAGGGCAATGTGGACTTCTCCAAGGACTTCTTCGGCAAGGAAACCTTCCTCACCGTGTCCGGCCAGCTCAACGTCGAGGCCTACTGCCTGGCGCTGAGCAAGGTTTACACCTTCGGCCCGACCTTCCGCGCCGAGAACAGCCACACCACCCGGCACCTGGCCGAGTTCTGGATGATCGAACCGGAAATCGCCTTCGCCGACCTGGTCGCCAACGCCGACCTGGCCGAAGCCTTCCTGAAGTACCTGTTCGAAGCCGTGCTGGCCGAACGCGCCGACGACATGGCGTTCATCGCCGAACGCGTACAGAAGGACGCCGTGACCCGCCTGGAGAACTTCATCGACTCGCCCTTCGAGCGCATCGACTACACCGAGGCGGTGAAGCTGCTGCAGGACTCGGGCCACAAGTTCGACTTCCCGGTCGAATGGGGCCTGGACCTGCAGACTGAACACGAACGCTGGCTCACCGAAGTGCACGTGGGCCGGCCGGTGGTGGTGATGAACTACCCCGAGCAGATCAAGGCCTTCTACATGCGCCTGAACGACGACGGCAAGACCGTCGCCGCCATGGACGTGCTGGCGCCGGGCATCGGCGAGATCATCGGCGGCAGCCAGCGCGAAGAGCGCCTGGACGTGCTGGACAAGCGCATGGCGCAGTTCGGCCTCGATGGCGAACACTACGGCTGGTACCGCGACTTCCGCCGCTACGGCAGCGTGCCGCACGCCGGCTTCGGCCTGGGCTTCGAGCGCCTGGTGGTCTACACCTGCGGCCTGGCCAACATCCGCGACGCCATCCCCTACCCGCGCGCGCCGGGCCTGGCGACCTTCTGAAGCCATGCAGACCGGCGCCGGCTCACTGCTGATCTTCCTGATGCTGGGCCTGGCCGGTTCCGCGGCGCCGGCGCATTTCGGCTTCCGCGTGCTGGCCTACCGGCAGCAGCTGGACAAGGCCTACGCTTTCGCGCCCGACACCCAGGACGGCGGCTGGGGCTACAGCTGGTGGCTGATGCGCTGGAAGCACCGCATGCATGCCGACCCGTCCCTGAACTTCTTCGGCGGCATCGCCGCCGGCAGCGGCTGGCTGGCCCTGCTCGGCAGCGCCGGCGTGCTGCTGCTGATCGCCCTGCAATAAGGACCACCCCATGAACGACGAAAGCGAAAGTGACCGCAACGGCGACAACGACCAATGGTGGCTGGCCGCCCTGCCCCGCATGCTGGTCTGGTCCCGGCTGCGCGTGCTCGAAAGCGGCGTCGCCGAGGTCTTCGACTGCGACGGCCGCATCAACATCTATGAAAGCGAGGACGTCGCCCGGTCCATGCTGATGGACGCCGAATTCCGCGAATTCGCCGGCATGGACGAGGAAGACGCCGAAGCCTGGGGCCTGGACCTCGAGGAAATCGAGCCGCCGCAGGCCGAAGACGACGACGAACTGCGTGAACGCATGATGCAGCCGATCAAGACCCCGCTGTCGGGGAAGGACTGGTAGAGGAGCCGCACCGATGCACAAGGACCTGGCCGGGCGACACGCCCTGGTATGTGGCGGCTCGGAAGGCATCGGCCTGGCGGCCGCCACCGCGCTGGCCGAACGCGGCGCCGACGTGACCGTGCTGGCCCGGCGCCCGGGCCGGCTGTCCGAAGTCGCCGCCGCCCTGCCCCGCGCGCATGAATCGCAGCGCCACGGCTTCGTCACCGCCGATGCCGGCGACACCGACGGCCTGGCCGCGCAGGTTGCGGCGCTGTGCGAAAGCCGGCCGGTGCACGTGCTGCTCAACAACACCGCCGGCCCGCCGGGTGGCCCGGCGCACGCCGCCGACCCGCAGGCCTTCGTTGATGTCTTCCGCCAGCACCTGGTCGCCGGCCAGGTCCTGGTGCAGGCCGTGCTGCCGGGCATGAAGGCCGCCGGCTGGGGCCGCATCGTCAACGTCATCTCAACCTCGGTGAAGGAGCCCATCGCCAACCTCGGCGTCTCCAACACCGTGCGCGGCGCCGTG
>TARA_R110002020_G_scaffold192529_3_pt1 | contig 12096 bp, 13 predicted proteins | sample TARA_R110002020 | Tara Oceans TARA_R110002020 (sample SAMEA4396489) | marine metagenome | biome: Westerlies Biome; feature: [MES] marine water layer (ENVO:01000295) within the mesopelagic zone...; material: water (ENVO:00002006), including particulate matter (ENVO:01000060) such...
ATTGCTGGAAGTTGGTTGTGGAGAAGGCCGTGGAGTGGAGACACTTTTGCCTTATGCGGACAGCTACCTCGGTTTGGATAAAATAAAGGAAGTGATTGACGAGCTTAAAGTTCGCTTTCCGAAAGTCGAATTTCAGCAAGCTGTGATTCCTCCCTTTGCTGGAATCGCTGAAAATTCCTTCGATACTGTGGTGAGTTTTCAGGTGATCGAGCATATTCCAAATGATAGGTTATTTCTAGAGGAAATTTACCGTGTGTTGAAGCCAGGAGGCAAAGCCGTGATTTCTACTCCGAATATCAACCATACACTTTCACGCAATCCTTGGCATGAGCGGGAATATACTCCTCAGCAATTGATTGATTTATGCACATCTATTTTTGATAAGGTGGAGGCCAAAGGAGTGGGAGGAAATGAGCGTGTCTGGGCATACCACGAGGCCAATCGCAAATCAGTTCAGAAGATCATGCGCTTTGATATTTTTGATCTGCAGCACAAACTTCCCGCATCACTTCTCAGAATGCCTTATGAGATTCTTAATCGTAGGAATCGTAACAAGCTTCATCAGCAACAAGGTAAATGCGTGGTGGACATCTCACACGAGGATTACTTACTGGTGGAAGATCCTGCAGTAGGGTTGGACTTGTTTTATGTGCTGCGGAAGAAGTAGAATCCTAAATGCTTCTACTCGAAAAATGCTGCTTTAATTCCTGATATAATCATATTTGTCCCAATTATGGCGATGATCAAACCCATGATCTTTCCTATCACGACTATGATGTTTTTTCCAAGTCTCTTCACGATTTGGTCTCCCAATTCAAATGCGATATGGGTCAATATGCACATGATAGCAAAGACTCCGATCACTATCATAATATTGATGTGATTTCCTTGAGAAGCAAAGTTCATAGCGGTCACTATAGTTCCTGGGCCTGCTAGTATCGGTATAGCTAAAGGAGAAATGGCGATATTCTCTTCTGTTTCAGGGTCTTTGATGTGCTTGACACTCGACTTTTTGGACTGTAACATCTCGAAACCCACAAAGAAAATCAGAATCCCGCCCGTGATTTTGAAGGCCGGAATAGTGATTCCGAAGATTTCAAAAATAAATTTTCCAAGTACAACGAATACTACTACTATTACAAAAGCTGTGAGCGTCGCTCGTTTGCTGATGTTTCGTTTGGTTGCTTTATCGAGACCATCAGTCAGAGACGCAAAGATTGGAACGTTTGCAATCGGGTTCATAATTGCAAAAAATCCGGTGAAAACTGTTAAAGTAAAAGCAAGGAAATTATCCATTGAATAAGCTAGAGCGTTGATTATTTGCGAAGGTATTAAAATCTTCAGCCGGAATTATGCAATCGGAGTGATATCCTCCTTAGAAAAGCTGAGGTTAAATACGCTAAATGCCGTATGGTGCAAAAAGTACATCCAGGCTACTTTTGGAATGTATTTTAAACCATTACACATATGAAAACTTTCAACTCTACACTTTGGGCTCTACTTTTAGGAGTCGTTATCACTTTTTCGGCCTGTAGTTCGGATGATGACAAAGATCCTACACAAACGACTCAGACTAGTCCAACGCCAACTGCACCATCTGATGCAAATGCAGTATTAGCTGCCGTATTATCATACTCCGACCTTCCCAGCTCCGTACCTAGCGTACCAGGAGTTAGTGGAATCGCTATCGATGTAGCTTCAGGTTCATTTTTCAATGGAGCCGTAGGCAGCAATCTTGTGAATGTGGGGGAGGTGAAACTAAACACCAAAGCGCTCACAATTCCTGGAGGAAACGCCTACATCAACAACCCAACGGATTTCTCTTATTCACTTGTGCCAGGGCAAGCCAATTCTTGGCAAGTGGCAGGAGGTAGTGGTTTTGATGCGTTTTCGCATACTACTACTAAGAAAATGCCTTCTCAGGTGAAATTTGCTTCTTCTGTGGCAGCTAGCTTTAGCAAAGGCTCGGACATCACACTGTCGATCGAGACTATGACTTCAAATACAGATAACATCCTTTGGGTGATTTCTGATGGAAAAACAACTGTTACCAAAGAATCCAAAACAACTTCTGTTACGTTCTCCGCATCTGAATTAAGTGGATTAAAAGCTACTTCTTCTGGTTTGGTTCAGGCTGCAAGCTATAACGCGGAAGAGAAATCCTTTGGAGGTAAAAAAGTATATTTTATCAATGAGTCTGTTCACACGAAGATTGTTGAGATAAAATAATCTGATTATCCTCAATCTAGCCAGTGGGGACAATCTCACTGGCTTTTTTATATCTTTTTTCTAAAAATCCTCTTGAAAGGCTCTACGGTTTGGCCTACAAAATCTTCCGGAAACTTATCCTTATCTGGCAAGCCAACAAGTAAATTCTCGTCATCTGATGGCCAGTAATTGGTTCGAAAAAGGAAATCCCATAGGCTCAATGAAATCCCATAATTGAACCCATGTGGGTGACTTTCTGGCAATTCCCTAGCATGATGCCAGAGGTGCATTTGAGGGCCATTTAGAATGTATTTAAATGGACCAAGAGGGATTTTCAGGTTGGCATGACCAAGTTGCCCTAGAACCAACGTGAAAATATGGACGATAAAGAAGTCCGTAATCCCAAAACCAATCATAGCAAGAGGGATATATTCTAGCGTACGATATAGGATGTTTTCCATCCAGTGATAGCGAAGTAAGGCTGCAAATCCCATTTCTCGCGTGCTGTGATGGACTTTATGAAATTCCCACATCCAATCCACATGATGATACATTCGATGGATGGCCCATTGCATGAAGTCTCTGACTATAAATATGATCACCAATTGCAGCCAGCCAGGCAGCTGATCTACTTTGATGGCGACAGTATTCGTGATGCCAAATAATCCTAGAAAATCATTGAAGGCCTCCACAGCCACCATAGAAAGGGCATTGTATGCGACCAGCGCAAATAGGAAGTAATTCCAAAAAAGATAGAAAATGTCTAGCCAAAAATGTTCTCGGATTAGCGGTTGATTTTTTCTCCATGGGAAAAGAATCTCAAGGCCATAAATCACCAAAGATGCTCCCACCAGCCAGTAAAAGTAATTGTGCCAGCTAGGATTCAGGATCTCTCCAATAAAGTAATTCCAATAGCCATAATAGCCGTCAGCAATTGCTTTGATGTATTTTTCCATGGTGCAAAGATGGGTAATAAATGCCAGTCAGTTTGTGAATTATGTCACCAACTGGTCTTGATATCATTTGGTTTTAGATCTCAGGGCTATTTCATCAACTTCCACTAGCTCCAGAGATTTGACCATTTCGGAAGTCCCGTTTTTGTATTTTAAAAAATGAGGAGTTTCCAAATGAGCTAAATAAGAAGCTTGATTGGCGTAGATTTCTAAAATTGTTATGCTAGTTGGATCACTTTTATCTGAGACAGCATTTAGCGCCAAAACCCCTGGTTCTACGCGGACAGATGTTTCAATTTCTTCTTTGAGAAAGATTTTGTAGCGTTCAAGCATTTCTGGATGGATTTTGAGTTTTGCCATTCTTACTACTTGGTTTTGATCTTGGGCAGATTGATTTTTCTTAGAAATGAATACCATACCAAATGAAGAAAGAAGTAGGAAAAGTGATCCGAACAGTAATGTTGGCAAGTGGAATTTATTATTTCTCATGGCTAGGTATTGGATTAATCTGCAGGTGGATGACGAATAAGAATCAGCCCAAAAGCGATTCCAAAGCCAATATAAAGGATTCCCAATGCCCAAATAAAGGCGGGTAATGCAGGGTTAGATAAAAGTCCCTTCAGCAAGGCAAGACCTGCTATCATGAAATGGCTCAGATTGGCTATTGCTACGGGACGGTTATAAATCCCGCCTATTGGTCGGCCCTTATTCATCCAGTTCAGCATTCCAAAACCAAAATAAAGAGCACCTACTATTTGCATCAAAAACAAGGATATTTGATCAGTATTAAGATCTAAAACTTGCAAAATCAAATCAGGTGCGAAGGAGAGGATGATTCCTGCTGCATACATTAGTATCGCGCTGGAAGTCATGACTAGTTTGGTGTTCATGAAGAGTAAAACATTGTTGACTCTAAAAGTAAAAAAGATAGAACAACCTACCTGAACGAGCCAGGAATAAATAAAAAAGAGTGCGGCGGATGCCACACTCGTGAGCTCGAATTAAACGTTTTTCGATTGATCGACCCTGAAGGAAACCTTGCAGACACATCCGTAAGAAGTCACTTTTCCGTCTTTCACGTGCGCTTTGATATCCTTCACATAGACTGAGTCAATGTTGTGGACAGTTTTGGAGACTTCATCTACTGCATTTTGAATGGCATCTTCAATTCCTTTTTCTGAGGAGGCGATTACCTCCAATACTTTTACAATTCCCATATTGCTTTGGTTTTTAATGAATGATAGGGTTAATATGCCTATTCATACAATCGCCATGCTAAGGGAAGAATTAAAGTTGGTTAGAAAATGATGTTTATGGGGTTTAGAAGCTTTTGGTCCTTGAAATAAAAGGAGGAATTAGAATTATTTTTCTCTCTCAATCAAATGGGTAGCTAAGATCAGGATATTTACCAAAGGCCGATCGCGATTGCTTGTTTCGGCCGCTGCGATCTTATCGACGATTTCCATTCCGGAGATTACTTCACCAAATACAGTGTAGTTTTGGTCCAAATGTGCTGCTCCACCAACAGTCTTATACGCCTCTCGATGTGACTCTGGATAGTGATATGGAGTCATGCTTTTCAAGTAGTTTTCAGTTAGGGAATCAAGCTGGCTTTTCAAGATGCCGATGGCCTCCTTATCGCCTGGGTTACGATTTTTCAATAATTCTTGATATGCTGCAAAAGTAGAACTGGTAGCAGGATCGTTTATGACATGGTTGTATGCAAGCCCTTTATTGATGCGATTCTCAGCAATATCAAGCGTGCTATCCGTGTAGGTTCTTCCTTGCACAATATAGAATTGGATAAAGCTTCCTTTTTGTGCAGGATTTGAATCATCGCCTTCCCGGGCTGCCCCTAGAACTCCTCTTTTGTGAAAATGCGAACTGGTAATCTCCGCTGGAATAAGGTCATCGAAGCCGAGCAATTCCTTCTTTTTAGTAAATGAATCCTCATGAACTCTTTCCCCTGCTTGAATCATAAATTTCTCGATGACCCTGTGAAAGAGGATGCTGTCATACATCCCTGCTTTGACCAAGCTGAGGAAATTATTGCGACTTAAGGGAGTGTCATCATAGAGACGAATGACAATTGATCCTTCAGTAGTGACTAGTTCTATATCCTTGTTTAAGTCTTTTTTAGTGATTTTAGATTTGGTCAATGAATGACAACCTGCAAGAATTAGGATCAAGGTACAAGCAAGTAAATTTATTCTCATAGTGTTTTAGAGAAGAGTTGAGGTTCGATGATAGTTGGAAAATAGTGAATTGTATGTCCTGTAAAAAGCATGGACATTTTTTCTCCTAGCTCTTTTCATTAATTTCCTTTCTCAATTACGTTTCCTATGACCTTAGAATATTACCGCGATTATTGTCTAGCAAAGCCTGGAGTGACTGAAGATACGCCTTTTGATGCCGATGCACTTTGCTTTCGGGTGGGCAATAAAATCTTTTCGATCTGCTCCATTTCGGAATTTCAATACATCAATCTGAAATGCGATCCTGAGCGGGCTGTGGAGTTGCGTGAGCAATACGATGGAATTACTCCAGGTTATCACATGAATAAGCAGCAGTGGAATTCGGTGAGCACAATTGGAAATGTTCCCGATCGCTTGATTTTGGAATTGGCGGATCATTCTTACGCGCTTATCTTTGGCAGCTTGACCAAAAAGCTTCAAGCTGAAATTCGCCCATGAGTTATTTTTCCATTTCAAATGTTTCCAAGTCCTACGATGAAATACCAGCGTTGCTTCCGTTTTCACTTGAAATGGCCCAAGGGGATTTTCTGTCAATCGTAGGCGAAAGCGGATCCGGTAAGAGCACCTTACTGAAAATCATGGCAGGTCTGGAAGTGCAGGATTCTGGGGAAGTTTTCTTAGATGGTAAGCCGATTTTGAACCCAAATCAGAAGATCGTTTCCGGGTACGACGAGATCCGATTGATTCATCAGAATTTCCATTTATATCCCAATTCTACGGTGGAGGAAAATATCTCCAGGCAATTACTTCACTACGAAAAGGAATATGCAAAAAGCAGAGTTGAATACTTGCTTAAACTTTTAGGGTTGAATGAATTTAGAGATAGATTTCCTCGTCAGCTGTCTGGAGGGCAAAAGCAAAAAGTGGCTATTGGTAAGGCCATGGCTGTAGAACCAGACATTTTATTGCTAGACGAACCTTTCTCTTCGCTGGACACGATTCAGACACATCGACTGATTACAGAGTTGAAGGAGATTTTCAAAGCACTGGGGACCACGGTTATATTTGTGACACACGATTTGGACGATGCCCTCCGATTGACAGACAATCTGATCATTTTGCAGAAGGGGAAAATCGCTCAAAAAGGCACCTCAAAACAGCTCTGTGAAAAGCCAAAGACTAAATATGTCGCCCAGCTTTTCAGCCCAATAAATAAACTTCCCGATTCTAAGAATAGTTATATCAGACCCGCTGATGTAAAGTTGAGAACCAAAGGCGGATTAATTGCACATGTGACAGATTCGAGGTTTTTGGTGCACTATAATTCTCTTCAGGTGCAACTCAAAGAAAGTGGAATCACTTGGGAAGTGGATGATTCACAGAGAAAATACGAAATAGGTGACCGTGTATATTTATCTTGGGATGATGCGAAGTTGATGACGCTTTAACAGGGAAAAATTTTTTACCAATGTCTTCCAATCAAAAAAGAAACTTACCTCTTACTGTTCTATACGAAACCAAATTAGCAATCAATCAGGCTGTGTTGTGGCTTTGGATCAAGTTGGGCTGGGTGAAATCAATCTTGATTGTGCCGTATGAAGGGTTTGGGAATGAAAAAGAGATTTTACTGGTAGGCCGGGTAATCCGCGATAATAGGGTAGGGGCTTCCACACCTGATGATACTGTCTGGCAGAATATCAGTAAAATGCGCAGGAGATTTATGACCGTGGTAATTCCAGGTGTGGAGGTAATGGCAGAATTTCAAGGAGAAAAATACTTCGTCAAAACGGATGAAGAGGGGTATTTTGAGTTTAAAATTCATCCCAATAAACGGATCCCATTTTCCGCACGCTGGCAGCAGATCAAATTGACTTTGGTGGAGCGGGTGATCAGAAATCAAGGTGAGGTGACCGCATTGGCAGATGTGTTTTTGCCAAAGGGGAACATTGATTATGGGATAATTTCGGACATAGACGATACGATCATTCCTACTGGAGCCATGCGTATGACCGAGATGCTGAAAACGACTTTTGCCAAGAATGCACATACTCGAACGCCCTTCCCGGGTGTCTCTGCTTTCTATAAGGCTTTGCAAAAAGGAACAGATGGGATCGAGAGCAATCCTTTTTTCTACGTGTCGAGCAGTCCTTGGAATCTATTTGATTTTCTGAAAGAGTTACTTCAGATACACCATATTCCCAAAGGTCCATTGATGCTTCGGGATATTGGCTTGTCCCGAACTCAGCTGATCGCGGGAAGTCACTCAGAGCATAAACTGGAGCAAATCCGTAATATTTTGTCTACCTATTCTCAGCTGCCTTTTATGCTAATTGGCGATAGTGGGCAAGAGGACCCTTCCATTTATCTCCAAATTGTTCAGGAATTTCAAGGGAGAATTTTGATGATTTTCATCCGCGATGTCCACGTTTCCAAGCATGCTCATGTTGCGAAAATAAGCGAGGAGCTGAAAACTCTGGGAGTAGAAATGCTTTTGGTGAAAAACACCGTAGAAGCCTCTCAATACGCACTATCAAAAGGATGGGTAATGGAGGAGGATATGGAGGAAATTGCTCAGGAAAAAGTAAAAGATGAAGTACAGAATGAGCAGACTTAGTTTTGTTTCTTCCCAGATAAATTAGCCATTATTTGTTGGAGCTTCTCTGTCTGAAATAGTGATTAGCAGGTTGTCATTGTTGTCTTGGTTACTGCCTTTTTACAACAAAGAGGCAAGAAGTCAAACTTTTAACCTCTTACCTCTTACAATATTTACTAGTCACAAATGGCTATTCCTCGTCATGAGCTCCATGCGCACCATGAACATGACCATGCGCCAATTCATCTTTCGTAGCATCACGAACTTCCTCGATATTTCCTTCAAAATGTAAATCGAAACCTACCAGGGGATGATTAAAATCCAATAGAATTTCTTCGCCCATATCCTTAAGAATTTTTGCCTGCATTGGATACCCGTCTTCATCCATCAAAGGCAAGAAATTACCTTCTTCCAGCATTTCTGGGTTAAAGCCATTTTCTCCTGAAAACTGCGACTTTGGCAAATTCACAATAAGATCTTCATCTATCTCACCATAGGCTTCTGCTACAGGAATCACGAAGGAAAATCCCTCACCCTGCTCTTTGCCAACCAATAATTCTTCGAATTTTTCTGGAAGATCACTTGCTCCAAAAAGGAAGTAGAAAGGGTCCTCTGTATCACGGATTTCTACACTGAATGGTGCTGATTCTATCTCGTCAGCTTCCTTGCTTACTTTAAGTTCGTATGTGAGTCCGACGACTGTGTTTGCTGCTATTTTCATATTGCTATTTTAAGATTCCATGTTTTAATCTGATCCCAATTCGCTCTTTCAGTATCTCCCATTTATTTCTAGGAGTTGATTGATAAAGTGGCTTGGAAGCTTTAAAAACAAAGTATTGATAATCCTTCTCATCGAAAAAGATTGGGTATGTTTCCATTTTTTCCAGGTAAAAGCCGTTGGAAGTGATGCTCTTGATCAAGTCACCTGAGTCCAGCGGTTGGTCGATTATCTGTAGTTTTTGCGGATCGCTTTCTATCATCAACTGTAAAAAACGAGGCGCAGGAATGTGGATAAATATCACCGAATCCTTGTGTGCATGCATGTGGACATTCCGAAAAAGGCGATGGTGCTGATCCACCGGGATATGCTCCAAAATGTCAGGAAAAACGAAAAAGTCAAAAGTTTGGTCTTGCTTGTGGAAGTCTGCCAAATCTGAAACTTCAAATCTGAGATTAGACTGGTCTTTCCAAATTGTCCTCGCTTTTCTAATATTTTCAAGTGAAATATCCAGAGCCAATACTTCACCTTGTTTTACCTGATTTGCAAGTAAGTGACTCACTATCCCTGTTCCACAGCCTACCTCAAGAACGCTATGATTTGCATTCAATCCGGCAGCTTTGACCTTATCCAGGATATTTAGGTGGCGGGAATTTATCCCAGGTTTTTCCTGGTTTTCGGCAAACTGATCATAAAAACTGAAGATGTTATCCTTATCCTCTTCCATCTTTTTTCTTGATCGTGAAAAACACCCCAGCGATCAGGGACAATACTATTAAGTATTGGAAAATGATCATTGGAGTTTTAGTAGCGGTATAGCTTTTAGGTTCAAACTTGAAAACAATCTCATGAGTTCCTGAAGGAACCACCAACCCGCGGAGTAGGTAGTCGGTGCGTAGAATGTCAGTTTCTTTTCCATCAATTGTCGCGGTCCAGCCTACTGGATAATAGATTTCTGAGAAAACTACCAATCCTTCAGTGCTCATTTCCGCTTGATATTTCAATTCATTCGGAGCATAAGAAGTATGCGTAATTTGACCTGAACCAGCTTTGACCTCTCCGAACTCAGAAGTATTTACAGTCGCTTGGGCTTTGGTGTCAATTCTGCCTAACTCATCCATTTCTTCCTGATTTGTCTGTACTGTGACAATCTGAGAAGGAACCCATGCAGGTCCATTTGCTTCAGGATTTTCAAAAACTGAATTGGCGGCAGCCCCAGCGATGACATACTTAGTATTCATCATGTTGATGGTCTGAATACCTTCAAAATCAAAATTGCCTTCCTGTGCTTTTTTTACAAAATCATTCAACTCGAAGTTCAATCTATTGTCCAGCAAATCCTGATATCTCCGCATTTTGGCTCCATGATAACCACCAAGGCTGTGAAAACGATAAGGTGATTTGCCCGTCGCTGTTAGTCCTTCCGTGAGATCTAAAACCCTGAAATAGGAATCATCTTTGGCAATTTCCTGATCGGCAGGAGTTTCAGTAAAATAGGTTCTTGCAGGATTTCCCTGATAAGAATCATCGTTTAGGTAATGCTTATTAACAGACCAGAGATCTATGGTCACCAACCCAAATATTCCAAGTCCAAGAACTAGGTCAGAGAGTTTGTTTTTCAGAGCAAAATAGATCAAAGCGAAGGAAGCACCCACTAGAGCCAAACTTCTCCAGGCACTTGCTGAAAGCATAGCTTTTCGGTCCTGACGAAGTGAGTTGATTAGCCAATCAGGTAAGCCAGCATCACCGGCTCCTTCAAATCTGAAAATCCCTGCACCAACTGCCAAGATAAGTAATAAGCCTCCTACGACTCCACCAGCAATGTAAAGCGCCTTAAAATCCTTACTTCTATAAATTCTTTCCAAAGAAATAGCTCCCAAAGCAGGAATTGCAAAAAGTGTCATTCCCAAAGCCATGGAGACAGCCCTGAATTTATTGTATCCTGGTAGAATGTCGAAAAGTAGGTAGTTAAACCAACTCAAATTTTTACCCCAAGAAAGCATCAGAGATAAAATGATGATCGTACCGAAAATGTAAAGGCTCTCTTTTGGCGCAGCCCAAATCCCGATGAAAGCAAGAAAAACGAGTATCACTCCTCCATAAATCGGCCCTCCGGTAAATGGCTGATCTCCCCAATAGGTTGGAGCTCCTTGTAAGAATCCGTTGATTTGAGCAGGATCTAATCCATTGCTTCGCAAAGCTCTTTCAGAAGCTGTGTTCTCTCCGAGTGGTGTGCTGCTTCCGCCTCCATAGAAATTTGGCACTAATAAGGTCAGCGTTTCCAGCTTACCGTTTGACCAAGAAAAAGCATATTCTTTATCCAATCCTGCGGAGGCTGTCTCTAATGTCGCGTTGCCTCGAGTAGAATAAGGTGCGTATTCCAAAGCGGTGGTAATTCTTCCAATATTTCCGCCCACAGCTAAAACTGCACCTAAAATCAAGAAACCAATTGTTTTCCCGATTTCAGCAAAACCTTCTTTTTTCCATTCAAAAATAACTCTGACTAACACGTAGATTACAGCGATAATCAAGGTGTAGTAAGTGATCTGCACATGGTTGAACTTGAGTTGGAGAAGTAATCCAAGTGCCAAGACACCAGCGCCCAAAAGACGTTGCTTTTTGAAAGCGAGGTGAATTCCAAGGAGAATCAGTGGTATCAAGTTGATTGCCCAGATTTTAGCATTGTGACCGGCTGCCAAACTCAGGAGGTTGTATGAACTCAAAGAGAATGCAATACTCGCGATGATTGCAAAAACAGGTCTCACTCCGAACGTCAGCATCAATGCATACATAGCCACCATGCCGAGAAAAAGACTATTTACGGGATGGGGAAGGCCTAGCGTGATGATGGAAAGAAGAGATGTAGTAATATCACCTGCGAACTCCAAGCTGACAAAATAGGCGGGCATTCCACCAAAAACACTATTTGTCCATAGTGCCTCTTCTCCTGTGGCTTCTCGATAATCCAATGCTTCCGTAGCCGATCCTTCCCATTTGAGAATATCACCTTGCATGATCACCTGATCCTGAAGTACTACAGGTGCGAAATAAACGACTACAATAGCATAGAAAATGGCGATTCCCAATAGATGGGGAAGTACGTCTTTTTTGAAATTCAGCTGCATGAAAAGAGTTTTTCTTTGGAAAATGGATGCGTGCGCAAATTAGGGATTTATAGGCAAACGCCCATCTAGAAAAATAGCTAGACTCGGGCTCGATTAGATAGATTTCTCCTTTCCATAGCTGATGAAAATCATTACTTTTGCACCAAATAGCCAGATAAGGAATGTTTGATAATTTAAGTTTGAAATTAGACCGGGCTTTCAAAACGCTGAAAGGTACCGGGACAATCACCGAAATAAACGTCGCCACGACCGTAAAAGAGATCAGAAGAGCTTTGATCGATGCCGATGTTAACTATAAAGTAGC
>TARA_R110002020_G_scaffold475978_1_pt1 | contig 12093 bp, 4 predicted proteins | sample TARA_R110002020 | Tara Oceans TARA_R110002020 (sample SAMEA4396489) | marine metagenome | biome: Westerlies Biome; feature: [MES] marine water layer (ENVO:01000295) within the mesopelagic zone...; material: water (ENVO:00002006), including particulate matter (ENVO:01000060) such...
TTTAAAAAAGAAAAGTTTGCTGAAACTAGAAAAGCAAAAATAAGACTATCAAATATTAAGATAGAAGAATTTACTCAAGTATTAAAAGGTTTAAGTAAACCTATAAAGTAATAGTATGCCAGAAATTAAACGTACATTTACCGCAGGTAAAATGAATAAAGATCTTGACGAAAGAGTGATCAAGAACGGCGAGTACCGCCATGCTGTGAACGTTCAAGTTAGAACTACAGATGGAGACGAAAGTGGTGTAGGAGATGCTGGAAGTGTTCAAAATATAAAAGGTAATACTAATGTTGGTCAAGTTCCACATTACAATTGGAACATTATACCAAATGTAGATACCTCAATAACTGAAAATAATACACAAATAATAATACCTGGACAAACAAATACCGTAAATTGTGTAGCTACTGTTGCTGATGAAAAAAACGATAACTCTTATTTTTTCTTTGCGGCACCTAATTTTGTTCAACCAAAAGCTCAAAACTTTTTAGACAACGATCCTTCGACTATTAAGTATTACGTAGATTCTATACTTGAGCATAACTCGAGCGGTACAAACATACCTGTTTTTGTAGATGTTTGGGCTATAACATGTAGTTTTAGTACAGCAACTGGAAACTTTACAAATGGTACATACACTGAAAACGGATGGGCTGAAATGAAAATTTCAAATGCTCTTATTAATTCTTTAAGAGTTGGTATGAGAGTAAAGGTTTATTTAGGTGGTAGCAACCCGTCTGTTAATCCTAACGTAGACATATTAAATAATAACGCCATAATAAAAGCAATAGATTATGGTAACGGTAATGAAGGTAGCGCCAGAATAATGCTATATGGCGAACAGACAGCAGTAATTAGCAATTCGTATAACAATACCAGCCCAGCTTATATTTCTTTTGAAGCTGAACGTACATTAAACTTTTCTGGACCACAAAGAATTTTAGGTAATAGAGATTTAATAACAGCTATTAATGTTATAGATGATTTTATAATATGGTCAGATGGCTTTACAGAGCCAAAAAAAATAAGTATATCAAGATGTAAAGCTGGAACTAACGTAGGGGGCGTTCTAAATAACTATAAAACACACACTAAACTATATATTAATAATCCAGAAACAAATGAATTAATTGATGTTTCAGAGGTAACTAGTAATTTAGATAACGGTACAAATGGTGAAGATGGGTCTGGTTTAAATAGTGATATAAAAGAAGAACACATAACGGTTATACGTAAATCACCTAGAACTGCACCAACGCTTGATATGAAAGCCTCTGATAGGGAAGGTGTAACTACAGTGCAGCTAAATAATTATGGTTTTGGCTCTACTTACGTTGGAGACATAAAGAGTATCACTGGACCAACTGGGTCAGTTGATTTATTTTTAGATACTAAGTACAGAAAAAATGATATATTAGAATTTGTTGCTGAAGGTGATAACGTTAGAATAACAGCTAATTTTATTTGTTACGAAGATAGTAATGGAGAGGAAATTTTAGAAGTAACAAACACGATTAAAGTATCTATACTAACTATTGGTATAGTTGAATCAGGTGTAGTCTTAGATTGGACAGTTAGTCTACAACAAAGTAAACCTCTTTTTGAAACAAAGCTTGTTAGGTTTGGTTATAGGTATAAATATAGTGATGGTGAATACTCTAGTTTTTCACCTTGGTCTGAATTAGCTTTTTTACCAGCAGATTTTGATTACAAAATAAATAAAGGTTATAATCTTGGTATGATTAATAACGTTAGAGAGTTAATAGTAAAAGATTTTATTCCGTATAAAATTCCTCTTGATGTTACTAGTATTGATTTGCTTTACAAAACAACTGATTCACCTAACGTATATATTGTTGAAACAATTGAAAAGGAAAAAAATAGAGAATGGGAATTATTTACACCAAACGGAGTTGATTCAACAGAAATAAAAACCGGTCAACTAGCTATAACTTCAGAAATGATTCACAGGGTTTTACCGTCTAGTCAGACGTTAAGAGCTTGGGACAATGTTCCTAGATACGCTTTTGCTCAAGAGATAGTAGGTAGTAGATTACTTTATGGTAACTACACACAAGGTTATAATATTGGTGGCCCAATAAACCTAACTCAAACAATAAGTAGTAAACCTATTGCTATAACAGATTCATCACAACCTCCAAACAAATCCATAAAGTCCATTAGAGACTATAAGGTTGGTATGGTATTCGGTGATAAGTATGGTAGAGAAACACCTGTTATTTCTTCTGGTTATGTATTTACAGTTGATGAAGATAATAACGAGCACGAGTCTATAACAGGTGACATATCAGTTAACAAGTCGCTTTGTGCTATGCAAAATAGTTTAATTGTTTCTCAAAATTGGGATAACAATGGTTCTCCAGATTCTTGGATTGACTATGTTAAATATTACGTTAAAGAAACATCGAACGAATATTACAACTTAGTAATGGACAGATGGTATAATGCTGGTGATTCAACTGTTTGGTTATCATTTAATTCAGCTGATAGAAATAAAGTTGATGAAGAAACCTATTTAATATTAAAAAATAGATTCGGTAATCACGTACCTGTATTAGAAGATGCTAGATATAAAATTATAGCAATAGAAAATGAAGCACCTGATTTTATTAAAACAACTCAAACAATAATTGGAGAAGTTGGAAAAGTTGGAATAGCAGACGTTGGTGCTGGAGTTGGAGGTCTTGAAGCTGGAAATACAGAAGGAATATGGGCAACTGGTGTAGATGCTAATACTGGTATACCAGCTGGTCTTATGGGTGATTTATCATGTAAGGTTAATAGTAACTTTTGGGGTACTGTATTTGATATGAATAGCGATAGCGTTTTTGGAAGAAAAATTGAAGGCGACATACACATGAGAGTAGTTGGTAGATCTTGGACTGGTGACTCAATAGTTACATACAAAAAAGAAACTCCTTGGAGAAAGTTAACTGGATTTTCAAGTGTAGACGACGGAGACAGAGTTTTATTAACTTGGGATAAAAAATGGTTTCAAGATGCTGATTTCTTTAACTTCTGGACAAACGGTGAAGATCAAGACGACAATGGAGTTGATATTATTGCTGCTGAATTAGTTTATTCTTTTGAATTTAAAGAATCAATAACAAGTAATAAACCAGAGTTTGATGGAAAGTTTTTTGTTAAAATAGAACAGGATATTGTTTTACAAAGCGAAGTAATGACATTAGATTTAGGTTATGAATGGATAACAGAGTCTATATTTGATTTATCTTACATTTCTAGTACAGTTCAAAACGAAGGTCAAGTTGGTCCAAATTCAGCTGACGAAGCTGTGTTTAGCGGAAACGATGTTAATAGTAGTAGTTGGTTTTATTCAGCTTTTATGTCAACAGTTGATGCATTGGGTTCTACTGGTGTTTGGACATATCAATCCGTAGAAAATGAATTTTTTGAAAGTGGAGTACTAATTGATATTGGTACACCTTGGCAGTGGGACCAATCTTGGGACTATGGGGGAGCAGAAGAAACATATGGATTAACAAACTTCAACGGAATGGGTTGGATGGGTGGTGGATATGGTATGGACAACAACTACCTTAACACAAACTCTGACACAACACTAGACACTAGTGATAGTGCCGAAAACTCAGCGTTCAACCAATTAGCTAACTTTGGTGTATTTGGTTCTTGTACATGGGGTCACAACCAGTTAACAAAAGAATTCTGGCAAAGTTATATGGATGAAGAAAAAGAGGGGTATAATGGAACTATAAAAAACAACGCATTTATTGATGGAGCTAAAGTTAGAATGTGGGATAACAATGGTCCAGCGCCAGAAGATTTTAAGACACCAGATTCTTTTTCTAATGATGGTTTAGATGGTATAGGTCTTGGGTCAATGACAATATCGAGATTAACAGGAGAAGGTGAATCAGCAGGAGCTGTTGGTTTAATGAACGCTTTAAAACCTGGAGAATACTTTTCTTTTGGAACAAACAACGATGTTTATCAAGTGGTTGGTAGTGAGGTGGAAAACCAAGAGGTTATATCATCTAACTACTCAACTAATTGGTATAATTCTTTTGATTTTAGTGTGTATGATACTAGTGGAAACGAACTTGCTTATAATGGTGAAGTTGGTCCTTATGCCAACGAAGATTGTTTACCTTGTAGTCCAAATCCTCAGCAAGAAAATCTAGCTATTGCGGTAACTACACCAAGTACTGCATCGAATACAGTTCAAATTGGTGCAGTAAACCAAAACAGTGGAGAACAATGGGGTCTTGAATATGTAGCTTGTAGTAGAGCGTCTAAAATTGTTAAATTTAGAAAAGTAGATACTAGCAATGCTCAGGTTATTGGAGCAAATGCTAATACGCAAGAGTTGGGAGTATTAGGTTTAAACCCTGATGCATTTGATCCTCGTGGAGAGATGTATCATGATGGAAGAAACTGTATGACAATAGTTATTAAAAAGCCAGTGTCTATTCAGTACAGCGATGATAGTTTGAATAATGAACTTGGCGCATGTTGGGAAACAGAACCTAAAAAAGATTCTGATTTAGATATATACTACGAAGCTTCAAACGCTATTCCAGTAAGATTAAACGAACAAAATGCTTTTGATTTTACACCGGTAAATTCTACCATACAAGTACAAAGGCTATATGAAAACGCTAGTGTTGTACAACCTAATGGTTCTTTTATTTTTGTAAACGGTGAAGCTACAGTTGCTTTAATTTCATCTAGAAAAAACCATAGAGTTAACAACGTTCACTTTAGCGACGATAGCAATAAAGATGCTATAATATCTATAGTTTCAGATGCAAATAATGGAACAACAAGTTTACATACTTCAACATCAGAGATTGGAGGTGCTGATATACAAATTGGAGATAACATTTTATTTACTCACCCCAACGGAACTATAACAAAAGGTAAAGTTACTGGTTACTATAGACCGATAGAAACACAACTACCTCCACCAAACCTTCTTCCTAGTTTCAACGATATAACCACTAGTGATACAAATATAGGTATTACAAGTGGTCCAAAAGCTTTTGAAAAGTTTGTTGATTCAGATCCAGTTGGTTACTATGGTATAAGTATAAATGTCTGGGAACAACCAGTACAACTACCTTGGTTTAATTGTTATGCGTTTGGTAATGGTGTAGAATCAGATAGAATAAGAGACGATTTTAATGCACCTCAAATAGACAATGGTGTAAAGGTCTCTACTACTTTTTCTGGTTACAAAGAAGAAAACATAAAAAGTGGATTAATATACTCTGGATTATATAACTCAACATCTCAAGTAAACAACCTGAATGAGTTTAACATGTCAGAAAAAATAACTAAAGAGCTTAATCCTATGTATGGATCAATACAAGCTTTAAAAACTAGAGACTCAGATGTTGTAGTTCTTGCAGAAGATAAAATACTAAAAGTCTTAGCTACTAAAGATGCGTTGTTTAATGCTGATGGAAACTCTCAATTGTTAGCATCAGATAGAGTACTTGGTACTGCTATACCTTTTGTTGGTGATTATGGAATATCTAAAGATCCAGAATCAATAGCTGTTGATCAGTATAGAATGTATTTCACTGACAAACAGAGAGGTGCTGTTCTTAGGTTATCAAGAGACGGTTTAACACCTATATCAAGTGTTGGTATGAAGTCTTGGTTTAGAGATAACTTAAAGAAAACTGAAAGTTTACTAGGGTCATTTGACGTTGTTAACGGTGAATACAATTTAACTTTTAATTACAACCTTGAAACACCAAAACCAGATGTAACAATATCATTTAATGAAGCTAGTAAAGGTTGGGTTAGTTTTAAAACTTTTATTCCACATAATAGTGTTTCAGTTAGTGGAGATTACTTTACAACACGACTTAATAAAATATTTTTACACAACGTCTTAAAAGACACTCAAAACCAAACAGTAAATAGAAATACTTTTTATGGGGAATATGGAGCTTCAAGATTAAAATTAATAATGAACGATCAACCTAGCGTTATTAAATCATTTACTGGAATTGGATACGAAGGTTCTCAATCAAAAGTAAACCAGTTTATTGGAACAACACTTCCGTTTTATTCTGGAACATTTAATTATGCAGAGGGCTCTGATACTGAAATAATAAGTGTTGTAATGAACAATGTTGCGCTACATGATAATGAGTATTACAATCTGTCTCCTCAAAAAGGTTGGTATGTAGCAAGTATAAATACAGGTAAAGAAACTTGGTCTGGTAAAGGTGAGGTACCTGAGTTCATGAACAAAGAAGGTAAATGGTTTAATAGAATAACTGGAAGGGTTGATGGTATATTAGACGTAAATGCCAATGAATTTATTGTGCAGGGTATAGGTCAGGTTGCTAGCGCTACTGCGTTTACAACACAAGAAAACGACGGTACTATTTGTGAGGGTGGATGCAACGATGGTCAAACGTGTATTGATGGTGAGTGTATTGACCAAACTCAATTAATATTTGGATGCACAGATCCAGATTCACCAAACTACGATGAAACCGCTGAAATAGATGATGGTAGTTGTGAGTCGTACGAACTTTCTGGTTGTATGGATCAACTAGCGTCTAACTATAATCAGTTTGCTACATCATCAGCATTAGGCGGACAAAACGCGTGTAATGATTATGTTTATGGTTGTCAAGATACTAATGCTATAAATTACATAACTGGTGCAGATGTCGACGGGCAATGTTTTTATTTAGGCGTAGAAGTTCCGTGTATTGTAATTGAGACTGGAGGACAGGATGATAACACTAATCAATGGCCAGAAGGTTCAGTTGGTGAGTATGACACAAACTCATTTGTTCCTATACAGTATTACAGTTGTTTATACCAAACACAAATAAACGGTACTACTTGTCCTAGCGGTCTATTAGACTCAGATGGCAATTGTGTAGACAATGTAGTTGTTGGGTGTATGAATCCTGACTACGAAAACTTCAACCCGCAGGCTACCGTATCATGCACTGACGGTTGTTGTGGTAATCTTAGTGAGAGCGAAGTGTATGGGTGTATGGATATAGATGCTTGTAATTATAATCCTTTAGCTACTATATCAGCAACATTAGGATTGTACGCTTGTGAGTATCAATCTTGTGTAGGTTGTATGGATGAAACTATGGCTAATTACAATGAAAACGCCACGGTTGAATGTAGCGATTGTTGTATGGAAGAAGTTGACAACGGTATAAATGGAGCAGACATACCTGGTTGTATGAATCCAGCTTATCAAGAATATTGTGGTCCAGGTAATACAAACGGTATAGATCCACCTTGCACAATGGACTGCTGGACAACAGACAGTTTTTCTGCTTTGTCTCAAATAACTGCTGGGTGTGGAAACTACTTTGATGCTAATGGTACAATTCAACAACTTGGTCCTTGTAACTGCTTAGTTGAAACAGGTGTAACTGGATGCGCTGATCCACTAGCAAGTAATTATAACCCAGAAGCTAATGGTTGTTACAATTGTTTAAATGCTGGGTCTCAGTCAAGTTTTACATATCAGGATTTAGTTTACGATGAAAACGGAAACTATGTTGGTACTGGTGGTGGTTACTCAAACCCAGGTTTACTACCTGGAGCTAATGGGTGTTGCACATATGAATTATATGGTTGCACAGATACACTAGCACTTAATTATGATTTTGCAAACTGGCAAAATGGAGTCCCTAATGTAGAAAATACAACGTTAGTAGATGATGGTTCATGTGAATACCCAACGTATGGATGTACTAATCCACTAGCTATAAATTATGACGAACAATGTGCTAACGATCCTCAATGCTTTGACAATGGAGCTTGTCTTGAAGAACTACAAGGTTGCATGTCTCCAAATGCTATAGGGTATCAACCTTATTTTAACAGTGAACCAGCACCTAATAATCCAAATTTCCCTGATGGTTGTCCAGAGTGGGTATATGGTTGTATGAATCCAGAAGCTATTAACTATAACCCATTAGCAAACTCACAAACAGTTATGGTTTGGCAAGAGTTAGCGCCTGGTTCAGCATTTCCATTGACTTGGACTAATGGTCTTCCAACTGGACAGTGGGTGCCAGCTCCAAGTAGCGAACAAGTTTATTTTTGTAACTTTGAAGAAGCAATTGACGGAAGCAATAGCGCAATAGTTATACAAAACAATCCTGATGATTCAGCTGCTGGTGAAGACGATGTGGTGTACGGTTCGCAATAATATTAACTTAAGTTTAAATAAAAAATGCCTTTATCAAATCTTAAAATAGAAGCCTTAGTTGTACAGGGAAACTCAAATGATAATGAGTTTTTGTATACATCTAATACACAATATTATATTCCAAACTCGCTGGGAAATAGTACGTACAACGTAAATAGACTACCAAAATCTTATAGAATAAGAGTTAGTGTTTCTGAGGAAGCTCTTGCTAGTGGAAACACAGAAGGTTACTATTCGGTTTCAACTAAAAATTTAACTATTAGTGGTTATTCTGGTGTAGAACAAAATCACTGGTTTTATACAGGAGCATCAAACTGGACAACAGCTCCAAACTGGCAACAATACTATAATACTTCAGGTAGTACATCGTGTCACTTTTTAAACCCACTACTTGATACCGACCATCAACCAAAAGCAACTAAAGTAGGTGGAGTTGAGGGTGGTAATGGTTATTATTTAACTTCTAACGGCATGGGTAACGCATGGCCTAATCAGGAATATAAAAATAAACATCCTTTTCCTTACATACCAGCAGGAGGTACTTATTCTTTAGAAGAAGCAGTGTCCGGTTGGACAGTAGGTGGAGAAGGTAGTGGTGTATATCAATTTGGAACTATTTATATGGGTTCAACTAAGGAAGATTATAAAGTGTTTGACAAAATTAACACAGCGGCTTTTGGTCATCAATCTTATGAAAATTATATTAATACACCTGGTAACTCTTCTTCAGACTTAACATACGTTAGCCCAAACGACATACTTAGTGCATCAGAAAATTATTATGAAAATTCTCAAGGCGAAGCTTTTACCACTAATTACTTTTTAGATTCTTTGGGTACAAGATACGTAATGGGAAACAACGACGCTAAATCGCAGTGGAATGATTATGTTGATAAGGTGGTAATGTTTAACACTGTTGGTACAGATGACAGTGGAAATGGATTACCAGGCAATGAGGTAGATGTTATAGTTGTGCTAAAGGATGAAAACAGTAGTTATGACTTTCAAAGTGAATATAATTTTGTACATGCAAACCAAACAACCTTGCCAAATTTAGAATCCTACGCTTTTATGTATGTACCTTGGCTAGATTATTCAGTTCAAGCTGGTTTAGTTAAAGTTGATATTGATGGAGATGCTCAATGGACGGGTCACGGCTCTGTTCTTACTAGTAATAGTAGAACTAGATCTAGAATAAATGGATACTTTACACTAACTGTTAATACAGAAGAGGTTCATACAATAGAATCGTATGGAGGCTGGGGCTACAAAGAGCTAGTTCCTACTAACCAAGAAATAAACAGCGGTTTAGATTTGTCAAAAGATAGATTTGTTTTTAAAGGAAGTTCTAAAGTAAATTCTTCTCTGGAGGTTGCTATTATAAAAATAGAAGCAAAAGACAATGAGTACTTTAAAAGAGTTCCAACTTTAAATAGCAATTTTAGTGAAAACTTATTTTTAAAAGTTAAATCAAAAGAAAAAACAGGAGAAAAAATAACATCATACACACTGTGTATAGTTTATAAGAATAATAAAAACATAACAATATCAGATGACTTAAATGTTTCTTTTAACTACGAAACAACTACAATACCTACAGCTAGAACAGCAAGTATTAACAACATTAGTTTTGGTAAAAATATTATTAGTGGTAGTGGAGAAAAAAGAAAAATAACTATAACTGGAACGCCTAATACAGAATTTACTATAGCGGTAAATGAAAGTTTTGAAGAAACAATAACACTTGCTGATGGAACTGAAGTTTCTCATTTTGATAAAATAAATGATATTTCTATATTAAGTAAAGCTGTTGCTAATTCAAAAACAACTGAGAATTATGGAAAAGAAATATCTACAATAACAAGCACTTTAGGGTCTAATGGTAGATATTCTTTTATACAGGATTTTCCTAGTACTATAGTTAAAAAGACGCTAGTTAATGGCTCAGGATTTTCAGGTGCAACAACAGTTGAATTTGATAGCACCTCTGGGCTTAGAGATGGTGATAGATTCACTAGTGTTGTATCTGGTGCAAACGGTATACCTGATAATGAAATTGTTGAAATAGCTGAAAATGGAGTTATTAGTGCAACAAGATTAAATGTTTCTCCAGCGGTTACTTTAGCCGACAATGCTGTTGCTATATTTAGAAGAAAGAGGTGCTATAGAGTGAATTTAATACCAATAGAGTCGAGTACCGCTCCAGAGTACAATGTACCAACTGATCAAAAGTTATATCAATATTTAAACCCAGTATTAACACTTCAACATTCAACAGCTGGAACAGCGTTTGCTATAACTCATTACAATGGAGTTGCAACAGGTTTAAGTGCTGGAGCTGAGCATTCAATTAAATTACTAGGAACAGCTAGCACGTATGGTAAACCATCATTTAAACAAAAAAATGTTACAACAAAAGTTAAAGTTCTTTTAACTTTAGATATTGTAAATAGTGATAACTTTACTGCTGTTAACTTTCCTGTTTTTAGAAAATCAGGTAACTCAAGTTGGACTAATTCAAATCAATTCTTTAATGGTGGTACTGACGTTTCTATAATTAAAATAAATCATAGTGCCACTGGAGCTAACACTATAACAATAGGATACACAGCTATAGTTAATAGCTGGGGTAACGAAAACGTAACAATGGATTTAGATCTTGATAAAATACTAACAATAGCTTAATAAACAAATATGATACAATTAAACTTTACGTCAAAAACACTACCAAATCCTTCTCTTCAAATAGAAGATTTAGTTTATTATGTTAGTAATCCAACAGCTCAATTTGCAGGTGAGTTTATTACAGCAGATACTAATGGTGTTTCAACACATATATACATGGGTGTTGTTTGTGGTATAGAAGTAATAAGAAATTCAGGCGTAAATACATCAGCAACATCAAATCAAAATGGTGCAATAATAGGTTTTAGAGTTTTTGTAGAACAACCACTAGCAAATATAATCAATGGAGATGTTATTCCTAGTTCAAATGATTTTATATTTTTTGTTAAAAATAGTGTATCTGATAAAAAATCTTTGTTAGGTTATTACAGTGAAATTAATTTTGTAAATGATTCTTTAGAAAAAGCAGAGTTATTTGCTGTTAATTGTGATGTTACTGAATCTAGTAAATAGTAAACAATAAATGTAACTATATAATAGTAAATTATAATTATGAAAAATAAAAAAAATAGTCCTTTTAAAATAGCTGGTATAGCTGCTGGAATAAGTATTGCGTCAACTCTCTTTGGTTCTATATCAGCGGGTCGAGCAAAAAGAGCAGCCGAAGAAAAAGAAAGACTAGCAAAAATAGAAACAGATAGATTAAAACAAATTTACTCAGATCTTGATACAAGTAATCCGTTTGCTGATATGCAAAATAGGTTTTCTAATTTAGAAAACACAATGGAAGATTTAACTGTCAATCAACAACAAGCTCAATTTCAAGCTGATCAGTTTCAACAAAGTCAAGCTAACATAATGGGTAATTTAAGAGGCGCAGCTGGTGGTAGTGGTATAGCAGCACTAGCACAACAACTAGCACAACAAGGACAAATAGCAGCACAGCAATCTTCAGCTACTATAGGTCAGCAAGAATCAGCTAATCAACGTGCAGCAGCACAACAAGCTGCTCAGCTACAACTTCGTGAAGCGCAAGGTGGTGCTAATATAGACCAGCTTATTGCTCAAGGGGATAGACAATCACAACAAATGGAAATGGGTAAACAAGCTACATTACTTGGGATGTCTCAACAAGAGCAAGCAGCTTACATGCAGCAAGCCAATGACGCTAATAATGCAAAGTGGAATGCAATATCGGGTGGAGTTGATAGTTTAACTAAACTAGGTGTTGCTTACGATGGCTGAACTCC
>TARA_R110002020_G_scaffold242790_5_pt1 | contig 12090 bp, 11 predicted proteins | sample TARA_R110002020 | Tara Oceans TARA_R110002020 (sample SAMEA4396489) | marine metagenome | biome: Westerlies Biome; feature: [MES] marine water layer (ENVO:01000295) within the mesopelagic zone...; material: water (ENVO:00002006), including particulate matter (ENVO:01000060) such...
AGGACATCGCCCCCACAAGGCAGGGGACGGAAAGGCGGCTGCCGCCAAGGGCGGCAAGGTTCTACGTCATGTGATCTCGTGCAGCAACGCTTCGGCCTGCTCTAGGACGATTTGAACAGCCTCTTTCGATAGGTCGGGAGGATAGCCGTATTTTCGAAGGATGCGTCGCACAAGAATCCGCATCTTGGCCCGTGCACTTTCCTTCTTATGCCAATCGACCGTGGCGTTGCGGCGAACTTGATCCAGCAACTCATGAGCGATGATGCGTAGTTGCTCATTCCCCATTGCTTCCACTGCGGTGTCATTCTGCGCCAAGGCATCATAGAAGGCCAGCTCGTCATCTGACATCCCTTCAGCTTCACCACGCATGGCCGAAGCCTTGACGTCTTTAGCGATATCAATAAGAGCTTGAATCATCTCGACCGTCGAGATGGCATTGGCATGGTAACGAGCGACGGCTTCCTGAAGTCGCTGGCTAAAAGCCCGGCTTTCAACAACGTTGCGCTTAGTTCGGCTCTTGATTTCCCCATTGAGCAATTTCTTAAGCGCTTCCAGAGCGAGGTTTTTTCGCTCCATAGATTGAACTTCCAGCAAGAAGTCATCGGACAGAATGGAAATATCTGGTGTCTTGATACCGGACGCCTTCAAAATATCGACGATCTCGGCGTCAGCGACAGCCTTATTAACAAGTTGCTCGATGGCAAAGTTTTTTGCCCGCGAGGACAGTTTGCCTTTCGCTGATGTCTTCGTTATCGCAGCGCGAACAGCTTGCAAAAAACCAACTTCGTCCTTCACAGACTTTGCCAGGTCGCTGGAAGATGCCAGCGCAAAAGCACGTGACATTTCAAGACTGGCATCCTGAAAGCGTGATAGCTGCTTCTTCTTTTCAGTTTCTGTTGACGCGGCTTGAGCTTTGTTGGTCTGCTGCCCAACGATCCAGTCAACGGCATCGCCCAGAGCCTTCAATCGGGCTTGTGCGGTGCCGCTGAGCCCCAGGCTGTAGTCGTGGCCGTTGAACATGCTACGCACTACATCGAGCTTCTCGGCGAGCAAGGCAACGGCCTGCTCTTCGTCAATTCCGGTTCGCTCTCGATCCGCATCAGAGTACTGCGACAGCGCATTTTTCAGGTTCTGGGCGATGCCGATGTAGTCGACCACCAGACCGCCTGGCTTGTCTTTGAAAACTCGATTTACGCGTGCAATGGCCTGCATCAGACCGTGCCCGCGCATAGGCTTGTCGACATACATCGTGTGCATACTCGGCGCGTCGAAGCCCGTCAGCCACATGTCTCTCACGATCACAAGCTTCAACGGATCATCCGGCGTACGCGCGCGTTTGGCCAAGTCGTCTCGGCGCTTCTTGTTGCCGATGTGCTCCTGCCATTCCAGAGGATCGGACGCTGAGCCGGTCATAACAACTTTTACGGCTCCAGCTTCGTCAGCGTCCGAGTGCCATTCCGGACGCAGTTTGACGATTTCATTGTACAGTGAAACGCAGATACGGCGGCTCATACAAACAGCCATGGCTTTGCCGCCTAAAGCAGCGGTCCGAGCCTCCAAGTGCTCGACCAAGTCCGCGGCGACCTGCTTCAGACGCTTATCTGCGCCGACGAGCGCTTCAACCGTGCTCCACTTGGCTTTAGCCTTTTCCTGCTCCGATAGGGTATCGTCTTCCAGGATGGCGGCGATTTCTTCATCAATCTTGGGCTTTTCGTCTTCGTCCAACTCGATGCGAGCCAAGCGACTTTCATAGTAGATGGGAACCGTGGCTTTGTCCTCGACCGCTCTCGTGATGTCGTAAATATCAACATAGCCGCCGAAAACTGCAGGTGTGTTTACATCGGCAGTCTCAATTGGAGTGCCGGTAAAGCCAACAAATGAGGCGTTCGGGAGTGCCTGCCGGACGTAATGAGCATACCCGTACTTTCGTTCGCCAGTCTTGGCGCTCACTTTGGCATTCAGCCCATATTGGCTTCTGTGCGCTTCATCGGCGATCACGATGACGTTGCGGCGGTCAGTCAATGTAGGAAAGCGCTCCTCCCCCTTCTCGGGAGCGAATTTCTGCATAGTCGTGAATATTACCCCGCCGGATTGGCGCTCTAGAAGCTCGCGTAGCTCGTCCCGGCTCTCAGCATGTTCTGGGGTTTGCCGGATCAGGTCCTTGGTGGTCGAGAACGTTTGGAACAGTTGGTCGTCGAGGTCGTTTCGGTCCGTAAGTACAATCAGGGTAGGGTTCTGAAGCTCGGGGCTTCGAACCAGCAAGCCCGCAAAAAAGGCCATAAGGAGCGATTTCCCGGAGCCTTGAGTGTGCCAGATTACACCGATGCGACGATCACCCTCAGGCTTTGAAGCCTCGATTGCGTTCACCAAGGCCTTTCGTGCGCCGAAAAACTGGTGGTAGCCGGCGATAATCTTGAACGGGCCATCGCCTGTGTCACCAAATACGGTAAAATCCCGTAGCAGCTCCAGGAAGCGGCCTTTGTCGAATACGCCCTTCAGCAGCGTCTCCATCTCCTGCGGGCCCTCAGGGGTAAAGTCCTCCGCAGCACCCGTTACAGAACGCCATGGCATGAACCGCTCTTCATTGGCCGTCAGTGAGCCGATCCGCGCCAGCAAACCATCTGAACTGACTAAAACGGCGTTTGTTCGAAATAGAGATGGGATCTGCTGCTTGTAGGTTTGAAGCTGGGCAAAGGCATCTTCGATCGTAGCAGCCTCGCTTGCAGCGTTCTTCAGCTCGATCACCGCCACCGGTAAGCCGTTTAGGAACACAACCAAGTCAGGGCGGCGCTTATGCTTCCCCTCAATCACGGTGAACTGGTTGGTCACCAACCAGTCGTTGGCCTGCGGATCCTCGAAATCGACAAGCCAGACCTTGTCACCGCGGATCGTCCCGTCATCAGACTTAAACTCAACATCCACGCCATTGACTAGCAACCCTTGAATCCGCCTGTTCTCTTCGATCAGGCTTTGCGAGGTAGACCCGGAAATCTGCCTCAGAGCGTCGCTACGTGCATCTTCAGGGATATGGGCGTTGAGCTGGGCTACAGTCGCTTCCAGCCGCCCTCTCAACAAAACCTCGCCATAGGACGCCCGTTCAGGCTCTGTACCGTCGGGCGAGATCACATCGGCGCCTAGGTACGGAATTCCGCTATTCTGCAGAATGGCCAGCGCGGCTTGTTCAACTAGGTCTTCGTTGATCATGCGTCTGAAACTCCACTCGCCGCCGCTTTGTAAAATTCGACCAGTTGATCCGTTACTTGTTCGCGAAGTGTGTCTGAGAAGCCAAATGCAGCGGCCAGCCGTCGTTGCCCGGTCTTAACCTTGGCGGTCTTGCTGTCAGACAGGTGCCAGTCAAACGACTGATCTTGCTGGAAGCGCTCGTACAAGCGTTCGGCAAAATCATCCTTCTCTTGCTGCGAAAATTCCTCTCCAAGTGACTGACCCAAGATTGCCTTAACTGCTGCCAATGCATCAGGCGCGGCTGCGATCGCCTCTTTAGCAGCCGCTGTTGAGGTCATACGGGCACCTCGCTCGGCTGCTCTTGCGCGTTCGTCCTGTTCCTCCCGCAAGATACGTTCAAGCCAATCATTGCAGTACAGTGAAGCGCCTTGGGCATCTGGGAAAAGAGTTCCGTTGTGAATGTTCATCTTCCTCAGAGTTGCGAGGCAGTCCATCCTACCGGAGTTTGGAATGTGAATCTTCTGGATATACTGCTTCAGCTGGTCTGAAAGGTTGTCCGTGACCGTGTATTCGACCTCAGGAACCTCAGAGCCAGAACTTTCGACGGTCGCCGTCTGGGTAACGGGTTCCGCACTTACAACCCCCTCTTCTTGGAGTGTATTGATGACGTAGCTGGCGAAATTGTCGTCGTCATCTGGGATCATTGTGAAGAGACCCGCCTGGTTCACCAAGCGGCTGTTATTGTGCCCCATCGGATCGCGGAACAGGGTCTGTTCACCAAGCGCGTTCCGCAGCGCCGACATGTTTACGCAATAGACGGCGCGAGAGGGGTTCTTTTCCGGATCATCCGGACTGTTGAAAGCGAAGAACAGGGCAATGAAGGGCGAGCGCGTCCAGTCCAGCAAGGGGGTCAATAACCCATGGTGCTGGCCGATGGCCCATTTCTCGATCTCGGAATCATCTCCGTTGAAGGCGCTCAGGTCATAGCCACGCCCGCGCATGGCAAGCTCGAATTGCGATAAGAGCTGCTGGCGCTTGTCGGCGGGGATGCTGCCACCGTCGAACTTGCGCCCGAGAGTCGAGGCCAAGGGCCAGTCGCCCCCGCGTTGTCCGCGATAGACCCACTCACTGGCTGCGCGGTTGTGTTGCGGATCGCGCATTGCCTCGATGAATTTTTCCCAACTCTCGACCCGGCAGGTCGGGATCAGCCCATCAACGTCGGGATCGCCTTCGCGAAACTCGGGCCAGATAGGGAGTGAGTCGAGTCTTTCGCGCAGTTCGTCCTGGGTCAACTTCGTTTCACTCAAACCGCATCTCCCTTGGCTTGAGCGATGACCTTGGCTTTCAACTCTTCGGTATCGAATGCGCATGTTTCGAGGCCTTTAGACCCGGAAAAATCCGCGTGCTCGACATTGAATGCCTCTCGGAAATCGGCCCAGTGAAATTGGCACCTTTTGAAAGATGCGCCAGCGAGGTCCGTGTCATTGAAGCTATCAGCGTGCGTGCGGGCCATAATCGGACGCCCATCCGGCTCGCGGTCGATTTCTTCATCGAGAGTGTCGGGCGGTGGATTGTTCCAGTTTAGTTCGGTGGCATCAAAGTTACTGCCTCGCAAATCGGCTTCCCAGAAATTGCAATCTTGGTAATGGCCGGACACCGCGAGCCCAATTCCCCAAGCATCGACTCCGAAGGTTACGTCTCTAAGGTCGAGTCGAGAAAAATCGACGACCTTGAACGATGACTTGCGGATAGTTTCATCCGCCCAGCCCCCTCCAGACAGTCGCGAACCACGTAAACTGCTTACGCCATATCCTTTGAATTTCGCGCCAGAGATTGAAGCACCTGTAAGATCAACTTCAGTCCTGCCCATGTTGTTTAGGCGACGGATAGCCCCAACGATGCGATGCATGGATTCTTCGTTGTCCCACCGCTTCAGGTCCTCGATGATCTCTTCTTGCCTTGCGATATCGTCGCGCCGTTGCTTCCAATTCTGGATAAGCCCGAAACCCACCAGGATGATAAGAATATCGAAGATCAGACCCCAAAACTCGGTCCAGAGGTTTTCTGCGCCAACGTCGACACCGAAGATTTGCACGACGAGATAACAAACAACCAGCAAGCCAAGGCTCCAACCAATCAGCGTCTGGCGGAAGCCCCAATCAAACCATTGTCGGGAAATGAATATTTGCCGGTTGGGGAAACCCAATGTTCCACGGGCCGCGAGGCGTTCCTTTGGTGTAACTTCAAAGCGCTTTTCAACGCCCAGCTTTTCAAAGCCTGAGTTGAGCCATGTTTTGGCATGGTATTGAGCAACTGGCTTGGCTTGGCCCCAATACTTCTTCACGTCACACCCTCCGTGCCGGTCAGGCGGAGGTCGCCGGACATGAGTTTGGGGAGGAGGAGGTCTCGGGTGGCGGCGAGGGTTTGGTTTTCTTGTTCGTTGTTGCGGATCAGGTCCATCATTGGCCCCGCGACTTCAGCAAATTTTGCCACCAAGTCTGCGCCTGCGTGGTTGACCCGCAGGGGGCGGAAGTTCTTCTTGCTGATTTCTTGGAAGGTCGAGCCGTTGGCGTTCGCCTTGATCAGGTCGAGGTTCTCCAGCGTCCAGAAATAGGCAAACTCCGTTGGAAATGCCGGGGTGGGCTGCATGACGATAAAGCCCTGGTTCACCGCAACAGGCTCTTCCGCGATGGCGACATAGCCAATCGGTGCGCGGGACGAGAGCAGGACGCTCCCAACGGGGGACAGGCCCGAACTGACCTTGGCGAGGCCCGCATCCGTTACCTGCCGTTCGGATTCGCGCAAGAACAGGCCCGAGAGCTTCGACAGGTCCTTTGGCGTTGCCCAGTTGTGCGTTCCTCCGTCCCAGAACGCGGGTTCCTTGGTGCTGGGGGTTCCGCCGCCGACAATGGGGCACAGGTCGCCGACTTCGCGCTCTTCCCACCCCTCCGGCAGGCCGTTGTCTCCAAAGCTGTCGGGGAAGAGGGCGGCGAGGGGGGTGGCTTGGGTTGGGTCGGGGAGGAGGCTTCCGAGGATGGCGGCGGGGTCAGTCTCGCCTGCGGCCTTGCGGCGGGTGGGGCCGAAATCGACAAACCAATCCCGAAAGACCGCCCGCGCCATCGCCTCCAACGTCTCATTCATCCGCCGGTTCAGTTCGATCTTGTCGTCGAGAGGGGCAATCATATCAAGTATCGCCTGTTGTTCAGAGATACTCGGCAAGAGAATCGGAAAAGTCTTCAAATAGGCGACGTTTGTTTTCGGAACGCCTGTCGCTTCAGCATCGCGGATGATCTTGGATATGCTGGAGGGAGATGAAACGTAGTAATACACGTACTTTGGGATCGCCTTCCTACAATCTACAGAGATTTTCATCTGATTGGACGACAAAAGGTACTCTTTGAATTTTGAGCTCTCGGAGATAAAGCCAGTTTGGCCCAAGGTGCCCTTCTTGGTAAAAATTATATCCCCTTGACGACAGATGCTTCTTGCGAGCTTTTCTGTGAGTTCGCGACTAACGAAAACAAATTCGTTTTCTTTGAGGTATGAGGGCCCAATCGACAGGTTGGAGCCGCGCAAAACGGGTACTCCCTCTTCAACGTACTCTGAAGCAGGCAAATTCGATCCGAAAGGGCCATCAACCAAGCCGCCACGTGAAGGGTTGGCGATGCTCCCAAGCGTTTCCTCACAGAAACCCTTCATAACTCACTCCAAAGCTTGTGCCGGATTTTGTCGCTGATCCTTGATTGCTCAAGGAGCTGCTCATGAAGTTGGTTTCTGAGAGACTCAAACTTCTCCGCGAATGGCACGCCGTCATCCTCTTCATCCGCCGCGCCAACGTAGCGGCCGGGCGTCAGGACGTAGTCATGCTTGCGGATCAACTCCAGTTTAGCACTGGCGCAGAAACCGGGCTCGTCCTTGTAGGACAGCTCCGGCGTCTTTGCTCGCCAACGGTGGTAGGTATCGGCGATCTTGGCGATCTCTCTATCGTCGAAGTCGCGACGAACACGGTCGACCATGTGCCCCATCTGACGTGCGTCGATGAACAGCACCTCACCTTGCCGATCACGGTGTCCATTGGCGGATTTATCGTTTGCCAAAATCCAGAGGCAGGCAGGGATTTGAGTTGAATAGAATAGCTGCCCAGGCAGGGCCACCATGCAGTCGACCTTGTCTGCTTCGATCATCGCCTCACGGATGTCACCCTCGCCCGATTGCTGGGACGACATGGAGCCATTAGCCAGCACCACCCCCGCTGTACCGCGCGGAGCCAGATGGTGCAGTATATGCTGTAGCCACGCGTAGTTGGCGTTCCCCTTGGGGGGCGTACCGAACTTCCAGCGCACATCCTCGGTCAGACGTTCGCCGCCCCAGTCCGAGATGTTGAAAGGCGGGTTGGCCAAGATGTAGTCGGCGCGCACGTCGGGCAGCTCGTCTCGGATAAACGAGCCTTCGTTGTTCCACTTGATCTCGGCGTCGATGCCCTGCACGGCTAGGTTCATCATCGCCAGACGCCAAGTCGTATGGTTGATTTCCTGTCCATATACCGAGATGTCATCGCGGCGGCCGCCGTGATCCTCGATGAAGTTCTCGGACTGGATGAACATACCGCCCGATCCGCAGCAGGGGTCATAGACGCGGCCTTTCTTCGGCTCCAACATGGACACCAGCGTGCGCACGACGGAACGCGGCGTGAAGAATTCGCCGCCGCGCTTACCTTCTGAAGAGGCGAAGCCAGAGAGGAAGTACTCGTAGACTCGGCCAAGGAGGTCGCGGGCTTCAGAAGCATTCCCGCGCATATCGATCTTGGAGAACAGGTCGATCAGATCGCCCAGCATTTCTTTGTTCAACGTGGGACGGGCATAGTTCTTGGGGAGAACACCCTTGAGCTTATCGTTGGCTGGTACTTTCTCGATGGCCTCCATGGCGTCATCGATCAACTTGCCGATATTCGGATCACGCGCCTTGTCTCGAAGGTGCGTCCAACGAGCTTCTGGAGGTACCCAAAAGATATTCTCTGCAAGATACTCTTCAGCGTCTTCCGCATCCGCGTATTCATCGGCGGCTAGCTGAGCATGATAGGTTTCAAAGGCTTCAGAGATGTACTTGAGGAAGACCAGGCCAAGCACGACGTGCTTGTACTCTGAGGGTTCTAGGTTGCCGCGAAGTCGGTCCGCCGCTTTGAAAAGGTCGGCTTCAAAGCCCAAGTCGGTGGTTTGAAGGCTCATCGGACTGTCTCGATTTTCGGCTTTGATGTGAAGGACATGCAGGCGGCTGACGTCCATGCGACGACAATGCTCAGTATGATAATGGCCGCGAAGGCAGCCGCTGCCAGTTGAGGGCCTTCATTGAGGAAGAAGATGCCAAAACCTATCCACCCAAGTCCGGCAACTGCACAGGCTGCGGTAGCGAGCTGAAAGCACCGATTGCGGGCCTGATCCAGACGCCGTCCACTGGATTGAGCCCGAGCTTGGGCGAGAACCTTGCGTGCCTCCGCTAAGATTATGTTCTGCATCACGAATCCTTCCTCAATGTCTTGAAATACGCATCCATGCGGGCAGGGTTGAGCCCTCCCTCGCGCAGTATTTCGTCAAAGACGTACTGTACGACGTCTGATTCATAGTCTGGGCTCGGGGTCTGCCCCTCTTCGATGAAGTGCTCGCGCACAGCTATCACTGCTGCCTTGAGCGCATCGCGCATCTCAGGGCCGGTTCTGGCTCCTTCGCCAGTCAGGAGCCAAGAGATGCTCACGTCGTACTTGTCAGCGATGCCAAGAGCGACGGCCAACGGAAGTTCGCGAATCCCGAGCTCATAGTTCTTGTAAGCACGATCAGAGAGGCCGAATTCGGCTCCGAAAGCTGCCTGGGATAGCCCAGTCGCTTTTCTGATTGCGGATAAACGCTCTTGCAGACTGCTCATTGTTACCCTATGGTATCAAATGTTACCTAGATTCGCGAACGAGTCACAATCGTGCCGCTTCATTCCCAACCGTAGCTGATCGTTCCTAGTTCGCCAAGAAAATGGAGAGCGTTTTGCAAGGATTTCAGACTCCACGTGAGCTCGCCACTACGTCTGGATGGCCAGAAAAGACGATCCGCAGCCTCATTGCATCAAATGAGCTACGCCATCTTCGCTTAAATAATCGGTTCTTCGTGCCTGATGGAGCCCTCGACGAATTTATTGAGCGGAAGATGATTGTCCCAGTAGCTTTGCACGAGCGTGAGGACCGATCATGAGCGTGGCTGATCAGTCCCTTCACCGTCTGATAATGCGAAGCCCGTTGCATATGCGGGGCAACTCTCCCTCGAGTGAAGCCTGCGCCAGCAAGCCTATCTCGATTAAAGATGCAACTAAGATGGCGCTCTAGGAGGGTAAATTATGCTGCGAGATATCCAGCTGATTTCCACTCAGCAATTGGCAGAGCATCTTGGCTACGATACGGCCTCGACGTCTTTCTATGACTTCTGCCGTCATCTTCGCATAGCACCAGTACCTGGTCGGCGAGGGTGGTACGACCCAAAGTTGGTGCGGTCGAGGCTGGATCAGGCTCAAGGTATGGATCAGATATCCAGCACTGCGAGCTCTAACTCTCGAAATTTGGTTGCGGAAAGGAGAGCCCGCCTTGGTAAAACGTAGCCTTCCCAAAGGAGTCCACAGGGTCCGTCGGAAACTCAAGTGCAGAGTAAAGTACCACTTCTATGCATGGCGTAGCGGCCCTAAGTTCTGGGAGGATGCCATCCCACACCCGGTGTCGCCTGAGTTTTTTCAAGCATTCGCGGCTTGCACCGTGCCGCAAAAGACTAGCGCCAATCTGATCGACGGCTTGGTAACCGATTTTCTAAGTAGCGACGCGATGCCACCCAAAGCTCGCTCTCGGGAGGATGTCGAACTCTGGATCAAAAAGTTTCAGGTCGAGTTCGGTGAAGACCCCATTGCCATGTTCGAAGAGCCTGCCTCTCGTGCCGAACTCAACAGCTGGCGTAAGCGCTGGATACACTCGCCAAAGCAATACGATATGGCGGGCACCCACGTCGTCAAATTACTGAACTGGGCGGTCGGTGAGGGGCGGATCAAGGAGCATCACTGTCACCGCCTTAAGAAGTTGTATGTCTCTAATCGTAGTGAGATCGTGTGGACATCGGCAGATATCGAGGCATTCAATAAGGCCGCGCCTGATTGGGTGCAGCGCATACTACTGCTGGGCTGTGAAACCGGTCTGCGGGTAGCCGACTTAGTGCAGGTGCGGAAAAAGCACTTCGAGGACACGAAGGCTGGAAAGCGCCTTCGCTTCAAAACAGGCAAGCGTGGCCGTACTGCATACATTCCTGCGACTACTGGCTTGAAGGAACTCTTGGACGCAACGCCTGAGAGCCAACAAACCCTTCTGGTAAGTCAACTTGGTCGGCCACTGTCTGCCCGCTGGGCGTCTAACCAGATTACGAAATGGCGGCGCGAAGCCAATGTTCCGCCCTGGGATGACGGTCGAGAGAAGACCTTAGCAGACACGCGAGGCACTGCGGCGACGCGATTGCTCAATGCGGATCTGTCGCTACGGCAGATTGCGACCCTGATGGGCTGGTCTGTCCGCTACGCATCTCAGGTGATCGAGATTTACGCACGTGTCAGCCCTGACGAAAGTGACGAGGTCAGTCGAAAGCTGGAAAGCGCAAAACAGAAAGAGAATTTGAGATGACTGTAAACGCACCTGTAAACGGCAGGGCCGCTACACTGAAAGGAGTGACGTAAGTGCTTGAAGTTAAATGGAGGCGAGTACCGGAATCGAACCGGTGTACACGGATTTGCAATCCGCTGCGTCACCACTCCGCCAACTCGCCGTCCGTGCGTCTTGTCGTGACTGGCGAGGGATGTGCCATAGCCGCCGCCACAGTACAAGAGTGATATGCGCAAGGTTCACGGGTTCCGCCGGGGCGGCGTCCGCGGGTTCGGCGACGGTTTGTTAGGGCCGGGCGGTTATCTGTCTGGGGTACACGCGGATCGTCGCGGCGGGGGCTTGCGGGATTGCACATCCCGCGCTGTGCCGCCAAGGTCGCAGAACACGATTTACGCCGCCGCGACCGTTGCCGGGACTGCCCGGATATGTCAGGACTTGGCGCAACGTTTGAACGGAAGAGTTTAGACATGACAGACTTCGCTTCCCGCCGCCGCATGATGGTCGACACGCAGGTCCGGCCGTCGGACGTGACGCAATTTCCCATCATCGATGCCATGCTGGCCGTCCCGCGCGAAGCGTTCGTCCCCAACGCTGCCCGTGAAGCCGCCTATGCCGGGGAAAACATTCCCCTTGGTCTCAGCCGCGTGCTGATGGAGCCGCGGACCATCGCCAAGATGCTGGAAATGCTGACGCTCGGGCCCGGGGACATGGCACTCGATATCGGTTGTGGCTACGGCTACACCGCGGCGATCATGGCGCGCCTGGCCGATGTCGTGGTCGCGGTCGAGGAAGATGAAAGCCTGGCCGCCGACGCGCCGGGCATCCTGACGGACAACAACGTGGACAACGTGATCGTGCACACCGGTCCGCTGGCCGAAGGCGCGGCCGAGCACAAGCCATATGACGCGATCCTGATCGAAGGCGGGGTTGAAGCCGTACCTGCCGCGGTGCTGGATCAGCTGAAGGACGGCGGCCGGATCGTGGCGCTCTTTGTCGAAGGGGCGCTGGGCTCTGTCCGCTTCGGGCTGAAACGCGGCTCCCATGTGTCGTGGCGATACGAGTTCAACGCGTTCGCACCCGTGCTTCCGGGCTTCGCGGCCGAGCGGGCGTTCGCGCTTTGAATACGGGTCGGATGTTCTCAGGAACGCCCGATCCCTTGATGTACAGAACTAGGGGAAAAGCGATGCGCAAGGCACTGGCTGCTGTCGTCTTTGGGTGTGTCGGCCTGTTTGTGGCGG
>TARA_R110002020_G_scaffold452_3_pt1 | contig 12090 bp, 9 predicted proteins | sample TARA_R110002020 | Tara Oceans TARA_R110002020 (sample SAMEA4396489) | marine metagenome | biome: Westerlies Biome; feature: [MES] marine water layer (ENVO:01000295) within the mesopelagic zone...; material: water (ENVO:00002006), including particulate matter (ENVO:01000060) such...
GACGTGCCATGGTATACAGGTACGCCTGACCGCCTTATCACTAACGAAGACGACGAGATTATTGGCGTGCTTGAAATCAAGACTGCTGGTTCGCGCAGCGCTTCTCGGTGGGGTCAGCCCGACGATGAGGATCCTCTTATTCCTGCCGAATATTTGTGCCAAATAGAGTGGTACCGTCACTTGATCCAAGCATTACACAAGAAAGACCACCTTGACCTGTGGATTGCAGTGTTGATTGCTGGCCAAGACTACCGCATCTTTAAGGTTGAGTCGCCACCTGAGTTTCACGCTAATCTTTTCAAGATGTGCCAGGAGTTCTGGGCAGCTTATGTGTTGACCGACACCCTGCCTGACATCGATGGTAGCAAGGGCACGACGCGGGCTTTGTCTGAATATTTTCCTGAAGCTAAGGGCGAGAACATGGTAAGCAGCAATGTAGCGCTCGAAGAGATGGTAGCAAAGCGCAGGGCTATAAAAGAAAACATCAAAGAACTCGACCTTGTGCTTAAGACTATTAACAACAGGCTTCGGGACGCCATCGGTGACAACCTTGGTATTGCGGGTAGCAATTGGACTGCCAAGTGGTCTCCTAGCTCACGCCCCAAAGTGGACACAAAAGCGTTAATGGCAGCACATCCTGAGATCGTAAAAAAGTTTGAATCTAAAACTACATTCCGCACACTGCGGGTCCACTACAAGAAAGAGGCATAACAATGGCTACTACTAAACCCAAAACCCTTAACATCTACCAGCGCATCCAAGCTGTGATGCGTGATGTAGAGTACATCCAGAAAGAAAACAAGAAGGTCAACAACCAGTACACTTTCGTGTCACACGACGCTGTTACTGCGAAGATCCGGCCTGCACTTATCAAGCACGGTATTGTAATCACTACCGAAAACATTAACCGCGTGCAGAACGGCAATCGATGTGAGGTCGTTGTAACATACCGCGTTGTCAACGTAGACGACCCTAATGACTTCTGCATAACGCAGTCCTGCGGTTCAGGCATCGATAATCAGGACAAGTCTGACGGCAAAAGCCTCAGCTACTCCTATAAATATCTTTTACTGAAACTCTTTGCGCTTGAGACTGGTGACGACCCGGAGCGCGACAGCATTCCACACCAGACTGCACAGCAGCAGCAACAGCAGCAAAGGATTAACGACGCTGCCAACAGCTTGTTTGCTCATTACCAGGAGAAGATGGGTGACCGCAAGGTGGCTTGGGAGACTTGGTTGTTTGCTTGCAAGAAGCTCAAGGTCGCTGACCCTAAGATTGTGCCAGCCGAGCTGGTGCCTGAGTTTGCTAAGTTTATTGACCGAGAACGTGCCGTTATACAGGCCGAAATGATGGGAGAAGGAGCATGAAGATTAACATGGATACATACGATGCAAGCGCAGACAGCAAAGTCACGACGTTTGAACCCCTACCAGAGGGCACATACACTGTGAAGATAGACGGTCTCGAAACGAGAACATCTCAAAACAACAACAAATACTATTCAGTCACTTTGGTTGTTCAGGGTGGCGACCATAATGGAAGACACATTTGGGACCGGCTAATGCTTATGAGCAAGAAGGCAAGCTACGACAGATTCTTTTCTGTGCTGATGGCCGCTGGTGTCAAGGGCGATATAGACTTGGCCGATGAAACCATGATGAATAGTTTGTTAGCTGGAAAAAGCGTAGTCGTTGACGTTGTGCCCGAAGAATACAACGGGACAACCAAGGCAAAAGTCGTTCTTTATGAGCCTACCCAGGACACCTTCGATGGTGTTGGCAAAGAAGACGAGCTAGTAGACGACGACATTCCCTTCTAGTGAAGTTTTCTAAATTGCCCCCTTCTTTGGTCGGGGCTCCTAGCACAGCAGTCCAGGTCTTCCTCTTCTTTTATATACATGAGGGGGAAGACTGGACGGTGACTGCTATTGCAAAAGAGCTTAACTGTGCCCGACCAAACACTCACAACGCTATCTCTGAACTGTGCGAATCTGGGTTGATTGCACGAAAAGGGCGGCGAGTGTCATTAGGTAATCATTTAAAGGAAGAAACCTTTTGGGTGGATGTTCCTGAGCCTTTGGTAGGCAGAAGGCTAGGCCTGATACAGGCATACAACTGGCTCTATCGGCTTGCCGGTACTGAGCAGTTGCCGTTTGAGATTAAGCTACAAGACCTTAGCGATCAGTTTGGTTACACAAGAGCCCAAGCAAGCAAGCGTCTTAGGGTTCTTAACCAGCTTGGCCTCGTTGAATACAACGCAAGGTGTGGCAACGGCAACGGCATAACAGTTTTAAGTGTTGGATAAAAAGACGCCCCAGGCAGGAGAGGCACAACTAACGACCCCGCCTGGGGCTAATCCACACCCCGAGAGAGTAGCACCATCACTGCTTAGTGACAAGCACATATGTCCCAGCAGCACCGAGAACAATCCCGACTGCTCCCCAGACAATTTTGTTTTCGTACCACGGTTGCGATATCCCCGCCGTGTTCCTCGCCAAGTCTTCCAGCTCCGCTACATGTGTCTCGCATTGAGCTCGAAAGGCTCCGTACACATTCAACGTTGCGTCTAGCTCTTCTTCGCAAGCGGTTAATTCGAGGCCTAGCTTTGGCAGTTGCACTTCTTTTAGATGTATACATTCCTCTACCCATTGACCAGGCAACAGGACGCCATCACACACAACTGTGTGACCGCTCGCTACTGGCTTGGCCTCCGTACATTCTTCAGCAGCCGCGTTGGCCACCAAAAGGAGCAGTATACTACTGAGTAAAAACCTCATTGGCAAGCTTCGCCAGCGAGTCGAGGTTCGCAGACCTCTTCCTAATCTCTTTTGATTTTGCTTCAAGCTTACGTTCCTTCCCTTTTCGCGCATCTTCAATAGCAGTCTTGACGTGGGCCAAGCTCTTGTCGTTCCCCTTTATAACATCTGCGTGGCGTTTACGCATCTGCCCCAGCTTAGTTTCTACTACTAGCCTTTGGCCTAGCACGTTAGCTTTGCGCCAAAAGTGATAGGCGATAACAGCAACGAACACTAGCGCAGCGAGTAACCACCCAACGAGTGGCACCTGCCGTGCTTTTCTTGCAGCTTCTACGATAACGCTCATGCGGCGGTCGCTTTGATCTTCTTTTTTACCGCTGCCACTATAGTGGTAGACAAGATTCCAGCCGCGCACCCCACCCCTACGGCGAAGGATGTCGAGAAAGGTCCAAATGAGGAGTGCATTAACCACCCACAGAGTCCACCAAAGCTGATACAGCAGACCCGGATCAATGTCAGGTAATACCAAGGCTTAGATTTCCCTTTAAGTTTCATCATATCTTGAATAAAAGACCGGATTATCCCGGTGCAGCCGAACGCTACCACGGCGCAGATGGATCCGAAAAGCACAATGTCGCCAGTGTTTGGTTTTGGTGGAGGCACCAGCGCCACATCTGGCGTATTCACCGTGATGCTCTGCGTCACAGGGATAGGCTCATCGCTTGTCGTTTTAGTGCGCGTCTTCGTTACTGTTACTACTGGCATCGTTCGTCCTTTAATTGGATGATTGTGCTTAGTCGAGTGTTGCGCTCTTTCAGCAGGTTAACTTCGTTCCAGAGGTTTGTTCGGCCACTACGAGCTTCAACCAAACCACGCTTCATCTCATCTAGGTCTTTTTCCATACCCTTAAGATGCTTGTTAATGCCGATAACCTCTCCCTCTAAGACCGTCCAGGCCCTGGATGTTTTCCAGAGGAAAGGCAGCACCACAGCCAATATTGAAACGACTGTGGCTACTGCTTGGTATATCTGGCTAGGTTCCATTACCCTTCCCAACGTGCGGCTGTGCCTCGAATATCATAATGAACGAAGCGACCAGGGTATAACCCAACACCGCCCTGAAGGATAACACCTTCGTCGATAAGTTCTTTGATTTTAAGGGAAACATCACTCGGACTAACACCGGGCACGGTGATGTCAGCGGCAGTCGCTGCTAAGTGCTGACTGTTCTTTGACCCACCACATCGCTCGTTGTACGACTCAGTGCGGTACCCGCTAATGATTGTAATAGGCTTGCCCCATGCATCACGTATGCGCTCTAAGCACATAAATAAAGCCTTGACATTTGTGAGATAGCGCTTCGGGACCGGAGTCCCGTCCTTGCACTTCATCTCATCTAAAGAGAAGTGAGATGTGATCTGCATTAGTGCTTAGTCTCCACCTTGCGAGCCTTACCTGGAGCCCTTTGTGCTGGCTGCTTTTTAGCTTTCAGCTTCTGCTTAACTTCTTCAAGTTCTAGTTCAAGAGACTCGATGCGGTCAAGCATGATTGTCAAGCCTTCGTCAAACGCAGAAAGGCTTTCACCAATCTGTGCCATGACTCTTTTGTTCACAGGGTTGCGGCCCCAATGCTTCTGATATGTGTGCTGGACTGTGCCCATGCCTGCTTCTTGTAATAATGTTTTATCCATTGTCCTTCCTTACTGTAAATCTAAAGGCACTTGGCCTGGAGCTTCTTGTGCTGGATTATTTTGATTTTGTTTTATTTTTATTGCTGACTGTTTTATTTTTTGAAGCATTTTTTCTTGCTCTTCCGGGGCTAACTCGTCAAAGCCGCCTTCCGTGAATGGGAAATAATATTTTAAATCTGTGCGGTAGCCCCTTTCACGTAAGCTTTCTTTGACTGACGGCTGCTCTAGTACCTTTTTAAACCTGCTGCTAAATGTAGACCAAGCCTTGTTTCGGTGCAAGCCGTGCATGTGTACCCAAACAACCAACCCCCTTGCGTCCTCTGGATACTTTAACAGCTCTTCTGCTGCCACTACGTTTTTATTTATGCGCTCTCGTTGTGTAGCGCTTGTTGTGCCACCGCTAACAGTTTCCCAAAGTTTAACGAAGCTTTGCTTGCTGCTTGCTCCGCGTATTATTCTGTCTGCTTCTTGAGAGGCTGCCTCAACTTCGCTGTAAAACTTTTTATAAGGTTCTTTTCGTATAGGGTCATACGATAAAAACGCAGAAGCGATGGCGTCAGCGATGCTTGTGTTTTGCCGTCTGTGTCGGCCCCTAACTATTGCGTCTCGAAGCTTTTCCATGTGCCTGCCACCAGCCAGGATTTGGTCGTGATGATCTTTAAACCTTTCCGACCCTGGCAAAAGCGCTAAGACACCGTTGGCCACAGTTGCCTCCGGGTTTACCTGTATTCCACCTGTTGTTAATCGATTCCACTTGTCAATAGCAGCGCTAGGGTTTCCGCTTTTCAACTCTGACAGCACGCCGAAAAGCTTTACGGGTGTGCTGTTGGTAAAAAGCTCTGTGCCTAAGTTTGGTAAAAAACTAAAAAAGTCTCCACCAATAGGGCCAAACGGCCCCGGTATTGATCTTCCATACCCTTCCCGCATATTAAGAACTTCACCGAAGGACTCCTCTACGTCCTGCAAAGCACCAGCATTCCAAGCGTTGTATTGGTACATCCAAAAAGCGGCTAAATGAGGCTTCTTAGCTAAAAACTTTGCTCCTATTTGAGCCTGCTTCCAAGGGAAAAACGCCCACATATCTAAAACGCGCATACCCTTCAATGTGTTTGATGTGCGCGTATAGTCTGGAGCCTTGTCCATTGTGGTCTTTCGCACCTTTGCTATGACTGGCACAGGTAGCTTTAGCCGACCACCATTTGCTTTTACCGCGCTGTCGTATTTTGTGTACCCATAAGCAAAGCGAGGCGCGTCGTCTCCTGCGACAAATATTTGCGCCATTGTTCTAGTGAACACATCGTTAATTTCTGCTCCACCAGTTGCTAGGTGTTTCATAAGGTCATCTAGCAGTGGGCTTATTTTACGCAACGGTTTGCCAATGTGCTTGTTGATTTGCTGTACGCCCGCAGACCGAAAAGCCTCTACAACATCTAACAGCGCTGCCGGTGCACCAGCGGCTGTGCTTGAAGCCGTTCGCCCACCAGAAGGATCTAGTAAAAACTCCAAAGCGCCGGACACCGCTTCGGCAAATGTTTTTGAATATTCATCTAATACAAGAATACCAACCCCTTCTTCTATTAAAGCAATTTCTTCTTCAAGGCGTTGAATTTCTGCCGTATCGTTTTTTCTTTGCGCTTCTGTCAAAGCATCTTTCGATGCGATCTGTTGTCTTTGTTTTTTTCTAATCTCTATGTCGCCAGCCTTAACCTTTTCATCTAAGCTTGCCAGACGGGTTCCTTGCAGTTGCCTGCCAGCATCGCCTGTTTCACGCAAAAACACTTCCTGAACCAAGCCTTCCGACAAGGCAAGCTCTAAGTAGGCCCTCATTTTTGCATCGGTGGGTAGCTGCCCGGTCGTTATATATTTTAAATATGCGACAGTAGCTTGACGAAACTGTAAGCTTGCTACCGCAGCAGGGTCTTGCGCTATGTAAGATGAAAGCGCAAATAGGTGGTTTCTAACCGACCCCCCTGTAGCAGCACGAAATAACTTGTTTACCTTTATACGTTTAACAAGCTCGGTGGCCATCATGCTTTCGCCCATTGAAGCCAGCCCCTCTATTGTGCTAGCCACTGGCCCCAGCAACTTGTCACCCCAAGTTTCGTTTGCTGATTTGTAAATTGTTTCCTTAACACCTTGTAAAGCTTGTGCTTTTAAATTAAACAAATCGGCATACGCCTTAGTTGCATACAACTTTGCACCCGCTACAGGATTGCCGGTTGTCGGGTCTATTAGGTCAGGCGCATATTTTAAAATGATAGCACGTTGCGCGTGGTCTGGAATGCCCGCCGACTTTTCTATAGGAACCCAGTATTTGCTTGGGCCTGGAGGCGCTGAGTTTCCCTTGTCGTCTATTAACCCCACTCGCACCAAGCCCTTGCTTACGCCCTCCGCAAAAAGCTCTACTGATTTCATTCGGGCTTTAAGAAAGCTGCGCGTTAAAAATGCAGCTTCTGCCATGTTCAGGCCAAGGCCGACATTGTTGCTGTGTCCCGCTTTCTCTGCCGCCTGGTCAATAAAGTCTAGCTTTGACTGCTCTTTAGCGGTTAGTTTTTCATTGTTGGCCTGCTTTCTTATTACGCTCTCTGTTACTACAGAAGCTCTTGCTTGGTTTTTAAGCATCGAGCCGTATCTAACCATAGCGTCTTTGTATGTACCGCTCCACTCCATGCGCCAATAAGTGAGCATGTTGGCAGCAGCATTGGCGTTGCCCTCATACAAGCCAGAGCTTCGGTGCATAGCAACATCGTTGGCAACCAAAGTCTGTATGTCACTAATGTATGGCTCTAAGGCTTCTACTAATACTGGGTCGAACTCTCCCAAAATGTTTTTATAACTGAAGAAAGCGCCTTGTGGGCCACCGTGCTTGGGTGCGTTATCCATCACCGCCCTGGTAAACAGTGTTTCATACCAGTCGTTTGCGTACCTTAATCGATAAACGCTTGCAGCCCTGCCGAACACGGTTGGTTTGCCCGCGTCTATGTCCCACAAGCCAGCGTTAGCCCAAGACTGCACCACCGCTGAGTCAGGCTTAACCGCGTCAGGAAAGCGCTCATGCTTGAGGTAATACATGAAGCCCTCTAAGGCATAGGGCGAAAGCATTTGTGTTGCGCGGTGAAGCAGCGGGTAAATTCCATTTTGTGTTATGCGCTCTAATGCGTTGAAGTGCTCGTCGCCTAATATCTCTCTCATAGGGGCGTCGTCTCCACGCTCTAGCCGCCTTAACGCTTCGGAGTTTTTAATAGAATCTATAGACCTGGCGTGGTCCTTTCTTGCCAGCAGTTCAAGCGTAGCTGCTAATTGTAGGGCCTCTTTGCTTCGGCCAGCCTTATAAAACAAGCCACCTAAATCGTTTTGTCTGAGATCATAAACGCCTTCAACAAAGGCCCCGTCATCAGCAGCCTCTGCGACATCGCGCAATGCACGCTCTTTTTTAGGAACTGCGCGACCTGTCTTTGTGTTTTCTAAATAATAAAGTGTGTTTGTTTTTTCGACAAAGAAACCTGCCTCTGTTTCGACCAGTGACTTGGTGGTTGTTTTGCGAACCTCGAAGCCATCACCTAAAGCCTCTTGTGCTAGCGCCACAACGGTCTCGTCTCCTGTAGCGAACACCTCATCTAAGCCCATTTCTTTTGCGAAAGTGTCGAAGTCATCTGCGCTGTATTTGTAGTCGATACTGCTATTGAGCTGCTTGATCTCAACCTCTTGTTGTTTCAAACGCGCCACCTCTTCAGGTGCTTTCCCCTCAAAGTTAGAAACCTGCACTCTTTGCTTTCGCAAGTCGCTTGGCCTAGACGCTGTCCACGCCTTCGCTGAATGCACAACGACAGGCCCGTCAGAGTTTTTCCACAACCACTGCAAGCCGTTTGCTTGGTCTGCAACCGTAATAGATGGCAGAGCATCTACCCTTGCCCCCACAGATTCTGGAGCCGCCCCATCTAGCAAGGTTTCTGTCGAGTTCTCTATGAGCTCTTTAAGTTTGTTTGTTGCAATGTAATTTCCTTCTGGGGTTTTTTTGACCAGGCGCAAGTCCTCAAGCGTCAGTGTCGGAGCGTCTTCAAGCAGTGACCCGTCTTCAGCCATTCGCTTAATTTTTATTTTGTAGTTTGCTGGGTCGAGCTTGTTCTCTAACAAGTCATGCATTATTGACCGAGCTTGTTTTTGACTACTCAAAACGCTTTCCGATGTCAGTATCCACTCCGCAAGTGTAAGTTCAATTAAGCCATCAGCCGTAGATAACCGCACACCTACGTCAGGCACCTGGCCACCCTGTCCACCTATAAGCTCTTGCTGCACTTTAGTCAGTATGTTGTCCAACACTGTTTGGCTGCCCTCGAAGCCCAAGTCTTCTATCGCATTAAATGCGTGGTCTAAGATTTCGTTTAAATCCCAAATCACTTCGCGCTGATAAGAGCTTTCTGTTGCATCTACTCTCTCTTTAAATGGTGCTCCGAATTGCTCCTCAACGGGCACAAGCTGCCTTATAGCTTGGCCGGTAGCGTCTTGTCTTCTGCCGGTCTCATTAATGTTTTTGTGTGCGCCGGGGTCTATACCGATCCCCTCTGCCTCTAGCCGCCCTAACAGGTCGCTGTAATACTCAACGAGCATCCCTTCGTTTAGATCAATATTTGCTTTCTCGAAAACCTTGTCTAAGCCACGGCGCAACGAGAAGCCTAGCTGGGTATAAATGCTTGTGCGCTGTCCAACATCTAAATTGCTAAGTATTTGAGCAGCAACTACTGGACCAGACTTTTGCAACACAACAACTTGCTCGTCTAAGCGTAAACTCTCAAACTCATCCACATTATCTAAGTAAGTCTTTGCGTATTCTTTTGGGTTCTCAACCACACCTACTGATGCGTCTGGCTTAACACCAGCCTGTTCAGCGGCTAACTCAACATCTGCTTGTTGGGCAGCTCGCTCAATTGCCTTCCTGGTGTAACCAGTTGTTGCACCTGGCATAGCTTTTCTTAAAGCATACGGCACGCCCTCTACTAAAAGGCCAAGGGCACTTGTTTTGTAAAGAACCTTTTGAATCGGCTTAAGCGGAACCAACCACATGGCACCCATAGACAAGGGTGTCTGTGACCAACGGTCTTTTATTTTTCTTACGTTTGTAAACCCGCCAGCAGCGTATTCCGTAAAGTCAACAAGCGTCTGCGCCGTCGTTGCGCTAGACTTTAATCTTTTTAAAAACAAATCTTTTGAGCTTGTTTTCCTTTGCTTTCCTGTGCTCGGGTCTGTTTCGGTTGTTGCCGCAAAGCCTAAAACATCTACCCCGGTTAACTTTTCGATGGCTGCGGGAATCGCAAGGCCAACTGCTAGGGGTAAATCGAAACCTACATCTTTAACAAACCCTCCTGCAAAAACTAAAGGCCCCAAAAACATTCCATATGCATCATCAAGCACCGCGTCCGAAACTTTCCCCCAACGACCCTGCTCGTCTCTTGCCATTTTTATTACAGCATCCAGTCGCGGGGCTAGTTTTCTAAAGGTTTCGATGTCTGTCAAAACTTTTGCCAAGTTTAACGTTCGCGCACCTGCGGGCAAATGTATTAAATCAGGAGACCGCTTTAGGTTGTGCATAAAATTAGCAATCTCAGAGTATTGCTCTATTTCTGCTGCGCCAAGGTTTACCTTTGTTAGCTCTTCGGCGCGTCCCACTAGCGACCTTGTTGGGCCACCATACAAATCAATAAGCTTTGCTGCCCCGTGTGTTTGACCGGACAAATACTGAAGCGATTTTAATGGGTCCATAGTTTTTAAAAACACATCGAGATCTATCCGGTCACGCTGTCCAGATATGTCGAGCGCTTTAAAATACAAAGCGTCTGGTATAGGAAAAACAGGCACCCCGGCAGCAGACGTGTACACTCCCGCCCATTGCGAACGTGGGATAGGCGCACTTTTAGACATCATGCGAAGCAAGCCCTCTTTGTGTCGCGCAAGGTCTGTAACGCTGGCACCTGGAGCAGGCGACACAAGCTGGTCAACATAATCTGCCGCAACCCTTACTCGCTCTGCCTCAGTTTCAGCGCCATCATAGGCGGTTATCATTGCTTTAAGCTTTTCGCCTGCGGATGGGCCCAAATCTTGTCTCGAAACCCCCAAGTATGACATTGTTTGATAAACCAACCATGCCTTAGATGGGGCGGTGCTTGCGCTGTACAGGGGAAGCGTGTCGCTTATCTTTTCACCTGCTGCAATGGTGGAAATCTCATCAAGGCCTTCTTTTGAAAGCGGGTTTAATGGCCGCTTCAGACCACGAACCCCCTCTAACACCCTAGCCGCATACTCGCTTTGTTTGGGCACTATGTATGAGTCTTGATAATTCCTTAAATACCTGCCGACACTTTGCAACTGCGACCACTCTTGCAGGCCCGACCTTTCCCACTTTTCGGTATTGCCAATGTAGTCGTGAATAGAAAGATTAAACGCCTCTAACGTTATGCTTTCTTCCTCTGTGAGAGTTTCCCTGAACCTGTCAACGAACACAGCGTCTGCGTATGTTTTTTCAAAATACTCAGGATTCTCCTCATAGCTTGTTCGCATTTGTTTTATTGCTGCTAGCTGCTTACCCCTTTCGCTAAAACTTCTGTCCCTAGAAAACGGGTTTAATCCTGTAACTAAAGTTGCAAGTGCTGTGGCAGCCTCTTCTGCGTCTGTGCCTAGCATTCTCCTGTCTCTAATGACTTGATCAATGAAGTCTTTATCTTTGCCCAGGTCGGACAGCTTTTGCCTTACTATGTTGTCGTTCTGGTTTTTTAAATCTATCTTCTGCCTAACCGTTCTCGGCTGCGAAGCAATTGCTGGATTCATGCCACCAAAAATCGCGTCTGGTGGTGGCGGTATAACCTGATCTACCTCTTCATATATAGGCGGCACCTCTAGTGGTGCAGCTCCTTGCGCTAACTCTAAGGCACGCTGCCTAGCGCTCTCCATATCAGCACCGATTAACTGTGGCTCTTGAACGGCCTGCTGAAGCTGTGCGCTAAAATCTTCATAACCGGGCTCTGGCTGCAATGGAGCAGTGTATGCGCCAAACAAATCAACAGAGCCAGGTGTACTAACCAACTGCTGTAAGTTCGGAACAGGGCCTTGTGCAACGGGGGCTGCCTGCGGAGGCGGCGGCGGCGTTTGCGGCTCAGGGGCTGGCGGCTGACTGAAACCCTTAGCGCCTGATTTAAGGCCCGTTGTCAATAATGCTTTAAGCGATTCGTTTACCGTCACCATAACAGAACCTTATCCTTGATATGCTTTTGCTATCTTATGTCTTTTGCCATGTTCCTTATGACTTCTTTTAGTTGCCCATAAATCGAGCTTAGACTTGTATTATTTCTTGCAGCATCTACTAGCACAGAACTATGTCTTGATAAAAACGTTATCACAACATCGCGAACCAAATCACTGTCCTTTATGCCGTAGCGTTTTTGCAGTTTATTTAAATCTGCGGCGTCTGAAGCTGCAAGCGCGTTATAGGCTAAATCAGCCAACTTCTCGCCCGTAGAGTTTTGGCTTTTAGCCCACGCTGGCACCTCTTGCGGCTTTGAAAGCTTTACTATCTGATTTAGCAAATCTTTAAAAGTGCTTAGCTGCTCAGCTTCTTTAAGCGCATCTAGCGCATCCTTCCCTAACACCTCGTT
>TARA_R110002020_G_scaffold58993_12_pt1 | contig 12090 bp, 9 predicted proteins | sample TARA_R110002020 | Tara Oceans TARA_R110002020 (sample SAMEA4396489) | marine metagenome | biome: Westerlies Biome; feature: [MES] marine water layer (ENVO:01000295) within the mesopelagic zone...; material: water (ENVO:00002006), including particulate matter (ENVO:01000060) such...
TTGATATGTTTGACTGCGTGATGCCAACGCGTAACGCACGTAATGGTCACTATTTTGTCACAGGCGACACTGACAATGCTGGCATAGTACGTATCCGTAATAGCCAATACCGTAATGATGAAGGCCCTCTAGACCCAGAGTGCGACTGCTATACTTGCCAAAACTTTAGCCGTGCTTATCTCTACCATCTAAATAAATGCAAAGAGATGCTAGGTGCCCAGCTGGCGACTATTCATAACTTGCGCTACTATCAGCGCTTGATGCAAGGAATCAGAGACGCTATTGAGCAAGACCGCTTTGATGAGTTCGTAAATGAGTTTTATAGCAAGCGTGGACAAACCGTTCCTGAACTAAATTTGCGCTAAACATAATATTTTTTAGACTCGTACAAGTAACAAAAAGGGCTTAAGAATCATCTTAAGCCCTTTTTATTATTGAGTGTTTTTCAAACCAAACAAGCAAATACTTTTCATCAGTCGCTATGCTATCCCATCAGTGAGGTAACAAATACAACGATCACCGCGATAGGGGCAATAAACTTAGCAACGATTTGCCAAACTTTCCATGCACCATTAGACAAGCCAAGCTCTTGCTGAATACTGCGTTGATCCATTTGCCAAGCAAGGAAGATAATCGCTGCAAGACCCGTTAAAGGGAGGATAAACTTACTGGTAATTTTATCCAAAGCATCAAAGATCCCGTTGCCCATAATGGTGAACTCAGACCATAGGTTAAACGATAACAATGCCGCAACGCCCAATAGCCAAATCACCGTACTTGCAACGATGGTTGATACCGTACGGCTCATTGGCGTACGCTCTTCTAAAAACTCAACCGTTGGTTCAAGCAGTGAAATTGACGAGGTAAGAGCAGCAAAGGTAATAAGTAAGAAGAACAGGGTACCAATGATAGTACCTGCGCCCATGCTACCAAAAGCAATCGGTAAGCTAACAAAGATAAGACCAGGGCCTGAAGCAGGATCTAGACCATTGCTAAAGATAATTGGGAAAATGGCTAGACCCGCAGCCAACGCAATAACCGTGTCCAAAATCACAACCGTTCGTGCGGTTTTAAGCAAGTTCACTTCACGGCCCAAATATGAGCCATAAGCAATCATAATACCCATACCAATAGACAGGGTGAAGAAGGCATGACCCAGAGCCGCGAGCATGACATCCGCCGTCAGCTTACTAAGATCTGGCGTAAATAAGTAAGCCACTGCCTCACCAAAGCCTCCATTCACCACGTTATAACCAACGATAACGAACAGGATAAGCCCTAATAATGGCATCAAAACCTTCGCGGTCTTCTCAATACCGCCCGTCACGCCGATACCAACGATAATGGCCGTCAAAATCATAAAGACCGTGTGCCAAATCGTCAATGTACCGGCTGAAGCTAACATGGCATCAAAGGTCGCAGCGACAGAATCACTGTCTTGACCTGCAAAACTTCCTGTACCCACTTTAGTAATATAGTTGAGCGCCCAACCACCAATAACACTATAAAAAGACAGAATTAAGAAACCACCTAAAATACCGGACGCGCCTATGATACCCCAATTGCGTGACTTGCCTTCACTTGCCGCAACATCAGCCAAAGTATTGATGGGGTTTTTTTGACCACGACGACCAATTAGCCATTCGGCGACCAAAATCGGAAAACCTACCAGCGCGATACAGAATAAATAAGCGATAACGAAAGCAGAACCACCGCTTTCACCAACCATGTATGGAAACTTCCATATATTTCCTAAACCAACTGCCGACCCGACCGCTGCTAATACGAAGCCAAAACTTGAGCTCCACTGTGCATGTTCTTGTTTATTGATAGCCATTTTTTCCGTCCTCGTGCTCCAATTAACGTCGCTGATAATCTTCCTTGATTATCATAAAGCGCCACTCATAATCTCAGGCACTTTAATAAACGCATCAATGTGAGGCGTCCAGCAACATTAAGAAAGAATTGTTTACAATATCGTAAACGCTCAGTTTCTGCTAAGCGACCAAAAAAGTCAAGTACTCATAAACATAAAAAGCCATAACAATTGGTTATGGCTTACGGTGGTTTTTTCTATCGTTGACAAGAGTTTGCCTAATTGAAATACCAACGCTACATTCAGTCTTAAACAAAACTTCTCTACATTTTTAACGCACCACACCACGACGACTTTTCTGTAATGAGTCGATGAGCAGTTGAATTTTCGGCTCTTTTGGGAGCAGCTCGTTGTTTAAAACTTCTAGCGCTTGTACTGTCGTCAAACCTGATCTAAAAATCATACGATAAGCTTGGCGTAACACATCGATGGTTTCTTTTGACCAATCTTTACGGCGCATCCCTTCTACATTGAGACCATGCGTTTTTGCTGGATTGCCAGAGACCATCGTAAAAGCAGCCACGTCTTTTAAAATCAGACTCGCGCCCCCGATCAAGCTATAATCATCAACCGTACAGAACTGATGAATACCGGAGTTACCTCCAATAATCGTGTGATCCCCAATAGTCACATGTCCTGCGACCCCGACATTATTGGCCAGTACGTTATGGTCGCCAATCACACAGTCATGAGCCACATGCGTATTAACCATCAGCAAGTTATGGCTACCAATTTTGGTAAGTTCACTATCTTGGGCTGTACCACGGTGTAGGCTACAGGCCTCACGAATGGTATTATGATCACCAATCTCAAGCCACGTACGCTCACCAGCATACTTCAAATCCTGTGGGTCTTCACCAACGCTTGCAAACTGATAAAACTGATTGTGTTGACCAATACGAGTCAACTTGGTCACAACCACATGTCGGTGCAAAACCGTGTGTGCGCCAATAGTCACCTCATCACCGACAATACAATACGGGCCGATGACGGCCGTCTCATCAATTTGAGCGGATGGTGAGATGAGTGCTGTTGGGTGGATCTGACTCATAATTTGGGCCTTTGTATCATCTGATGCGAGTAAATGGTAAAACAAATACAGCCAATTTAACTTTATTAAATAAAATAAGCATGACGCTGCTGTTAACCATGGTTGCTAACTATCATTTTTACTGCTCATGTTAATAGGAGTCGCTAAAGATTTTGATTAGCATGAGCATAATAGCAGTCATTAAGCTTTACTGTGCTTGCCGAGCAATCATTATTTGGGCACTAGCAGCAAGCTCGTCTTCGACATGTACCGTACAATCAAACTTGTAAATACCATGCTTTTGCATCACTGTTTTGGCACGAATAATCAACTGATCCCCAGGAATGACTCGGCGCTTAAAGCGCACCTTATCAACGCCTGCGAACAGATATAGATAGCCATCTTCTGCGGTCAGGCCAGCACTAATAAATCCCAGCACGCCTGAGACTTGCGCCATCGACTCTACCATTAACACCCCTGGCATGATCGGTTCATCAGGAAAGTGACCATTAAAAAACTCTTCATTAATAGTCACGTTCTTAACACCGGTAATACACTCTCCTGGTGTGCAAGCGATGATCTTATCGACCAGCAGAAAAGGATAGCGGTGCGGCAGGTAATGCTTAAGGGTATGGTAAGTTAGCGGCAGGGTAAGACCTTGCTCAGCCAAGCTTTTAATCTCGTTATCAGTTGAACTATCTATATCGTTGCTGCTCATAGCGGCACTTCCTTGCTGTGTTTGTAATTTTGATGACTTGTTTGTATTTATGCTATTCACGACCAAGCTGACGGAAACGTACCGCTGCCCGTCGCCAATTAGCCGTCGGCATCGCAGCCGTTCCAGAGGAATATGAACCAGACTTTTTAATGGATTTGGTGACCATGGTCATTCCAGATAAGATCACATCATCGGTGATCTCGATATGACCTGTAATACCGACAGCGCCGCCAATGATGCAGCGCTTACCGATACTGGTACTACCAGCGATACCCGTTTGAGCCGCGATGGCTGTACCATCACCAATACGCACGTTATGGGCCACTTGTACCAAATTATCGATAATAACATGATTACCAATCACCGTATCATCAATGGCGCCGCGATCAATACAGGTTTGGCTACCGATTCGCACATGATCGCCAATCACGACACGACCTAGTTGCGCAATGCGCTCCCAGCCAGTAACACTAGGGTCTCTGGTCGGGGCAAAGCCAAAGCCCTCTGAGCCAACACTCACGCCAGCGTGTAATCGCACATGGCTACCGATAACGCTATCGTGCCCGATAACCACTTGCGATTTGATCACACAATCAGGCCCAATCTTAGTATTTGCCTCAACCACCACATGCGCATCAAGTGAGCTGCGCGCACCAATTTGTACATTATCACCGATCACACAAAAAGGGCCAATATTGACGTGATCGCCAATGACGGCGCTATCAGCAATCACCGCACTAGGGTGAATACCGTTAGACAATGAATCACGAGCAAACAACTGACTGGCGCCCGCGTAAGCCAAATAAGGACTGGTGACTACCAACGCGATAGCGCTCGCTGGCACTTGATCACGATACTCTGCCGTGACCAATACCGCCCCTGCTTGCGTGTCCGCCAGACTAGCAATGTAATGGGGATCCGCTAAAAAGCTTAATTGCTCATGATCAGCAGTGGTTAAACTACCAACGCTACTGAACTCTTGACGTAACTGTTCAGCGCCAATCTCTGCCTTGTTCACAATAGGCTGGCGCTGTTCAATTTGAGTGATAAGTTGCTCAATCGTTATCATAGTTACTATTAACATTATTATGAATAAGGCAATCGCCAAGCTGAGAAATCATCTTGGCGACCTACTAATGTCTAACTGATGCTTTATGTACCTACATCGTTTTATATCATTAACGAGATAAATTAGGACAATTACCCTAAGTTAGAAAGTATTACCAATCTGGAACTGTACTTTTTCGGTCTCATCGCCTTCTTTATCACCGATAGGCACTGCGTAACTCAGAGAGATCGGGCCAATTGGCGTGTACCAAGTCACGCCTGCCCCTGCACTAAAACGCATACTGTTGTCTTGGGTCAATAGTGGCACACCTGTATCATCCCCTGTTTGAGGATCAACAAAGGTACGATCCTCCTTATCAGTGGTATCAAACACTTGACCACCTTCGGCGAATAGCACCGGACGTACTTGATCTGCCCAATCACCTTTAAACGGCATTGGTAAAATCAGCTCACTACCGATGCTGACAAGCGCATTACCACCAACTTCTTCTGCTAACAAAGTTTGATTAGAGGGGTCATTGACTGCATCATAGTAGGACTGTGATCTAGGTCCAAGCGTGGACGCTTCATAACCACGTACTGACCCATACCCACCGGCATAAAAGTTTTCATAAAATGGCAAATCATTACCATAGCCAAGCTTGGTATAACCGCGTGCCACCCAATCTTTATAGAAAGGATAGTACACGTTACCGCGATACACGAGTTTTTGATAGCTAGCATCACCAAGGCCAATGGTTGCATCAACCGTATGGCTCATCCCTTTGGTCGGGAAGACCGGACGATCTAAGGTGCTGTAATCCCAGCCAAATAGTAAGTTATAAGTTTGGTACTCATTTTTAAAACCTGTACGACCTTCAAAGTCTCCTGTGAAGTCTTCAACCGTACCGCCATCATCGATAATCTGCTGTACGTTTGACACGCCAAGACGGCTACCACCACGTACTGAGGTGTTATCAACGTTTAGACCCGCACTAACACGCTTGGTCTCGTCCACAGGATAGCTATAATTCAGGGTGGCACCATAAGCATCGGTGACGTAATTACTGACGTTTCTGTCATCATACTTGGTTTCGCGATAGTAGGCGCTGATACCTTGCGACACGCCGTTTTCTGTAAAGTATGGATCGGTATAACCCAAGCTATAAGAATCACGTGTCTCTGAGCGTGATAGCGCCGCCTTGACACGGTTACCCGTACCCATAAAGTTATTTTGCGTCAAGTCTAACTGGAAGGTGACACCGCCACTTTGTGAGTAACCCGCTGCAATGGTTGAACTACCAGAAGGTTGCTCTTCAACAGTATAGTGAACATCCACTTGGTCGGGCTGATTAGGCACTGGCTTCACATCGACATTAACCGCTTTAAAGAAGCCGGTACGCATCAAGCGTGTCCGTGATAATTGAATTTTTTCGCTAGACGCCAGAGCGCCTTCTAATTGACGCATTTCGCGGCGCAACACCTCATCTTGGGTCTTGAGATTGCCCGTAAAGTTAATACGGCGAACATAAATTGGACGGGCAGGATCAATATAGTAATCAACATCAACCATCTTGGTATCATCGTTGATACGCGGCACAGGTCTGATCTGAGCTAAGTAATAGCCCTCATTACCATAGCGACTTTTAAGCGCTGCAGTCGTCGCCTCTAGCTTGGCTTGCGAGTACTTTTCGTTAGGAGCAAAAGCAACCAACTCGTTTAGCTCATTTGTGTCAAAAGTCGGTTTACCTAAAAAGCTCACCTCGCCAAACTGATATTGCTCACCTTCGCTAAGACTCACTTCGATAAAGACACTGCTCTTATCTTCACTGATATTAAGCACGGCATTGTCGACTGCAAAACGTACATAACCATCGTTCTGGTATAGCGCTTTTAGGTTTTCTAAACTGGCAGCCAGCTTTTCTTTGGCATAGCGATCTGACTTAGACAGCAGACGTGTCCAAGACGATTCTTTCACGGCAAAGACGTCTTTAATCTCTTCATCGCTAAAGTGTTTGTTACCAATAATGTTGATATCAACCACTTTGGCAGGCTTGCCTTCGATAAAACGTACATCGAGCTTGACGCGATTGCCATCAAGTAGTGTTTGGTCAACCTCGATATTACTATTGTAATACCCTTGGCTGATATATTGTTGCTGTAGCTCATTGGCGACGCCTTGTAGCGTGGCTTGCTTAAGCACATCACCGACAGACAGGCCAGCATTGCTAAGCCCCTGCTCCAGCCCTTCTTTTGGAATGAGTTTATTGCCCTCAAAATTCACCTCAGCGATCGTTGGGCGCTCAACGACATCAAATCGTAGCTGACCCCCTTCGACTCGGCTCTGAATATCGGCAAAGTTTTCGGTCGCATATAGCGCCTTAATACTGGCCGCCAAACTACTATCATTCACCGTGTCCCCTACCGAAATAGGAAGAACCGGATAGAGGCTATCGGGGGTTAGGCGTTGCAGACCATTGAAACCGATGTCAGTGACTACAAACTCTGCAGCCTGTACAGGCATACTCATCATCGCTACCACTAACGGCAACCCTGCCGCGCTCATAAATAAAGGCGTACGCATAAACACTATCCGTCAATAAAAAACTTGCTTAAGTTAAGTTAAAAAGCCCATATTGTCTAGCCCGTTTTGCATAAAATCTTATATTCACACGCGGGAGACTCAGAACACTTTATATAAAATGCATCACAAAATAAACTAAAAATTACGATTAGTACAGTAGCCATGGTACAAAGCTTCCGCTCTATCATCGCCGTCATTAGCGCATAATAAGCGTAAAACCATTAGTGTCTCTTGTCTTATCCACTCTATGGCTGATTACTTGCTCAAAAAAGACGACTGATATCATTACCAATTGCTAACACCATGAAACCTGCCAGCAAGAGTAAACCGATATTTAACCCCACCATTTGTACGCCTTCTGAGAGGGGCTTACCGCGAATCAGCTCAATGAGGTGATACACAATATGACCACCATCTAATACCGGAATAGGCAAAAGATTTAGCACAGCCAGACTCAAACTAATCAAAGCCGCGGTAGATAACACCATCTGCCAACTGATATCGAAGCTTTGTTTGGCGACTTTGGCAATGGTAATTGGGCCTGACAAATTGTCCAAACCAATCATGCCTGACAGCATTTTTCCCATTGAGCTTACCGTCATGACTGCCAGTTGTTCGGTCTTCTCAAACGACTTGATCAATGATTCGCCCGGCCCATAGACCACTGTGGTTTTGTAAGCATCAGGGATAACAATCTCAGACTGTGCCACCATAGCACCAATTTGCCCATAGTCGTTACCCAAATTGTCTTTTTTACCTTGTGGCATAATTTGTAGCTGGACAGATTCACCGTCACGTAACACCGTAAAATTAAGAAGTACTTCAGGGCTGTCGCGGATGATACGGGTGGCGCTAATCCAGTCTTTGATTGGCGCATCATTAATCGCCGTAATGCGATCACCTTTTTGCAGGCCTTGACGAATGGCCGCACCATCGGGCGCCAGATTTCCAATTATCGGCGCTATTTGTGGTTGCCACGGTAGCATACCAAAGCTGCTCAACGCATCTTTACCTTGCGCCGCGCCTTGCATGAACTGCTGCACTGGCGCTTGATACGTTTGGCGCGCGCTACTATTTTGTGGATCTGACTGCAAGGTAACACTGACCTCGCCTGTCTCACCCATACGGCCAGCAAGGCGATAATTGATACCTTCCCACGTCTGTACGTCATGACCATCAATCGCAACAATTTTATCACCGACAGGCAGCCCAGCCACGGCAGCCGGCGTATCAGGTAAGACTTGCCCAACTTTGGTCGCCAGCTGCTCTGTTGGCGTCATAAACAATACCCAAAACAGGGCAATAGCGATGACAAAGTTCATGATAGGGCCAGCTGCGACAATGGCAATCTTTTTTAGCGGATGCTGGCGATTAAAAGCCAAATGTTGCTCACCTTTTGCAACCTCTCCTTCACGCTCATCCAGCATTTTGACATAGCCACCAAGCGGTAATGCTGAGATACGATAGTCAATACCGCTTTTTTTACTGGTCCAACCAAAGAGCTTAGGGCCAAAACCGATAGAGTAAGTCAGCACCTTAACGCCGCAAAGACGCGCCACAATGTAGTGACCCCACTCATGTAAAGCAATGAGTGGACCTAAGACAAATATTGCCGCAAGCAGCGTTAATAAAAACGTCATGATCTGTTCTCGATTAAGTTGCTTTTGTTACGATGACGCCAGCTTTTTAATAAGCGCATCGGTGTGGCGGCGTGCTACTTTGTCAATCGCTAATATATCATCTATGTCGGCATGCTCATTTAATAACGGCACTTGTATCTCGGTGAGTGCCTGCTCATTAACATCAGCAATATCCGTCAAGCGAATTTGTCCACTCAAAAACGCAGCCACGGCAATCTCATTGGCGGCATTGAGCACGATGGTCGCTTGTGTACCCGCTTGCATCGCTTGTCGGGCCAGACGCAGACAGGCAAATTTTTGTAAGTCAGGCTCAATAAATTCAAGCCCACTTAGCGCATACAAATCTAATGGTTGCGAGCCGCTATCAATGCGGTTGGGGTAGCTGAGGGCATGCGCGATTGGGGTTTTCATATCAGGACTGCCGAGCTGCGCTAAAAAGCTGCCATCGCTGTATTCTACCATTGAGTGAATGATACTTTGTGGATGAATCACCACATTTATTTTATCTTCAGGCAAATCAAATAAATGGCACGCCTCGATGAGCTCTAAGCCTTTATTCATCATCGTGGCAGAGTCGACCGATATCTTTTGCCCCATTGACCAGTTTGGGTGTTTAACTGCTTCAGCAACGCTTGCTTGGCGCATCTGCTCAAAAGACTGTTGCAAAAACGGCCCACCAGAGGCGGTCAACCAGAGCTTGCGTACACCGTGGTCTGGCTGATGAATTTGAGTATGGTCTTGTTGAATAGCAAGGGGTAGACACTGGAAAATAGCGTTGTGCTCAGAATCAAGCGGTAGCAAAGTAGCACCATACGTTTTAACCGCATTAATCATCACTTGGCCTGCCATCACCAGTGCTTCTTTATTGGCAAGCAAGATACGCTTGCCTGCACGCGCTGCTGCTAGAGTGGAAGGCAGTCCTGCCGCTCCCACAATAGCGGCAACTACCGTATCAGTTTGTGCATCGGTAGCAATATCTACCAGCCCCTCTGCACCGCCCACCACGGCAATATCAAGACCTACTGCACTTAGGCGCTCGGCAAACTCATCGACCGCTGCGGTCGGTACATTGACGCGTCTTGGCAAAAACTGCTGGCATAGAGCAAAAAGCTTGTCTAAACGGCGAAAACCTGACAAAGCATAAACGTCGTAATCCTGTGGTTGCGCCGCTAATATTGCCAACGTGCTATCGCCAATTGAACCTGTCGCGCCTAGTACGGCGATGCGTTGCGTCATAACCATCGATGCCTATAAAAGATACTATAAAAAAGAGAACCAAAAGAAGAAGTAAGGCATAAAGCACACAAAAGCCCGTCGTGATATCTCGCCAAAAATGCCATCAAATAATCGACACAAACCCGTGGCTCAGTGCCTTTGCTAAAACAAGAATGCGCCCTAGCCTTGCCGCTTTATACCACTATCAAACCCAGTTGCTGTATCGCCCAAAAGCCAAGCGCGAATATCGGTGTGGCCGCCAACAGTGAGTCGATACGATCAAGAACGCCGCCATGCCCAGGCAACATATTCCCTGAGTCTTTTATATCAGCGCGGCGCTTGAGCATTGACTCAAACAAATCACCAAGTACGGACGCTAAAATCGTTAAAGCGGATAATGCCACAAAGGCGATTAACGACATGCCTGTTAGTTGTAGCTTAAAGACACTAATGCCGATCACGACTAACAAGCCTGTGACTAAGCCACCCGTCAGCCCTTCCACACTCTTATTGGGTGAGACATTCGGTGCCATTTTGCGACGACCGAGTTTGCGTCCAACAAAATAAGCACCACTATCCGCAGACCACACCAATAAGAATACATAAAGAAGCCACCAAGCTGACAGTTGCCACAAATAAAACATAGCAGTAATGGCGGCAGTTAATATCACAGCGCCCATCAAGGCCAGTTTTTTACCATACCAATTGGTATGAGTGGGAAAGACCTTAACCCAAGACAGCGCCATCAACCATATTGCCAGTGATGCCACCCACCAAAACAGCCAAGTCACCTTAAATATGAGCGACACCAATGTTATGACTAAGACCAATAGCACATACAGCATAGGCTGGCGCCATTTTGGCATCAGCTTTGTCCATTCATGAGCGGCAATGATAACGCCAATCGCTAATAGCGGGGCAAATAAGATAGGAGTTTGGCTCGCAAACATTGCAATACCAACGATAATAACGAGAACAATTGCCGTCTTAATTCGTTGCCACATACTTATTGAGCCTTATAATAATGAAAAACGCATGGTCAAAAAGTGCATTATAGCAGTTAATCCACAATAGCCCACTAATAGCAATTGACACTCATGAACGCGGCTTATTATTTCACAAACAAGGGGTATTAACTACTGATCGCCTACCAACTTTGTAAGCTGCGACCCAACATCCTAAGGTAGAAAACCTTTTAACGCGTCGGCTGCTCTGTCCCTATCTGTTCGCTGGTTTTGCCAAAGCGGCGTTGGCGCTGGGCGAACTCTGTTACCATCGTAGACAATTCATCTGCACCAAAGTTTGGCCACAACGTTTGGGTAAAAAACAGCTCTGCATAGGCAGATTGCCACAGTAAAAAGTTCGATATTCGATATTCGCCGCCCGTCCGTATCAGCATATCTACCGCTGGCGCATCGGCTAATTGAACATACTTCCCAAGCCTCTCTTTATTAATGTCTTCCGCCCGTAATTGCCCTGCCTGTACTTGCTGTGCTAGCTGTTTTGCCGCATGGGCGATATCCCATTGGCCACCATAACTGATAGCAATCACCAATGTCATGGCTTCAAAATTGGCCGTTTTTTCTTCCGCATCGGCCATCAGCGTTTGTAAGTCATCACTGAGCTGACTGCGGTCGCCGATAAAACGCAAGCGAATACGGTACTCATTCATACGCGGTAGTTGTTCATGAATGGTCGAGGCTAACAGTTGCATTAGCAGCGCCACCTCACTGGGAGGACGTTGCCAGTTTTCACTAGAGAAGGCAAATACCGTTAATACTTCAACACCTGTATCGACACAATAGTCGACAATAGGGTCTAGCGCATCTTTTCCTGCTACATGGCCTTGGCCTTTACCTAAATTATTAGCTTTACCATAACGATTATTGCCGTCCATGATGATAGCGATGTGACGAGGAAGAACAGCAGGGGCCAAAACGGCTGACGTAGACATAGGCAAACTTGCTTATTGTTAAGGTG
>TARA_R110002020_G_scaffold216353_6_pt1 | contig 12089 bp, 18 predicted proteins | sample TARA_R110002020 | Tara Oceans TARA_R110002020 (sample SAMEA4396489) | marine metagenome | biome: Westerlies Biome; feature: [MES] marine water layer (ENVO:01000295) within the mesopelagic zone...; material: water (ENVO:00002006), including particulate matter (ENVO:01000060) such...
TACTTCCTTGTCGCCAATCATTCCACTTTGTTGACTCATGCTGTCACCTCGTCTATGGCCTCAGAGATGTCCATGTCTTCACGCATGTATCTCAGGATAGTCGATTTCAGGTTTAGGCTTTCTAGAATCTTCCACATGGTAGCATACTCCGTCGCCATCTTACGCCAGTCCTCAATGTCCTCACGTAGTGTCTCCAGTTCTGCTTCCAATTCTCTAGCACGTTTCTTGGCTATGGCTAAGGCTATGTGTGTTCCACTCATTCACTCTACCTCCTTATCAAACTCAGCATCCCAAGATTCCAAACAGTCACTACTAGACATGTGTCCATGTGTTTTGTATTCGTAGTAGTGATGTAGTTCCTTAGCGAACACATCCGTTAAACCTTCATAGATTTTCGTTGCCTCATCGAGAGTGTCTACGTTGAACTCCCTACATATGTCACCGAGTAGGGGATAATCTTCAGGCTTTACATCCCATACTAATACCGCATATTCTGTTGCCTTCGCTTCAATCATCATTCTTCACCCCATTCATCTGCACTAATCCACGGTAGCCTTACACCTTCATGTTCCATGTATGCAACCTCCTTCTCCCATACATAAGCCGCTAGTTCTTCATCACCAAGAATCCAATCTAACCTTTCTTTTAGCCGCTTGACTTCTGCGAGCAGGTGTGCTATCTTCCTGTAATGGACATCAAGCCAACCATCATTGTCATCAATGAGTCCAGCATCTTCAACCGTCTTCTTCGCATCTTCGTATTCATCTGTGTCAATCATTCAACCAACCTCCAATAGTTCTTTGACTTCATCCCAAATGTCTGTGTCATCCGGTATCAGTTCGTTATCCCAAAGGTTCTGCAAACAAGCGTCATAATCTTTGACTTCTTCACGCAACCGTATGACTTCTGCGAGCAGTTCATTGATACCGTCTTTGATTACCATGCTGTCAGCGAGCAAATCATCAATACCTATTTCATCAGAGTTGATTATTCTGTCAATCACTTCGTTCAGCCCTTCGTATTTGCTTATGTCAATCACTCTTCCTCACCTCGAATCTCATCGACAAGCGACTGTTGTTCTAGGATGGAGTTGTCTATGGCAGTTTCCGTTTTGATGGTCAACTCAGACCAGATGAGTCTACGCATGTCCCGCATTCCCTGAAGTCTGCCTTCCTCGTATGTTAGGAACTCGTCTGCCTCTGTCAGGCTGTCTGCATAACTCATTCATCACCACCTCCGAACACACTTACCTCGTATGTTCCATCGACATCCACCGTGGTCATTGATGCGAAGGGAGCATCGAACATGCTCATCTGCATGACCCTCTCACGGATGTGTGTTGGGCAGTCTGTATTAGCACCCTCATCATCATGGCCTAGCAACAGGAAGTCGCCGTGCATTGACAACACGTTCCCAAGGGGTATGTTGCACATCTCCGCAATGAACTCACGAGCGATGGGGTTGAGCGGTAGACCTAGTAGCCTACCCTCCTCGTTCCCTATCAAGTCCCATGTCTGCTTCACACCATTGAGGGTGATGTCATCACCACCAGTCAATGCGTATTCGATGAGTCCACCTACGGCTGACTGCATCTCGCTTAGGCCTTTCACAGAAATCGGTTCGACCTTTCCGTTGGTGCGAATCAACACTCCTGCGTTACTCATGCACTCACCTCGGATAGAATCCAATTACCTGATTCATCCCTCTCGGCATTGTCGTTCCTATACATCTGTATTACACAACCACATTGGAAACACATCATCCCGCGTGGGAATCGTATGAGTGCTGATGCTCGTCCCTCATCCGTGAGTCTTTGCCAGTTCAGGTTGTTAGGCCAAGCATCAACATGCCAGTCGGCATTCAGATTGTCCTTACAATTAGGACATACAACACTCCCGTCGCCTTCCCATATGTTAGCCTTGCATATGTCCAACACCCAATCGTTAGCCTCGGCTATCTCTTTCTCAAATGTGCCTTTCTTCTGGCGACTCTTCATCTCATCAAAATCTCTCATTCATCATCACCTTCCTTGGGTATCCAACATGAGACATACCCATCTTCACCACCATAGCGAACAAGGTGGATGTCACCCTCGTCAATACCCATGTGTTCCACTAGGTGTTCCACATTCTCTTCCCATCCACTGGATGAGAACATAACGTAGCCCTTCTCCGGTGGTGTGAGTTTATCTCTTATGTTCCATATGACTCCGTCATCCATGTCTCCTTCAGAGATGTATGCACGCATGTGTTGGTAGTCACTCATTGGTCTCCCCCCGTTAAGCAAGAGCCATCTCCTTCATCCCAAATCACAGCCTTGTCCATTCTCTCGCCGATTCTATATTGTCTGCCGCATTCTAGGCAAGTGCAAAGGGCTAAAATCCACCCCGCCTCTACTTCTCCACCTGTTACATCGACTTCATTACATTCATGTTCGCTCATTCTACCACCTTCTCTTTGCCTACCTCTTGTCCACAAGCGGAGCAGTAAGGCATAGCCTCTGACGCACCTATGTGTCCACGAGTTCCAAAGCCAGCGTTGCACCACTCCTTCCCCTTGTCTGTATCAAACACAGGAGAGCACCGCATACCGTCAGGCTTGTATTGGTATCTCGCTACCTTCATTCACCATCACCCCATGAATAGACTCTCTCGCCATACTCAAGGAACTCTTGTGGGTAAATCTTGTGTGCGTTATTACCCACGACATCTTCCCACCATCTAATTCCGTAACCTAAACGAGGCACTGCGAACTTCATGGTGTCCTCTCCATGTATGAAGAACACGAAGTCAGTTCGACCACCTGTTGGTGGGTCTTCCATGTTCCTGTGTTCCTTGTCTGGTAGTGTTGATACACACCCAACGACTTTGATAGGATGCTCAAGGTTGAAGTTCTCTTTGAAGAAGGATTGTAATTGTCCTCCATCAACATCCTCGTCTCTCACTATGGTGGCAGGCCATACACACATCTGTGTGTATTCTGCATCAGGGTCAGCGTTAGTCCAACTCATAGGTGTGCTCAAAGAGTCACCCCCATTGCTTCCATAGGGGTGACGTAGTCTTCCAAATCCACAACACCGGATACAACATCCGACATGAGTTTGTGGACTGCTTGTAGTCGTGTGTCAAGAGCACCGATTGCTAGAGTGCTTCCTGTAAGGACTGCATTGCCTTTTCCACTTAGTGTGTTAGCACCACTCCATGTAGGCTTGTGTGTTAGAACACCTGTAAGCACATTGTAAGCGTGGTATGCTGTTCCGATTGCATCTCCTTCGACCTTCACGAAGTCTGCTTCGGGCCTACTCCATCCCATGAGTGCGGCTCTAAAGCCGTAGCCTCTTGTGATTGAGTAATCCACAACACTCTCAGTCTGCTTGTTAATCATAGGTGTTGCTTGAGGCAGGGAGAGAATCTTCCTCTCTCGTGCCGCAACTAGAAGTTTACCAAACAGGTCGTTGTCTATCGGGAAGGAAGTCATACCTTCAACAAGTTCCAGTTCCATCTCCACGTCTTTAATCATGGATGCGATTGCGTTGCTCAGTTTAGGGAAGTCAATCTTTCCGATGCCGTTCTTCGTGTGTCGAAGGGTCATCAAACTCTTTGTCTTCGTAGCAACCATTCCATTAGTGCAAACAAGTCTCTCTGCAACTCCGTTGATTTTGAAGGAACCACTACCATCCAGACTGTTGTGTATTGCTACGCCGTATCTGTATAAGGCCCCAACTTCCAACCCCTGTGTGTTGTTCTGCACACCGTATTCAAATGAATTATCAACTACGTTGATATCCATCCTCGCTTTCTTTCCATGGTCGTAGGCTGTTATCTTGAAGTCCCAACCATTCTCATTGCAATGCATTGCTAGAGGGGCAAACACTTCTGGGTAAGATGCACATGCGTATCTCTTGGAAACCGCACCGAGTATTGCACCCACTGGTTGCTTCTCAGTCCTGACCTTAGGGTTCATGATAATGAAGAGGTTGTTGTCTCCATTGTATGCATCTGTTACTGTGTATAGTCCGCTTTCAACACCTGAATCCTCAGGGTGCTGGTCCACGTTTACCACAGCAGGTAACACATACGGCTTGAAGTCCCAGTCACATACTGTCTTGGTTCTTCCACCTTTAGTCAAGAAGGCAAAGCCCTCTCCTTCCGCCGCTTGGACTGCGCCACCTGCAATGGTATGCGTATCCCAAGAAGGGCTTTCATCGTCGTTCGTCATATTATCAATGTTCATTTCATCCATGTTCATCACCACTCTACTGTTGTTCCATTATAAGGGAAAGGCCCTTTGCCGACTAAGTCGGATAGCATACTTGCGGGTAACTCCCCTGCATGTATCATGCTCATGAGCAACTCCGTTGCTATCTTCTTCCTCTGTTCCGGTTCTCCACCATCCAGTATCCCCTTTACCACATCTCTCTTCTGAGAGACAAGGCGTGAGAAACGCTCGTCAATTGTGTTGGATACCCGCAGGTATACTGCGTGAACTACGTTAGCATCCTGTCCAATCCTATTCACTCTGTCTTCAGCCTGTTCCTCAACGGCTGGTGTCCATTCCCTTTCGACAAACACGACAGTGTCTGCGGCAGTTAAGGTGATACCCATGTTGGCTGACAGTATGTTAGCCACCAACACATCCACCTTACCCGCTTGGAAGTCCTCGATTATCTCCTGCCTCTTCTTGGCACTAACCCCACCCTCTATGACGGATACACGTAGCGTGTCTCCCAACATACTCACGACGGTGGACAGCACATCCTTGTGATGTGTGTATACTACGACTGGTTTGTTAGTGGTAGCATGGTAGTTAGTCACCCACTCAACGGCGGACTTGACCTTGAGCATACCACAATGGTGTCTCAAACTTGTCAGCATGTTCAACACGAATCCCGCAGGTAGTGTGTTGTTCTGCTTGTGTTGCCTGTAATCATCCAACCATCCAGACTGTAAGGTCTGGTAGGACTTGAGTCCAGCACTAGAAGGCTCGACTGAGAACTCCTGCCTTATCTTGTCCGGTAGTTCAGACATGACTTCCTTCTTCAACCTACGAATGACGAAGTCCCTCGTGACCTGATGCAACTCTTGCTCGTTGGATGAGCCGTCCGTCTTCCACCCGAAGCCGTCATGATATGCGGCGCAGTATCTCTGAACATACTTCAACCAATTAGGGAAGTCAATGGGTCTCATTAGATTCAGCGTAGTGAAGTATTCCTCTGGTCTGCTTGTAATAGCAGTGCCACTGAGACACAACACACTCTGCGATAACTTACCCATGTTGAGACACGCTTGAGTCCTCTTGGCCTTCTTGTTCTTGAGGTAGTGTGACTCATCAAACACACACAGGTTGAACCCCATGCTGGTTAGTTGTTCCTCCCTTTGTGCCATTAAATCGTAGTTCACTATGGTGAAGTCAGCCTTGGCTATCTCACCCTTGAACCCATTAACAATCTCAACGCTCACGTCTTTGAGCCATGTGTCTATCTCCTTAGCCCAATTGTATTTCACACTTGAAGGACAGACTACCAACACAGGCCATAGTTCCCTGTGAAGGGATGCGTATGCTATCGCTTGCATGGTCTTGCCGATGCCCATGTCATCTCCGATGAGGCATCTCCCTCCTGCTAACTCAGCAAACCTAACACCTACGTATTGGAACGGGTATAGTTCCTGACCCTCATGGAATGTATCCTTGAGTCTCTTCTTCATGTCCTCTAACGTATGTGTGTTGGTGAGTTCAACTGCACTGCTAATCAGAACTCGCTCTGCATGTTTCTCGATATACATCTGCACTTCTTCAAGTTCGCTTACGACAGTAGCCAGAGGCTCATAGACATCCTCTAGTCTCTTGACTAGGAACCCCGCTTGCTTCATCGGTATCATCCAACGCTTGTTGTCGTTGTCCCACTTCCTGTTAGGGATACCCTTGACTACATTCTTGACCTCATCCCTCAGGGTTGAGTCCCTGATGAAGGGCCACTCCAAAGCCAACGCACCTTCCACTATGTATGCCGAACACTTACTCGCAGTGGTCGTGTTTACTGATGGGGCACTTGCTATGAACTCCTCAAGGGGAGTGGCGTTGAACCCAAACCTCTCACATATGGATGACGTGACCTGCAACACTTCTCTGTCGAAGCGCACGTTCCATGAGCCATCAGTATACTTGACGTTGTAGAACCCGTCTACGTTTCTCAACTCACGCTTGAGTGCCTCGTTCATCTCAGGGTTGTATGGATAGTCTAAGCGTATCCTCTTAGCCTTCCTTGGGTATCTCCTTTGTGTGTCGTTCTTCGTGTAGTATGTTTCCTCATACATGTTAGCCTTAATCAAGATGCCAGTGTTCATGCGTGACACCTCCATATTCATCTGTCTCCACCCTTATCTGCAACTCGTCTAACTCATTCATGCCCGAAGGTCTGGTCTTGGGGTCAAGCATCTCCATGATGGCATCCCTGACGAAGCCAGTCCTGTCCTTACCAAACATGCAATGGAAGAACACTGGTGCATCTTGTGCAAGTGTTAGTATCAACTTAGCAGTGTCACGAATGTAAGCCTCGTCCTTGACGTAGTTCTTCTTCCTGTAAGGATTGGGTATGTGTCTGACAATCCTGTTGACGTAGTGGTCACCTGTGTCTTTCAACACGTCGTGGCTGATGTCTGTCACCCACTCACCTGCATTCGTGTCCAGAGACACGACATACTTCCACGTGTGTCGATGGAAGGCATCCTCAATCTGATTCACGATGTTGTTCTTGTCATGTATGTCATACACGTGTCCCTTAGGTGGGTCAATCCTAGACCCATCTGAACAGAACACGTTGTCTGCAATCTGTATGTATCTGAACTCACTCATGCTGTCACCTCCATCCACCAGTCAGGTGCATGTGTTCCCTTCTCCCACTTGGCGAACTGCTTGGAATGGTAGTAGGCACGGTAGGCCTTGACTACATCCTCGTGTTTGAACTCGTCAGGCATGGCCTGAGCGAATGGGGTTAGCCTGTCTCCGTTGAGATGACTGAACCCATCGACATGCATGGCATTCATGTGACAGATTGCATCCTCACAAGCATGTTGTTTACCGAACCTATGTGTGTATTCAACACACAAGGCTATGGCGTGTGATGCCAACCAATCGAAGTTAGTGTATGTATCTCCAACCCACAGAGTGCATGGGTGATGCTGATAGCCACCCTTGTATGGTGTGCCGCTCTTGGTCAGAGGCATTCGCTCATCTGTTACATCGTGCCTACGTAGGGCTGAAGCCATCATCTGTGCTGACTCCACAACCATCTTGGGTATGTGTTTGTCACACATCATCTCTGCGGCTCTGATTGGATTCTCATCTAACACGAATATGTTCACACCTTCACCTCCAACTCACCAAGATGCGTTCTGATTCTAATCAGCAGGACTGCCAACTGCTCAACAGTCATACCCATGTATGTTGCATAAGCATCGTTCGTTAGTTCATTACCGAAGTCTCTGTTCATTCTTCCTCGCCTCCCGCCGTAGCCATAGCATCAGCCTTGTCCATCTTAATCACCTTGTCCGCTTGCTTTGCATAGTCGAAGACTTGCGTGACTGTTGGACTTGCGTGAACACCCAACAACAAACCCTTCTCGTGATTCATCGGCTCACCGTGTATCAACAACGCATGTGTGTTGTCATCGAACTCAACCGCATCCATCAGGATGTAGTAGTTAGCATCACTTGCCGCACTCTTCAGCACGGCAGGCTGGTCAGCCAACCAGTCGATGACGGCAGGTGGTGCTCTCAACTCACTTGCGTATCCATAGTCACGATTCACATTGATGCTTCCAAGTATTTGGATGTGCATCTGATGCTCCGTGTGTTTCGTTCTTACTTGCATTCGTTCCATTATTCCATTTCCATTGCTTTGTTCATTCATTTCACTCACTCTCCTGCTTCTTGTTTTGTTCCTTTAAAAGGGAATGCCCTATCTTATCGACACTCACATCTGTTACGTCTACCATCATCGAACCCTCGCATGTTATGCAATGTATCTCTCCGGCTTCGTTCCTTTCCACTGATTGTCCTATGACCTCTTGTGCATCACAGTTCAAACACTCGAACACTCGTTCACTATCATCTCCATCTGATGACGGAGTGGACTTCGTCCAGCCTACTGACTTTGACCAAGTCCACCCTTGGTCATCGAGGTCGTCATCAAGGTCATCGTTCAGGTGTTGATACACACTCTTCGTGTTGTAACCCGCATAGGAATAACCACCCCATGACTTCTCCTCAACTTGTGTCACACCCATGTCAAGACCACAGACCTCAGCGATGTATTTCTGCTGACTGACTGCCTCGACCTCATGGTAACACATGTGCTTCCTAACCCATAGCACCAACTCACCTGCATCCTTCCACGTGTGTTGGGATTCGGGTAGAAGGTAGTGGGCAAGGATAGCCAACTGCACACCTGTTCTACCATGTCCACCCATGCATTGGCAAGAGATTGTCTTGACACCTCTGGTGTATATGTCCTCAACAAGTGCGAGCCAGAACTCACGACCCAATCCCCTAGGGATAGAGTAGTCCGGCCAGTCTATACCAATCAACGCAGGTGCGTCTTCAACGGTAGTCTCAGTGGACTTCCATCCTGCTGGTAGGCTATGCTTACCTGATGTTCCAACACCCTTGCCTATGATGTCCTTCGGTCCGATGGCTACGTCCGGTAGTGGGTCCATCCTCCACCATCCTCCGCCACGGCTTGAGCCACCACCGAAGACAGAGATGCCCTCTGGTGTTGTGAACACAAGCACGTTGCCTTTGTGACACTCAGACTTAGGGACGTATGTTAGCCCCCCATTGGACTTAGCCCTGTGGTTACCACAGTAGTCCGAAGTCTTCGGCGCGTCATTCCCGCATGTCTTTGTTGCACATATCTTTCGTTGTTTCTTCATCGTTTCATCTCCATTGTTTTTACCTGTAAGGTATTTCTTCCATTTCATTCTTCCATCTCCTGTGTTATGTCACCTGTGTTCATCGCCATGTTTTTTGCAATGTTCTTTGCTATGTCTATTGTCTCCATCACCTTGACGAAGTCCTTGGTCTCTAGTGTGTTTAGTATCTCTGAGAATACAGGCAAGACTTCCTCGTATGTCCCCCACTCTACGTGGTTGCATATGTTTCCAATGATTGAAGACAATTGCCAAACCTTCTGTGCTTGTAGTGACTCAACAAACACCTTCGCTTCCTTGACTGCCGCACTCTCAACATACACTTGTGTTGGTGTAGCACTAGGGTGTCCTAACACGAACACGTCATGAATTACTTGTGTGTCATTCCAAGCATCGGAGTGTATGGTCGCCGTCTTCTTGTCGTTCCAATCCTTGTGTGCCCTACACTTGTAACAAGTGTCGAGTGTTGCACCACAACGAATGAATGTATCACTGTTCGAGTTACCGAACTGATGCTCACTGTTACCATGTAACAGATGTTCACCGAGATTACCCTCAGCAAGCATCCCAACCCACACGTCTATTGTTTCCTGTATGTGTGTTGGGGCATCTGTTCTGCTTAGTATTGGATTGGTTCTCCATTGAGGGGCAGGCTTACTAAAGTAAGTAGTAACCTCAGTCCAGTCGATGGGACACTCCTGTGCACTTGTTGGTATACGGTCATTCACGATGTCCATTGCAATCATGTATGATTGGTAAGCAAACCTCATCTCCCCTTCCTTATACCCATGTGTTCCAGCATTGAAGTGAATCATGGTATCACTACCGAACTTGTTCAGTAGGCCACCGTTGTTGTGTTGTGCATTCTCCAAGGCATTGACTGCCTCAACAAGTTGAGGGGCAAGGTGTTGCAACTCGTCATCACTTGCACTCATGAGTTGGTGTATGAGTGTTGCAACACGAGCACCTTTCTCTGCACCGTCACCCCACTTCGGTCCGCCGTAGGCTGATGACCAACTCGTCTTGTATTCCCTGTGCATGTATGTTAGAAGGGACGATGCGTCTTCCCAATCTACGATGGTATCTCTCATCCACTCATGGTAAGGGCTTCTCGATTCCGGCACTCCTCCACCATACTTGAGTTGCCCCAACGTGTCTGGTGTGTTGCCTATGAGCGAGTTGATTGCAACTCCCAAAGGTGCGATGTAGTTCCTCTTCTTACCTCTGGTAGCATGTCTCATCTCACCGACTGTTGCACCGATGGTAGCCTTGACTAGCCAAGCCGAGAACACGCCACCAAGGAACGCACTGAGTTCAGGGTCATTGTTTGGTTGTCCCATCCACTGATGGAAGAACGTAGAGAGAGCCGATTGCTTTCTCATCCAATGAGTGTTACCGTATGTTACACCATCTCTGAACGCACCTATGTATTGGAAGGGGTCGTATGGGTCAGCAACGAATAGTCCATCACTGTTCTCAACTACCCATCCATTGGCAACCTCAGTCCATGTGTCTCCAACACACACCTCGTCTGTTACTACATACGGTATGGTATGTGTTCGACAGTGTGCATTGATGTGACTCAACAGTGAGCCGTTAGGCTCTACTACAACGAAGCCATCAGGACAAAGTTCCTTTGTGATGTTCTCCTCTAACCAAGCAACCTGTTCGAGTCCAGTCATGACTATGACTTCGGTGACCATGACATCCCCCTTGGGGATTGAACCATTGATGGTGACTCCCTTAGGTGGTGTCCCAACAAGCAAGTGTTCGTCACACCCACGTATCTGTGTGAGTGTTGAACGAGTAGACTGCTGGTAGTTGTCATCCCAGTTGCGTTCTACAACCATGTGTTCCATCAGGACTCCTTCGTTTGATTCATCCCTATCGAAGTGGTCAGTGAAGACCATCTCAACCTCGTGTTTCTCTGTGTTGTAATGCGTATCTGTATTGTCACTCATCGACATCAGTGCCTGATTGAACACGCGATTGTTCTTCGACAATGGAAGCATCAAGGATGTCCCAGCACCGGAGTAGTTGGTTCCAGCAGTAACACCGTCGTGTCCCTCACCGAATACAACATACATGTTGGGGGCAAGGACACACGAGGCTGACGCAGGTTGGTAAGCCTGAACAATCAAGCAACCCTCAGGGTCGTGTTCCCTCATGATGTTCTGCAAGTGTGTTACAGTGTCACTGATTGAGGACTTGTGGTTGACACACCTTGTGCTTTCCAACACGCCGTGTCTTGGATTGAGAGGACAAGTCCTCACGAAGATGTCCTTGTCTACTGACACTTGTTGCTCTGCCCAATCGACAACGGCAAAGGGGTCATCGTCAACCAACACATACAGTGTGGTAGGACTGACGTAGCCAGCATGTGCCTTGCCAAACCTACGATAGTTCCACAAGGCTATTGCCTTCTGTGACTTGATGAGTCCTGACTCAATCCTTTCAGCATTCCATGTAGTCATGTCCGTGTATTTCTTATTCACCATGTGTGTTTCCTCCGTGTTTGTTTGCTTTTCCATATTCATCATCTGTTCCATACTCATTCCTCTTCCTCCTGTGTGTTAGGATTGGGATTCAATTGTGGGTTGTTTCGATAGAACTCAGCCATCAACTCAGCCTTGGCCTGCCTCTGTCGGAACACGTCTGCTACGTGTCTCCTCATCTGTGTGTTAGCCTCGGCTACCTTGGCCTTGTTCTCTTTGAAGTGAATGTCACTAGCGTCTCCCAACATGTGTTCGTCCATGTGTTGCTTCATGTCATCCACCTTGAGCAACTTGTCTAAGTCATACGAGTTGGTGTAGCCTAGGTAAGAGAGGTCATCAATCTCATTGAACACTCGTGTTACCATCTTCTGAAGGTTCACCTCAAGGTTAGCGATTTTCTTATCAACATTCTTCACGTGTTTACACAGGTTGTGGTTGGTGTTAGACAACTCTTCGATGACTGCTACGTCCTGCTTCTTCAACTGGCTCATCCTCATAGCAGGTAGGAATCCCAACACGCTTGAGTTGAACTCGTTCCAGAACACGTTGGAAGCATTGACTGCCCCACCATCAAACACTTCTGCATTTACGAAGAAGCGATTGCTTTGGATGGTCGAAGCCAGTCCCTTAGCACTGTAGTTGAAGGGCTTGATGACGAAGGGTTTCTTC
>TARA_R110002020_G_scaffold10828_2_pt1 | contig 12083 bp, 9 predicted proteins | sample TARA_R110002020 | Tara Oceans TARA_R110002020 (sample SAMEA4396489) | marine metagenome | biome: Westerlies Biome; feature: [MES] marine water layer (ENVO:01000295) within the mesopelagic zone...; material: water (ENVO:00002006), including particulate matter (ENVO:01000060) such...
TTCAATATCGTTTCTCATTTTTATAACAACAAAGAATCCTGTATCATCGCAACCTGTTTTTAGTAGGTTGCCTTTTGTATCTGTATAAGAATCTACTACTTCTCCTACTTGTACATTGGAATGAGTAATCATTACATTTTTATAATCACTCTTCATAAATTTATCAGAAGCCTCTTGTAGTGCTTCTAATGTAATTAAATCGTTTTGTTTATCTACTACATCTACTGATGCATATCCAGCAATAACTAAATCGCTACCTGTTCCTTTAATGATAGCAAGTTCTGAACCACTCCAAGAATGCTCTCCTAACCTAATAGGTTTAACAGTAAGACTTGCCATCACTATACTATTATGTTAAGCGACTATATAAAGAATAACCCTTAATCGTTAGAAAATGTAATAGATTTATATTTATCTTGGTCTAAATTCCACATTCCTTCATCACTATCTTTGTCAGTTGGTTTAGTTTCATAACCTGTCCATGCTATCCACTTATCTTCACCCATAATAGGAACAACTCTAATGTGGAATTTACCTTTATACATTTTACCTTCTAATATATACTCGTGATAACCATCCCTTTGAGCACCTAATTTTAATTTACCACCATCTAACTTCTTAGATTTATCAGGCTTACTATCTATTTCAGCAAGAAACTTAGTGGCTTTACCAAATAATTCATAAATATCTTCTGTTTTATCCTGCTCTATTTTCCAAGAAAAACCTTTATCCTTATGTTGGTAAATAAAATTAATATCTCCATCTTCTCTTTGCCATACTTCATAAGTATCATCTTCCATTTTACCTATTGTATCTTCTTCAGGTGGTAGTTTAACTAAAGTTTTATTATCATGGTAAAACATTTTTTTATTATCATCATATAATACACCAAAAGCAGGACCTCTTTCACTAATATATTTAAATACAGATTTTTCTAAATTAGCAGAATCACTAAATATTCTTTTAATTAATTTAGGTGCTTCCTTTTGTAACCTTTCAAGTAAATCTTTTTTACTAAGACTACCTTCATTTATGATATTAGAAACAATTGTCATAAATTCTCCACTATCTTTTTTATATATTTCCGCTAACTCATGTTTCCATAAATCAATATCTATGATAGCATTTTTAGCCATTAAATTATCTTGGTAAAAACCTGATAATACAAACCCATCAGTATCTATACCAGCATTTAATTCTACTATACCGTGTACATTATCTGTTAAAGTATAAGATTTCTTAAATGCTTCTATACTATAATCAGATGCTGATTTTTTGTTATCCTTAGATAAAAATTCTAATGTAATAATTTTTTCGGGTAATGTTACTTCAGGTTTTTCAATTACCTTTGCACTATAAACAGAAAATCCATTCTTTGTTTTCTTAACTTCATCAACCTTAACTCTAATAATTTTACCTACTTCTGATTTAATTTTAGTGTTAAGGGCTTTACCTACTACAAGATATTCTCTTTTATCATGTACCTTAATAGGTTTATATTCTTCATCTCCAATTGGTCCTGCACCTAATGTATAAGTAAATGTACCGTTTTTATTTTTTCTAATATCTAAAATAAGTAAATCTAAATCAACAAACTTCTTCCACTTAACCCATTTAGGATTTTTCTTTTTACCTATAATATAAGAAGACTTAGCATCCTTTATCATAACACCTTCTGATGTAGGATTCTTCATAATTTCTTTAGCATACTCTTCTATGTCTTCTAAAGAATCAGCAAACCTTGTATCACTTTTACTTGGGAACTGTAAATATTTATCGGATAACTTAGTAAATTCTCCCATTAATAACCTAAGTCTTTCTTCAAGTTTATTTTTCCAAATATGTTCTCCCTTTAACCTTAGAATATCAAACACATGAACTCTTAATTCAAAAGTATCGTCATTATTTTTAGAATTAATAAAAGACATTGTATCTGCTCTATGTAAAGGTTCATCATCTTCATATAAAACTACTTCAGCATCAAGAATACAGTCGGGGAAATTTTCATTTTCCATTATTTTAATTTGTTTATCAAACTTAGAAGTAATATCATTATTATTAAATGAGTATATTTTAATTGTTTTCTTCTTATGTATTTGTATTCTCATACCATCATACTTTTCTTGGACTACATATTCCCCTGTAAATCCTTTTAATTCTTTCATATCATCTATTTCAAAAATTCTATACATTGGTTTATTAGGAATAATAAATTCATTCAAGGTATCTTTTTCTTCTTTAAGAATTCTTTTTGTATCTGTTAATTCCTGCCATTCTTGAGGTGAATGTTCAGAAGTATAAACTTCGTATAACATTTCTCTTGCCGCTTGCATTTTACTTTTTAGTCTTTTAACATCAACATCTTCTTCACCGTAGTTTTTTTCTAACCACTCAAATATTTCTTTATCTGTTAAATCTAAACCTACAAATCCTTCTGTAAAGTTATCTTCTAACTTACCTACACTTTTCCAATTATCTAAAGAACCTCTACCTGACCTATATACCCAATGCAAAAACATAGCATATACTTGTCTATCCTGTAATAATTTCTTAGGTAATTCACCACCAAATTTCTTTCTAAATGGGTCTTTGGAAAAGGATGATTCCTCTTGTATATTTTTTAAACTTTCATATACTCTTTTTGCTTTAGCACCTTGAGGGTCTTTAACTTCATTACTAAACAATAAAGATTCGGATAATTTATCTCTTAATAAATCTCCTATTGCATCAGGACTATCCCATTTCTGTTGTATGGATTCTATTGTTGTTTCCCATTCATCTCTATAATCTTTAGGTCTTTCTCTTGCACTCAAATAAGACACTCTAACAGTATCATAAAGAGTTCTTAAAGAACGAGATAATGGGTCAATTCTTCCCGATACAGGCAATTAAATCGCCTCACTTATTATCTACCATACTTGGGCGCATATCATTAGGAGTTAATGCTTGTGATGATGAAACCCTTGTAGTAGTAAGATAACTTCTTAACTTATTAGCAGCCTCTTGTAATGAGGTAAGTAATGCTTTTCCTTCACTTGTACTCATCATATCTGCTTTCTTTTCATCATCGTTAGAACTTGCTACTGCTAAGGCAGAACCCATCAATTGTGGTAGAAGTTTTTCATATTCTTCTTCATCATCTGTTTCTTCCTTTGAAATAGAACTTCCTGTAAAATCTCTTGTAGCAACTCTACGATTTGATTTCATAACTTTACCTTGTAATGGAGTAGCAGCCATTCTTGAAACATCTACCTTAGTTCCTGTTTTCTTTTTTGGTGTAATAGGTTTATCCTTAAAGTCAATACCTGAACCTAAATGGTTTGCAATCAAATTAGTTAATTCTACTAATTGAGTTATTACTGCTGTTGTTCTATCATCTTCATGTGAATGAACTGCAAAGTCCATTGTTAATTCTTGTTTGTTATCATAATCCATTTTATTCACCAGCCATTCTTACAACTAATTCGTCTATTTCCGACCAATCCATTTTTGCAATTGTATCAGCATTTGGTACTCTACTTGCATTTTGAATTGATGGTTTTTGTCCTTCTACTTTTACAAGACCAGCCTTTAATAATACATTGTCTGCGTTAAACACAGTCGTTTCTAAAGTCTTGACTCTCTCTACTAATTCTTTTAATAATAATGTTAATTCTTCGCTCATTTTTATTCACCACTTTTGGGGTATATCATTTCTCTTAAATCTCTATATAGATTTTCATAATCTTTTCTAAGTCTTGTTGCTAATTTGACTACTTTTAAATTTTCATTTTCTAATTTTAGAACCTTCTTATTTAATTTTTTATCTCCCTTAACAACGCCTAACGATTTAAGAACTTTTACTAAATCTTCCAACTTAAGGAAATCATGCCCAAAGTATTCTGTGGGGTCTGCTATATTTAAAATTGCCTTAACCCTCTTCTTTTGTTTTTTGTTGAGAGATTCCAATATCAACCCTACATCTTCCTTGATGATTATGTTATCAGGCTCTCTCATTCCTATCAATAAATTGTCAAGAGATTTTTTTGTTTCTTCTAAATTTTTATATAATGATGGTTGGTATTTTACATATACTACCTTATTTTTTGTCTTAGGTTTTCCCTTAGAATCTGTAATTATTTCATTATTCATGTTTCTTTGTGTAACCTTTTTAGTAGTCTTTTTCCAACCAACCATTCTATGAATATCTTCTTCGGTATATGTTATATCATTTTCTTCGTTATCTGAAATTGCTTTAAGTCTTGCAGTTTCTCTTTCTACCATTTCACGGGTTTTCTTACCTGCTGGTATAGATTTACTACCAAATTCTACTTTCTTTCTTGGTTTGTTAAGTTCGTCATACTTAGGCTTTTTAGTTCCTTTGCTTGACCTTTCAGGTTCAATGGTAGAAGTTTCAAGGAATTCTACTTCTACTTCGGGGTCGGGAACCTTAAATAATTCTCTAAGAATTGTTGTATTTTTATAAATTTCTAAGAATGTTGAGATAATATAAGATAATATTGTTTTACCATAAATTTCTTCAGAAACCATTTCTATAATACTATCTTCTATTGCTTTAATTTCGGCAGCATTTCTACCTGCATATTTATTACTTAGAGATTGCCCTTTAACTATAATAAGTAAGTCTTCAATTATTTGCTTTCTTTCATCAGAATCTCCTAATCTATACATAATTTTACTAAATCTCGGACCTAATCTATATGATATTTTATTATTTTCATCTATTTGAATACCCTTCTTAACAGCAGTAATTAACTTAGGTAGAATATCTTGTCTAAACTCTTTTAACTTAAGGAAATCTTCGGTCTTACCACCACCTTTATTTTGTAGACCATCTCTTATACCTTGAGTAAAATATGCAAAGTCTTCTGGGTCGGTGGGTTTTCCTGAACTATAATCATCCCATATATCGTTATAAATAGTTTCTAAAGAACTTTTCATATTTGCACCATCTTGATTTAACATAGGGTATTCTGGTAAAATACCTGCAACCTTTTTAATGATATTAGTTTTTTCTTGCTCAGATTCTCCATCCCAAGCATCTAAACCTTTAGTATATCCTGCCTTTTCTAACCAATACAAGGGTATGTCGTCTAATATATTACTATTAAACCACCCATTATTTCTCAAATCTAACTTTTCAAACTTAGTTAAAACATTTCTCTTTTTACCTGAAAATGTTCTAATATCCCCTACACCATATTTTAATCTAAGGGATGTTTCCTTACCCCTTTTATTGACATTAAATTTACTTTCTTTACCTATTGCTAAACCGTCTGCCTTTGCTTCAATAGCGGTAGGTGTAATTTTGGTTGCTCTACCTTCTCTTTTGGTGTAAGATTTTCTTTCCTTTTCTAAAGCAGTAAGTATTTCCTTAAGTTTAGATTTATCTTCAGGTAATAATTTTCTTTCATTAATAAATTTCTTTAATCTCAAAACACTTTTTTCACTTGAAGCATCTAAAGAACCTACTAAATTAATTAAGTCCATCGCTGTTCTATAAGAATCGGTATTATCCTTATCTGCTGATGCATCCGACAAAAATGATTGAAATAATTTATAACTTTCCTTTTGATTTTTTTGTCCTGTCTTAAACTGCTCTTCCCATTTTGCTCTTTTTTGCTCTAAATTTTGAGCAACCCTTTCATTTTGTTCATCAGATATTTTTCTTCGTTCTGCTCTTGCAGTTTCTGTTTCAGCAAATCTTTTATCTCGTTCTATTTTATTTCTTTTCTCATAATCACGAATTTCTTTCCTGATTCCTTTTACATCTCCACCATGTTCTCTTTCTATATAGTCAAGTAAAATGGTAGATTCTAATTTTCTATTATCAGGATAATCTTGTAATAATTTTGGTTTTAAGTAATCTCTAATTTGTTGAGCAAGAACTCTACCTCTTTTATCATGCTGACCTACATATTCTGAACCTTGTTTATCTGGATATTTTTCTAAAATTCTTTTCTTTACTCTACTAAACCAAGATTCTAAATGTTTAGGGGTTGTAAAAGACCCAAAAGTTACTTTGTTTTCATTAAATTCTTTTAACTCTCGTATCATTCTTGTATCTCTTGATACAGTAGTAAGCATTGTTTGTATTTCTTCATCTGATAGAGCCTTCATAAGATTATCAGAATCTACGATACCATAGTAAAGTCTTGAGTAAAGACTTTTTCTAAATTCTCTTATTAAGGATAACGATGACATACTTAAACTTCCTTCATCTTCTTAGAAATTCTTTCTCCACCTTGAATAAATCCAGGAATAGAAGGAATTATTTTATTTGTATCTTGTCCTACTTCTGGAACTCCTGCTGGAATTGTATTTACTGTTTCTTTTTGTAACTTAGGTTGTACATTAACTTTCTTTTGTAATGATTCAATCTGTGCTTTTGCTGCTTCTAATTTTCTATTAATTATATCTTTCGTTTTCATTTTATCCACCTCATATTGTATTTTCTCTTATGTATTTTTCTTTATCGTGTTGTCTATTAAAATATTCACCGTTTTCAGTAATCCAATATCTTAATTTAATTTCAGTATTTTTTCTACTTATCAAATGTCCATTTACATCATTACCTGTCATATCAAATCTAACTTGATTTGCTAAATTTTTCAATGCATCATAACCTTCTTGTACCGTTTGATAATTTTCTTGAAATACAGGTCTACCTTCTTGTGATAAATCATATACTACTACCTGTGCTGGTAATTTAGCATTAGTAAATTTATTAGGTTTATATGATTCACCAAATGCTGTTATTGCACTATATTGTTTTAGTATATATTGCCAACTCATTAAATTCCACCTCTTTCTGTTCTTCTATCTACATTATTATTTGCGGCTTCTTTAGGTAATCCTGAATTTCTATTAGGTGGACCAACACTCATAGAAGGTTTATTTCTTGTTTTAGGTGCTTCTGAACCACCTTGTTGCCCCATTAATTGTTGTTCTTGTAATTGTCCTAATTGACTTGCATCTATATCTGTTCCTGCATATGGGTCTGTTTCTAATTTACCTTCTCCACCTTTACCTTCTTGTGGTTTTCCACCTTCAGGTTCTTTAGGTTGAGGTTTGGAATAGATAAAGTTTCCATCTTCATCCATGTCTACTTCAAACCCTAAATTCTTAATTTGTGTAGCAAGGTTGATTTCAATTTCTCTTCTTCTAAGTTCTGCTACATTGTCTTCTTCTTCGGAACGAAGTAAATTTAAATTCCAATCGGTAATACCAAATTGTTTTAATAAGAATGGGAATAAGTATTGATTGTATACATTTTGTGCTAATTCAACAGAACGGTTAGTAACTAATATTTGCATACCTTCATTGTTTAACCCACCGCTTGTAGAAGTATCTCCTTGAAAGATTTTAGATACGCCATAGAAAGCACCAATTCTATCTCTAAGGTCGTCTTTAACATTTATGTAATCCATTTCTTTTAGGGTATTCATAAACTGAACCCATTCAATACTCCCTTTACTACCGCCATCTGTTTCAATACCCATAATAGGAATGTAATGAGGGTCTTTCTCTAACTTTTCTTTAACACCCTTCCAATACTTTACTAATGATTCCATATTATTAGTTTGTACTGCGAGAATACCTCTTGGTGCTCTTGCTTTAGTATAAGAAGTATTTACATAATTTTCCATAGCAATTAATGTAGTAATATGACTCCATAAAGTTAAGATTGGCGACATACCATATAATCTTGAAGGGTTATACTTACTCATATGCATAACTTCTCCCTTAACGAAATATTGATTTTTTCCAGCAACCCTATTCACATAATGTACGGGATGTAATTTACTCCCACACTCAGGGCATTTAGCCATTGGGTCTGCATCATATACATCTCTATGTGTTAAACAGGTAAAGTGTGCTTCACCTCTATCTCCTTCTTCATCAACATCAATATACATTGTTAATGGGTCGCCTCTATAAACTTCTTTGATTTTATGTAAGGCCACATTACTTTCATTATCTAAGTAATACTCCTTGACTAAAATTAGATATGCATCATCAGCAATATTCAAATCAGATTCTAACTGTTTTAATACATCAATAAACTTTTGTTCAGATTTATTTACATACCCTTCAAAGAACTTCTCAGCATATACTTTTTGCTCATTAGATGGTAAGCGTAAATTTACACTACCACAATTCCTACAAGTATCAGTTTCTTTTTCATGCTTAGTTCCACAATCTTCACATATTTTGTAGAATGCCTTTTCCCATTCATAACCTCTTCTAAATATTTCAGTTTTTAATTGAGTAATACAAGTTCTAACAATAGTAGATTGATTAGCAACATCATATAAAACAGGTCCAATAATATGTTGAACATTTCTTTTTTCCTGAATACCTAAATTATAAACATCTTTACTAAGGGGTTGTGGAGTTTTTCTCCTAACTAATCCACCTAAATAATCTCTAAGACCCATCATTCCACCCCACTTTCAAGACTATCCATCAAATTCATTTTACAATTATCATGGTATTTAACTACTACTTCAGGGTCAATGCCATGCTTTTCAAATTCTCTTGCACCTTGACCTCTTGAATCTTTCCAATTTTCATATTTAATTAATTTAAATATCTCATTGAGTCTTGGTTTAGCCCAATCAGTTTTCTTAAAATTTTTCTTAATTCTTATAGCCTCTTGTAGTAATATACCTTGAGTCTTCTTCATTCTAAGATGAGGAATACATTTTTCTAATATAGCACTAATATCATTTTGGCTATAAAAGTTAAGTCTATGTTGGCTTCTATTATTTTCACCTACCTTTTGGTCTAAATGTAATCTACCACATTTTAACTCCTTCTCTAATTCCTCAAAGAAAGCCCTTCCTCTCTTTCCTGTGGCTATCATTCCTACTCTTGGTGCTAATGAAGCATCCATAGTAACATAGCCATCAGAATCAATAAAACCAGCAACATAAGAATAAAGGTCTTTCTTAATTAAATGTTTAACTAAGTAGTATTCATTTTCTACTTTTGTAGCACCTATTTTCATTAACATTTTTGATATAGATTGAGGTGTAGAAATCTTAGAGTGTCCAACACTTAGACGAGAATGTATTTCATTAGAAGATAACCCTTGCGTATTAGAAAGTATTTCTTTAACACTTTTAATAACCATTTCTTTTTTAGTTTTTCTAATAGACTGATGTGGTATACCTTTAATTAATTTTCTTAATTCCTTTTTACACTCTAAAAGTGTATTATGATGATTAGAATATTCTGTTCCATAATCTAAACTTTTCTTTTCTAAATCACTTTCCCACATTTTACAACATAAGTCTATAATTTTTGACCTTGTTTCTGAATCCTTAATATTATGTAGTTTTTGTATTTGAGATGGATTATAACCTAATCTTTCAAAACCAGATTTATAAGGTCTTAACCAATAAACAGAATCTAAAGACTTACCTACATATTCTTCATAAGCAGTAATTAAATGGTCTATACCCTTTGATAATTTATCTCTTGAATCACCCTTCAATTTTCTTCTCATATTTCTTAATTCTTTAACTAAATCAGGAATATTTTTATTTGCAACTATTGGTTCAATAGGTAATTGATTAATATATACAGATGCTTCTGTTAAATTAATACCTAATGTTTTTGATATATCTTTTAGAATATCTACTTCATTACCATATTGAGAACTTAACCATTTTTGAATATCTTCTTTTCCAAACTGTTCTTTTATTTTCTGTTTAACAGGTGCAACAGTTTCTTCTAAAGCATCCTGTTGTTCTTTAACTCTTTTAATCTCCTGAACATTTTGTTCAAGTTCTTCAACATTTAAATCTTTATCTTCTTTATAAATTAATACCATAAAAAGCACCTCCCTTAGCGGGTGTAGTAGAAGGGGAATTAAACATACCACCACTATCAATGTCCATAAAGGTGTCGGTAAAAGTTTTAGTAGCATAGTTCGCTAATGCTAATGCAATAACTATATCATCGTGTGCCCCCACACCTTCAATTTTCCCATGTGCATTAATACCAAATGCACCTAATTCTTGGACTATCATATTTGTAACTCCTCTTGAATTTTCATTTTGTGTAGGAAGTACAATTTTCCCATTGTCAATATTCATTTGTAGGTTAAGAATAATTTCTTCTTTCTTTTTTCTACTCATTGTAAATTCCTTAACAGGGAAATCTGAAATACTTTTTAACTCCATAGCGAATGCTTTAGCAAATGTATTTGTTTCAATCATTACTATTTCTGGTTGGTATCTCCTACAAAGTTCCATTACATGTTGAATATGCTCTCTAAAATCAAGACCCTTTGCCCTAAGCATATGAACAACCTGTTTATTCATATCATCGTCTACTTCAAGAACCATCATTACAGTATAATCACCATTTGCTGAAATAGCAGGGTCATATCCAATATAATACTGAAAACCTTCCCTCGCAACGCTCTCAAGCGAAGCATAGGGATTCTTACATTCTTTAATTGCATCAGGGGCAAAAAGCATAGTGTTGGTACTGATAGGAACACAAAGGTATTCTCTTGTAAATTTGGAAGAGCCTATTTCAACCTTCCTTTCTTCAAGCATTTCAAGACTCCAACGATTAGGCCATAATGCCGAACCATCTTGTTTAAGAGCAGGGTATCTTGCTACATTGTATGCAGGGTTTTCTTCTAATTGTACGAATATGTCAGTATATGTAAATGGAGTTCCTACCATTCTTAACGAAGCCGTATGATGGAGTGTAGGAATCATATCTCCCCAAAACCAATCAGTTACTCTTTGTATAGCGGTCATACTAAACTCTTTCAAGGGGTCGTCAATAATAATTTCTTGAGGGTGAAGTCCACGAATTTGTGAGCCAACAGAACGCTCTAATATTTCATTACCATTAGTTAAACGCATAGCCCCAACTGCCCATCCACCTCTCGGTTTGAATCTTTTTAATTGAGGAACATTAGTGAACATTCTATCTATATCCTTCATGTGAACCATTGTTTGTTTATGGTTTGATGAAATGTATAGCATTTGATATGGAGGTTCTTGGAAGCATAACTGATAGACACACCATGAATGGAAGAATACTGATTTTCCGTGGTCACGAGAACAGATAATTACAGTTCTTGATGTGTTGTGAACAAGGTCTAACCATTCTTGATGAAAATCTGCTAATTCATATCCTAAAACCTTTTCAAAGAAATAAGGAAAATTTCCTTTGGACATTTTTAAGTCCATTTCAGTCATAAAGTCACTCATTGAATCACCCTATCGTTCTCATATATTCTCTATGATATTCATTTATTTCATCAACAGTTAATGGTCTTTCTTCTTCTTCTTCTATTTCTTCTAAAGTAGGAACTCTATTGTGCATTCTTTTATACATTTTAAAATAATCAAGCATTATACTTCTTGGCATAACTCTTGCTCTTTCACCTGTTTTATTATATATTGTAGGTTCTATTTCTCCCCATGTTGAAACACCACGATTTTTAATATGACCCATTTTCTTAGGCTTTTCACCACCCATTTTACCTCTTGCTAATTCCTTTCTTTCCTTTTTTCTTTTCTCTTCTTCTAAAATTTCATCAGGTGTTAATTTATCTCTATCGAATTTTAATATTTCTTTCCAAGATTTTTCAACTTTAGTATTAGGATTATAAACTAAATAGTATTTTTGTGCAACTCTTTCTATTGCCCAATCAGGTATTCCTTTACTTTTTAATTCATACCCTTTACTTTCTAAATGTCTTGTATAACCATTCGGACCTGCTATTACAATAATACAATAAGGTTTGCTACTTGCTTTTGATTCTGCAGCAGCATCTCTAACATTTCTTACTTTAGTGCTAATACCTTGTCCTCTAAAATCAGGTGTTCCCCCTTTTGTTGAAGAAGCACCACCTAAAACATATGTTCCTGCATCAACAAGTAAATCTTGATATTCTCCTAACCCTGAATATCCTGCAATTTTGCCTTTGTATTCTTCTGGTGAGGTAATTGTTGCTACTGAATATGTCAATGTATCTGCATCATAAAATGAAAAATTAGTCTTACCTGCTCTTGGTTTTTTACCTTCATAACCCCAATCTTCTCTAA
>TARA_R110002020_G_scaffold135930_1_pt1 | contig 12082 bp, 8 predicted proteins | sample TARA_R110002020 | Tara Oceans TARA_R110002020 (sample SAMEA4396489) | marine metagenome | biome: Westerlies Biome; feature: [MES] marine water layer (ENVO:01000295) within the mesopelagic zone...; material: water (ENVO:00002006), including particulate matter (ENVO:01000060) such...
AATAATATTATTTGCTGCTAACACTAACCAATCAAGATTAGATTCGCCGTATACTTTAAATGCAACGTTATCAGGTCTATCATCACCTTCAACTTGATACTTAGTGAACACTGTCAAGTCTTGAAATATATCTTCTCTAAGACCACCCTTTTTAAATAAATTTTTTACTGGAATATAATCTGATATATTAGCATCGGGAAGTCTGCTAACATAATCGAGATTAGGAACTTTGTTGAAGTAATTTGACATCTTAGAATCCGATTTCTATTGCATCACCATCACCATACTCATCATTAAATACTGGTTCAAGTTCTTTCATCTGCATTGATATTTTATATGCAGTCATAAAACCATCTTTAAGTGTTGAATAATTTGCTTGAGGAGTGTAATCAACATTGAAGTTTGTCATCGCACACTCTTTCATCTTTCCTATGTAGGGATGATCATTTTGACCGTCACCATTGAGAATATAATGAACTTGAAATACATGTGGAGATAGTAAGAACAGATTTGATTCTGATCTAATTGCTGCCATCCCTTGCTTAAAGAATTTAATAATTTTAATAATTTCTTCTGCTTCTTTCTGACTTCTAGGTATGAGGTCAAAACTAAATTGAAATCCTCTAAGAACAGGTTTATCAAATAATAATTCAAGGTTAGGATTAAAAATCAGACCAGTTGATCTGGTCATTAAATTTTTAACTCCAACTGCTTTCCCAGCAAAAGTTTCTTTGATTGCTTTCTGCACTACCTCAGAATTATCTCCCAATCTTCCTACAATTGCATTTGCTGCCTCTGTTCCACTTTCACCACTTGTTCCAAGCATACCTCTTGCTAAAGCTCCTGCTTGAATTGCCACCTCATCCATCGTATTGCCTGCCCAATCGCAACCATTTTCGTCTTTGATACCACCTGGTATGGGCAAACTTATGGATCCGAGTATAGTTCTACCAGCTGCGTTTCCGTTTGGTCCTACTCTTGCACGATCAGCAAAACCAAATCCTCCACCGCCAGCACCACCACCAACTTTCTTTGGTTTATACTCTAAAAGAGTAAACTTCATAAAGTCTTGAGATTGATTTCTATCTAATGGGTAACTAAAGTCACCAAAAGATCCAGGACCTTTTCTTGTGCTAGATCTTGCAGCTGCCGCTGCACTGTTTATTAACGCTTCTGATTCTTTATTTACTTTATCGAGACCTTGTTCTGCTGCTTGAGCCGCAGATTCTTCATCTGATTGATTTGGATCTACTAACGCTGTTGTGCGATCTGGATCCATCAACTGTTCTGTTCTGAGTTTTGCAGTTGTATCATCAACGCCTAATTTTTTCTGTGCCCTTGTAGAAGTATTTTTTGCTTCTTGAACTAACTGTTTTTGACCGTCGTCACTTAAAAATGCTTTAGCAGCATCCCCTTCAAATACATCACTAAATCCATCGGGAAACAATCCACCTAAAGCAGTGCCTTCATGGGGAACAAAATCCCCACCAGGTTTTTTAGTTCCCAACTTAATGTCATTAAGAACTCCTAGAGGATTCGCCCTATCCTCATAATAAGTTGCTTCTCCAGTTTTAGCGTCAACGACAGCATAAACCTTTTTACCCGCAATCTCAAAGGTATTGTCGCTGCCTTTCCCTCCGTATGTATCGGCCATTACGCACTATCTTTTTATCTATTTAGCACAAATTTTCCATATTGTATTGAGTTTAACTCATCAAGTTCATCTCTCTGTACGATATAAACTTGACCTGAGATTTCTTCCCAAGTATATTGTCTATACTTTCTCCAATGAAAGTTAAACCCACGGAATCCCCATTGGAATAGTTCTGTTACCAGGACTAAAGGATGTTGATCGTATCTTATTCTGGGAGTTTTTGCTTGGTATAAAAATGTGCAGAGAGTTCCAGGATCAGGGACAGGAGTGACAGTATCATTGAGAGCATCCATGATCAGTATCATCTGATCTTCAGTGTCCATGGTCTCATTTAATTTTGTGAGTATGGGTTCGATACGGTTCATCTGATTCCGAGTTCTTTCTCTGTGATTATTTTGAATTCAATTCTTCTATCAGCACAGAACTCAACAGCAGCCTTCCATTTTGCTTGGTTGACTGCATAGGTTGTACACTCACGTATCAAAGTTTTCTTTTGCTTTTTACCTGGCACTGGTGGTAGAGTTTCTCTTTTTGGTTTTACTTCTACCACATAAGTTTTAATTGTACCTGTACTCTCCTTAACTTTAATAATAAAGTCTGGGTAATACTTATGAACTCGTCGATCGACTGGAGACACATATGGAATGTAAAACTCCTCACTACCCCACTCAAGAATATTTTCGTTTAGATCACAGTAACGACAAAACTTTCGCTCCCAACTACTACGGCAGATAATATTTTCAACATTACCTTTATATTTCTTTGGATGCGAAGGTTTGTATTTACTTTTTATGCTTTCTCCCATACATAGTATATAAGGTAAAAAACTATTTATAGATGCCTAGCGTAAAAACAGTTGATGATATTAAGTCATCAATACTAAGACCATCAACAACCTCACATTTTCTAGTAGAGTTTGCTTTGCCATCTGGGGGAGCAACGGGGGCTGCTGCTTTCACTCAGAAACTTAAGTCTGCTGGTATTACATTTGGTACTAGTCAAGAAACCCTGAACCTACTCTGTTCTGAGGCAGTTCTACCAGGATCTAGTATTGCGACTATGGAAATTAATAATGATCATACTGGTGTGACTGAAAGGCACGCACATAGAAGATTCTTTGATGACAGAATTGACTTTACTTTTTATGTTGATGTGGAAAATTATCTACCCATCATATTCTTTGAGACTTGGATTGACTTTATAACTGGAGCAGGAACCACTGGGGATTTTGTATCTGCTGATCGCAACACCATTGGTAGTAAAAACTATTACTATAGGATGAATTATGCAGATGATTATACTGCTGATAGAGGACTTAAAGTATATAAGTTTGAGAAAGATTATGGGAAAAAGGCTAGAAGTTCATCTCAATGGAATCCCACTGGACAATATCTAGAGTATGAATTTTACAGGTCATTCCCAATATCAATTAATTCAATGCCAGTCTCTTATGAGGCAGCAAATCTTTTGAAGTGTACTGTGTCCATGAATTATATTCGCTATACTGTTAGAAGGTCTGGAGATCCTAGCATTGCGTCAGATTCTCCATCATCAACACCCCCAGCAGCATCGCCAGTACAAAAAATTCAAACCGCACAAAACGCTAGTGCATCACTAGGTGGTAGCACTAATGGACCTGGGACTCAATTCTCTGATAGAGATAGTGCTAGTGGAGGTAGTTCTGTAAATGATGGACCACTATTACTTCCCGATGGAAGTCCTGCTTATGATTCAAGTGGAAACCTACGCTCCATGTTTTAATTTCTAAACACGCACTAAATAATCATACTGAAATAATACTTATAGGATATTATGCCTTTACCAAAGATTGCTACACCAACATATGAACTTGAGTTGCCATCGACAGGAGAACCAATTCAATATAGACCTTTCCTTGTAAAAGAGGAAAAGATTTTAGTCATTGCTCTGGAGAGTGAAGATACCAAACAGATTACTACTGCCATCAAAGGTGTTATTAAGAACTGTATTAAGACAAAAGGTATCAAAGTAGAACAACTCCCCACATTTGATATTGAATTCCTCTTCCTAAACATCCGTGGTAAGTCGGTTGGTGAAGAGATTGAACTCAATATTGTTTGTCCTGATGATGGAGAAACTGAAGTTCCTGTCTCAATTAATATTGATGACATTAAAATTCAGAAAGATGATGAGCATGATAATAAGATTAAGATTGGTGATGACTTGATGATGGTAATGAAGTATCCTTCTTTGGAACAATTTATCAAAAACAACTTTGACTTTGAAGATAAGAATGCGATGGACCAATCATTTGATTTGATTGCAGCTTGTATTGAATCTATTTGTAGTGAAGAAGAAGTATGGGCTGCAGCAGACTGTACAAAGAAAGAAATCAATGAGTTTCTTGAGTCTATGAACTCGTCTCAGTTTAAAGGTATTGAGAAGTTCTTTGAGACAATGCCTAAGTTATCACACACTGTTTCTGTGACTAACCCTGCTACTAAAGTTAAGAGTGATGTTGTACTTGAGGGATTAGCGTCTTTTTTCGCGTAGGCATGGTTCATATGAATCTTGAATCATACTTAAGATTAAATTTTTCCTTGATTCAGTATCATAAATACTCATTAACTGAGATTGAAAATATGATACCATGGGAACGTGATATCTACGTCGCTTTATTACAACAACATCTTGAAGAAGAGAAACTAAAGCATCAGCAATCGAATGGCATCTAGGACTACTACCGATCCTATTGATATCCTCCTTGAGATGGGTATTGACCTGGATAATCTCTCCGAAGAGGAGGATTATCTTAGTGCTTTGATGGAAGCAGCAGCAACCATTGAAGTTCAAACAAAAGGAAGTGGTGATGAACGTAGTGTTGTCCTTAGAAAAGAAATTATAAAAATAAGAAAGAAAAGAAAAGAAGCAGACCCTAATTTTAAAGTAAAGAAGACAAAAATATCTGCAGATGCTTTTAAGAAAGGAACTGCATCTGAAGTAAGAGATAATGTAAGAACCGGAGTAATAGATCCGTCTAAATTAAAATTTGATTCAGTTGAGATTGGAGCATCTAAAAAAGCATTACCTACTAGTGCGATAGTTCCCTATGAGGAACCTGAAACGGAAAAAGATACTAAAGCGGAGAAAAAAGAAGAACCAACAAATCTTTTAGAACAAATTGCTAAGTCGGTTACTAATATTGCCGATACACTTAAGGATCAATATAATTTAAAGAAGAAAGCAGGTGAGTTTGATAGAAAGAAAGCACAGAGAGATAAGAGAAAACTTAAGGAAAGTAATTTAGAGAAGGGATTCTCTACATTATTTAAGACAGCACAAAAAATAATTGCACCTGTCAGAGGAATTTTTGATAGGATATTTGGTTTCATTGCAACTATATTACTTGGAAAGTTTCTATCTAAACTGATAGGTTGGATATCTGAACCAGATAATCAGAAGAAACTAAAAAATATAATAGAATTTCTAGGTAAACACTGGCCTAAGTTACTATCGTTATATCTTGTATTTGGTACTGGACTAGGAAGATTAATCTTTGGTCTTACTAAAACTTTAATTGGTGGTGCGATAAAACTCACTGCTGCTATTGCAAAATTATTAGCAGCAAGAAAACTAAGAGGTGCAGGGAAATTTGCACGATTTCTTGGCGGTAAAAAAGGAAGACTCTTAACTACTGGTGCTGCAACAGCGGTGACGGTTGGTGGTACTATGATGGGCATCAATGCCTTGACTGGTGAGGATGAATCACAACAACAGACTCAAGGATTCTCTGGTGGTGGTTTAGTACAACCAATTATAATGTTAAACGGTGGTGGAAGAGTTAATCTTAATCTAATTTCACCTACAAATAATATTCTTGGTTATGAGGGTGGATCATACGTTGAAAATCTTGGCGAAGTGGATGGACCAGGTGGTATTGATAAAGTTCCTGCGATGCTTACTGATGGTGAGTTTGTCATGTCCCGTGGTGCTGTACAGAAGTATGGTGTAGGACAACTGGAAGCAATGAACGCTGCTGGTGGAGGAACTAATCTACCAAAAATGGTGAAGGGTAAAGTTTATGCTGCAGGTGGTGGATATGTTGGTGGAGAAGGTGGTCCTGAGAAAATGAGTCCCCTACAGAGAATGAATACGCATTTTGGGGATCTTCCTATTATTGGGGATGTTATAAGAACTGTTTTAGCATACGAAGACAAGGCAAATTATCGTGGTGTTGATCAAAGATACCGTGATATGATGGGTCTCCCACCTGGTCAAAAACCTGGTGGAGAAGGCGGACCTTACACTGATCCTGTAATAAACATGGGAGTCACTGTACAGAGGCAACTGGAGAGTAGACTTGTACATTTGATTCACCAAGCAGAACAAATAATTCCAAGAATAGAAACAGCATTAGTTGGTATTGCAGTAGGATCGCAAGCACTGGCGCAACAGACACAATTAACACTAGAACAGACAGCGATTGGTGCATATCGGCAGAGTGAACAATTTGCTGCTGGACTTGCAAATGCAGGGCAACAAGTTGCTAATGATGTAGTTAATTATTATGAAAGTGGTGATATGCAACGACAGATAGAGAAAACTGGTAAAGGTATTTTTGATACAGCGATGTCTGCTGGTGAGTCTCTTAAGGAGGGAGCAACTTCTGCGGTTGCTGGTACTTTTGATGGTCTGTCTGCTGTTGCTTCAAGTGAACCTTATACGAAAATGACAGAGATAACTGCTAGTGTCAATGATGATAATATAAAAGCTATGGATAGTATAGTTGATTCTCTACCTGAAGGTTCTCCTATGCAGGACATGGTGGATAAGGGATTAATCCCTATTCCAACTAGTAGTCCCGGTATGATGAGGAACATGACCTTTGTCAAGGCATTGTTGGGTCCTCTTGGAACACCATTTAAGATTATGAGTAACCCTGAAGTTGATAGGATGCGTCAACTTACTATTGATAAAACTTTAGAAAAATCTGGATTGGTTATGGGTAAGGATGGTGAAGTTAAAATGAACTGGAACCAAGAGGATATTAATAAAGGGAGAGCAGGTGGTGGCGCGTATACTGATGATCTTGGTCCGGGTGGTAAAGCATTTAACTCTATCCTAGGAAGATTTACTGCATCTACTAGAGATGGTGGGAACGTTTTGTATACTGATGACAGGTATAACTTTAATAAGTCTACGGCAGAATATTTACAGAATGCAAAAGAACAAATGCTAGGTGGTGCTTTTGGTGAGGCAGCATATTTTGGTGCAGCCGCGTTGGGTAAGTTTGCAGAGGACATTGGTTGGTTGAATCAGAGAGCACTTGGTAGTAGAATTGCAGTTGGTGAGGTAGATAGAGATGATACAAGGATTACAGGGTCAGCAAAACCAACAACTGCTACACCTAATGTTGCAGCAGCAGTAAAGCAATTTGAAGGTGGCAATTATGATGCTGCGACTACATCATTAGGTGGTGATCCATCTAAACCAGAACCAATACCTCAACTAACAGCGCCATCACCAAAACCAGGAAAACCAAAGAGGGACTGGTACGATCCTCGTGGATGGGTTGGTATGAACCAAGGTGGTATGGTTTCAGATGGTAATCTAAAAATGGGGACTAACACTCCAAGATTTAATTCTCCTGAAGCACCGATGCAAGCTAAGGTGTCCGTTATTAGAATACCAAAAACAAAATCTAATAATAGTCTTCCAGCACCACGCGGAGGATCTAGAACTCCTGATATTAATGCTGGCAATGGAAGTGCTTCCAAGCGTAAGATTTTGGGGATAGTGTAAGATGGCATTACCAATGTTACTTGGGACAGCAGCAAAAGGATTGGCTAAAGGCAGCGGACGTGCTGTTGCATCTAAGATTATGGGTCGCAAAAAGAAGGTCAAACCATCTGCGATTGCACCTAAACAAGATATTTTAGGTCAACAGCAAGAGCAAAAAACAGGTAGTGCGTTAGTTAAGTCTCCTACTACCGCAATAACAAAGGCAATGGCACCTATTCAAAAGGTTTCCACTGGACCTGTTGCCAAGGGAGATTACCTTGCCATCATTCATGAGAAGGTTCTGACCATTGAGAAGATTGTTACTGGTGTCTACAAAGCAGAGAAGGATAATCTAAAGGCAGAGAAGCAAGCAGAGAAAGATGATGATAGAAAAAATAAAGAACAAAGATTAGAAACAAAAGATAAGAAACCAGAAAAGAAAAAACCATCTCTTAAACAGTTACCTAAACTTGGTGTGTTTGGTTGGTTAAAAAGATTTATAGGAAACATTTTGATGGGATTATTCCTATCTAAGATGGTTGACTTTGCGGGACTGTTACCTAAAATAGTAAGGACGATTGATAGTGTAACAACTTTCTTGGCAGACTTTGGTATCTTAATGGTCAATGCTCTAACCACGTTTGCTGACTGGGGCATCAAAGCATATAATTTTACGTTTGGTGCGATAGAAAAAGTATCTGGCACTCTCTTTGGAGAAAATGCTGACAAGGTTGTTGGTCTGATTGATACTGCATTATTCTTGACGACTGCCATTGCTGCTTCCATGGCAGTAGAATCATTGATGGGTGACGATGGTGGTGATTTCTCTAGTAGAAAACCTGGAAGGAGAGGTAGTCCTGGAGTCACTCAAGGTCGCGGTGGAAGAGGTCCTAGACCTAGAATCCCTGGCACAGGTCCTAGAGTTACTGGTGGTGGAGGAGGATTAAAGATTCCTAAATTCCCAAGACTCCCTTTTGGCGGTATCATAAGAAGATTTGCAGGACCATTTATCAACACTCTTCTTGCTATTTTTGATTATAAAAGTAGAAAAGCAGCGGGACAAACAAACGTTCAAGCAGGAGTAGGAACCGGAGGTGGTGTTCTTGGTAGCATTGCCGGTGCTGCGCTGGCAGCACTACTATTTCCAGAACCATTCACCTCGGTTGCTGGAGCATTAACTTTAGCTATCTTAGGTGCCATAGGATATAGTGCTGGATCTGGAGTGGCAGATAAAATAACTGGTGCAAAGGGGTATCAAGAAGGTGGTCGCGTTAGAAGAAAGAAAGTAAGACGTGGCATTGATATACGCAAGAAGAAAAGAAAAAAAATTAGACTTACTAGACCAACTAAAGAAATAATGGCACCATTGCCCACGGTAGATGAGAAAAAACTAGATCCAGATGATATAGGAAAAAACGACAGAGAATGGTGGGATTTCCTTGGATGGGCTGGCACTGGAAATGCTGAGAAACCGCTTGGACAAGGTGGAAAAATTCTTGCAGAAAAAACAACTAAAGTTGGTAATGAGTTAGGGAAGAACGATTACTTTGGTCCTATCTTGAGAGTAGCATCCAAGTTAATTTTGGATCAAGATATTACTTCAAGAGATTATTCAAATATTGGTCGCGGTATTAATTTACTGGTTGATGATGGTATAGTAAAAAATAAAGTTGGCACACTAGGATATAATCAAGGTGGACTTGCTGAGAATCTCCCGCAGTTAGATGTAACTGATTGGGTATCTAAAACATTTGAGGATACCTTGAGAGATGATTTGAAGAAAAAATATTTACCTAACTCTTCATATGGTTCTACTTCTGGACCCGGTTCTACACCAGGTTCTAGAGATTCTGTTACTGGTGAGATGGTTCCGGGAAGTTCTAGCGGTGCTAGACATGGGTCACCTGAGATGAAAGCACTGTTGGATGTTCTAGCATATGCAGAAGGAACTCTTACAAATAGAAATGGTGCTACTGGACCTGCAGGATATAGCACCTGGGCTGGTTATCAAATGCATGGTCCATCTGATTTGACAGGACTTACCATTCAAGAAGTTCACGATTTACAAACTAGTTTCATGAAAGCAGGTAAAACTGCCATGACAGGATCGGCAGTTGTTGGTAGATATCAATTTAAAGATTTGCTAGAGCATTATGCACCACAGGCGGGATTGAGTGGTGGAGATCTTTTCAGTCCTGAAAATCAGGACAAGATGGCAATTGAAGAGATAAGAAAGAGAGCAGGCATCACAACAGAGATGTTGAAAAATCAAGGAGTAACTCAAGGTTACTTAGATAAACTCGCTCCAATCTGGGCATCGATGCCTTATAGTCCGAAGGGTGGTGGTAGTTATTATGGAGGTCAACCTTCTAAACCAGCAGGAGAACTTAAAGATTTTTATAAACAGAGACTTGGTATACAGATATCAGAACAACAGGCAAGAGCAGATATAATTGAACCAGGATTACCAGAAACTCCAGAGATGCAAGCTGGTTCTAGTGGATATACTGTAACTAGAAGTGGACAAACTATAACCAACTTTTCACAACTTCCAGCACACCACACATATCAAAGAAGTAAAGATGGTAGAGGTGCTTTAGTTCAAGACTTTACTTTGTATAAGAATAAAAAGTTTTTTGGTATACCAGTTCCTTCTCCTGTAAGTGGTAAAGTTTCTTGGGCTGGTCCTGCAGGCGGTGGTGGAAACTGGGTCGAACTCATGAGTGACTCTGGTCAAAAAGTTGAGTTAGGTCACTTTGATAAAATTGGAGTAAAAGCCGGACAAACTGTAAAAGCATTCTCAACTTCACTTGGTACTCAAGGATTTACTGGAAACATAAGACCAAAAAATAAAGATGGAACTCATGTTCACATGCAGGCACCAGATGAAGTGATGAAGAGGTATGTCAATACCTTAGCAAAATATCAATATGGTGGTTTAGTAAGAGGACCTGGTGGCATTGACAATGTTCCTGCCATGCTGACTGCTGGTGAGATAATCATTGACGTTGATAGTGCTGGTCCAGCAAGAAATTTGTTACTTGCTATGAATCAGGCATCAGACAAAGCAGGGATTATCAAAGCAATCAGAGACTATGCTCCTTATGATGCAAGAGCAGAGCAGACAGTCATAGTCCCTGAGGAGTCTGAAGATGCGCCACAGGTGATGGCATCTGGTGGTTCGTCCTCAACAACATTGTTACCAATTCTTATGGGTAGTTCAAATCCATTTGAGTTCTTGGAATATCAAGGTTAAATAGTAGTAAGAGGTAACTATACATGTCGCAAGAAGTATTTTCTAAGGATGCTGAACCTACTCAGGTGGATCTGATAGACATCCAGTCAAATGTAGACCAAAGTAAAATTGCTGGTCTTACTAATGGTTTTGCTGGAATGACTTATACAGAAAGTATCATGAGCGATACTATTAGAGTCAGAGTTAGTTTTATTGACAGTGGAGATAGTCTTGATGATAAAACTGTAACCGAGGCATTGCCTTTAGTTGGGCAAGAGAAGGTCAGATTAAAATTTTCTGATAATAATGAAAACACTTTAGAACCAATTTTATATGTCAATAAAATTACTAATAATATAGATAGAACACAAGACGGGATGGTAACTTTAGATCTAGTATCTAAAGAGTTTATTATGAACGAAAAGAAAAGAGTTAATCAAAGATTTGACGGTAAAGTTTCCGATCATATCAATAAGTTGATGACTGACAAAAAATATCTTGGTACAGAAAAGACTGTTGATATTGAACAAACTTCAAACTTATATAATTTTTTTGGTAATAATAAGAAACCTTTTTATACACTGACTTGGTTGTGTAATAAATCTGTGTCAGAGAAAAATCAAACTCTTGGTAAGAGTGCTGGATATTTTTTCTATGAAACATCTGAAGGTTTCTTTTTTAAATCTATTGATGGTTTATTGAGTCAAGAACCAAAATTAAAGTTAATTTATAATGAAACACCCGACGTTAATGGTAATATTCCTGAAGGATATGATCAAAAGATTCTTGACTTTAAGAAAGATAATGATACAAACGTACAGAGTAAATTGCAGATGGGTGCTTTCTCAACCAGAACAGTTTTGTTTGACCCCTTTACATGTTACTATGAAGTAAAGGCACCAAATGTATCAGAGGAAGGTGTTGAAGAATCTTTGAAGAAAGGTGGTAAAGATTTATATCTTGGAACGAAATTTAGAAATAAAGAGTTCGACCAGGAAGGAACGAACGAAGATTTCTCAAGAACAACTTACTTCTTACTCGATAAAGGAACTGCTCCATCTGGAGATGTTGACCAACAACTTTCTAAGTCAGAAGAAGAGAACTTTGAGTATGGTCAAATTGCAAATCAATCTGTTATGAGGTACAATCAAATGTACTCTGCGAGAGCAAGTATAACGATTGCGGGTAATTTTTCTTTGCACGCTGGCGATGCGATTTACATAGATTCTCCAGGACTTAAAAAAGAAAAGACTTCTGATGTAGATCGCAAAGATGGTGGGCTATATATTATAACGGATATCTGTCATCAAATTACATCTGAAGGAACATATACTCAATGCAATTTAGCTAGAGACTCTTTCGGAAGAAAACCAAAATCACGTAATTAAAAAAATGGAAAGTGTAGAAAAGCATATTGAAGTAGATAAAAAGAT
>TARA_R110002020_G_scaffold22920_9_pt1 | contig 12080 bp, 10 predicted proteins | sample TARA_R110002020 | Tara Oceans TARA_R110002020 (sample SAMEA4396489) | marine metagenome | biome: Westerlies Biome; feature: [MES] marine water layer (ENVO:01000295) within the mesopelagic zone...; material: water (ENVO:00002006), including particulate matter (ENVO:01000060) such...
CCAGTTCCTATATCAGGTATCAGCAAGTGATCAACGTTAGTCCCCTTAGTAACCGTAGGAGAATATACAAACTGTGCTGGGAGAGGTCTAACAACACTTGATACATCTGCTTGATCTAATACCAATTTCTTCTGGCTAGGTATATCGACGGAAACATTTATGTCCTTCATATAAGAGAAGTCGTTGACGGGGATCGTACCAGGAGAGAATACTGCGCCAGATCCATATATCGAGGGTAGTTTTACAGCTAACTCTATTTGCTTCTTTCTCTTATTAATTTTATCTGTAAATATAGCTCCCTCAGATATTACCTGCTGTCTCGTATTTGTTATTATTGCTGTAGAAGATCCAGATCCCTCATAAGCAGATATATGAGCAGATAAATCTAAAATCCTCTTATCTTTCTGCCCAATTATATTATCTAGGAGTTTATCATTTTTATAGTATTCCTGTAGTTCCTTGCTTTCATCCACAATATCAGGATCGAACAAAGTATCTACGTAAGAATTAATTTTATCTTGGCTTACTGAAGTTCCTCTTCCTCCTATGTTAGCATCATAGTTAAACTTCCACTTATTCTCCGATGCTAGTTCTTTCTCCTTATTCTGTAAACTAAGAAGGGCAGGTTGAATTCCGCTAGTCTGAGAATCAAAATATAACCCATCACTAGACAGAAGAAACTTTCCTTCCATTGATTTTGGAGGACCAAAGACTAGTCTAAATACTTCTTCCTCTAGGGAATCATCATCACCGTCCAAAGAGAATTCAAAACCGAATCCAGATAAGTCTGCCTCAAAATCTAAATCAAATTTTCCTTCTCTGTCTGGATCTTCCTGCCTAAGAATTAACTCATCGGTTATCATCCCATCTAAAGAATCTGATTTAGCCATAAACGCTTTAGCGTTGTCCGCTGTTTGTTTTAGTGATTTGTAGGTAGAAGAAAATATTTCTGCCGCTTCTCTAGGGCTATTTCTCGCTATGGAATCCCTCTTTGATGCTGCCATACCCCCCTCAAACTCTAAGGATTCTTTATATTTTGCTAGACAACCAGACACATCTTTAATCTTAGAGTTAGCATCAGTTATATTTTTATATATCTGTCCCCCACTACCTAATACAGAGTCAACTGTGTCTAGGATATTTCCCAGCATACTGGGTTCTCTAGCCTCGTCATGGTCCATACCAAACTTAGAGGAATCAGATATAAAGGTAACATCTCCATGATCAGTTGTCCATTCCGCTATGGAGGTATTTAAAGCTACCCACTTCATACCTTTTTTAATGCAATTATCGGCATTATCTGCCGCAGCATCATTTTTATCTTTTATTTTAGTTAAAACTGAGGTGGGTAGGACCCTAATAAGATCTTTAGTTAGGTTAGTAAGACAAGAAGGCATACCAAATGACGAGGAGAGAGCGTCTACTGTTCCCTGTCCCTGCCCTTTAAGTGCCGCGAATGCTTTAATATCAAAAATTGCCATTAGTTATCGTAATTATTGCTTATTTTTGTTAGATTTTGTATCTTACTAGCCTTGGTGGATTTGTCACTTGCTAAATGAACCTGTCTTCCATCTACGTTTACATTACCACCAGTGGTTTTGACATCTATTTCCTTATCAGAAGAAACTCTAATCCTTTCTCCACTGTTTATATCTATGCTACCACCAGCATCTAGGTTTATATTCCCTTCAGCCTTGAAATTCATGTTAGATCCTGATTTAATGTTAACATTTTTATCCGACCAGATTGTTATATCTCCTGCTGAGTCTAACTGTATTAGTCCTTCTGTGCCTAAGGAATCTATAAAAACCTTTCCGTCTTGTTTATAAACGGTAAGATTAATATCATTATGTTCACTTGATATGTTTATGTTCCCATATTTACCAGCATGACCAGTGCTGTCCTTGTCATCGCTATCTCTTTTATCCCCAGTTGAGGCATTTACTATATCAATTTCTCTTCCATCAACGACCGTTAACTCTATATCACTAAATTTAGATATGATTTTTTGAGACCCAGGACACTCTAGTTCTATGCTTCTGGCTCCTCTTAGAGCGGTCCTGCCAGAACTTATCTTTATTCCATCTCCATGCTCATTTAGAAGCATAGAAGAATCTGATTTTCCATCATCCAGGGATAAAGTCTTCCCTAAAGAACTCTGAACTTCTGCCTTCTTGCTCATATACTCTGGGTTAGAGGAGTTAGAAAGTAATACCTTATTCCCAGACTTATCCTGTAATAATAATCTATCTGGACTATCTTTAGCTTTATAAATCTCTTTATCTGGTAACTCATGCCTAGTGTATTCCTGTACAAGCTCTCCAGTGGTATCTAAATCGGAATCTCTATCTCCGTATACTGATCCCATGTAATACCAATTCACTGCATACTTATCCTGTTCTGAGGTAGTGGCCGCTATCAAAACTTCAGATCCGACATCTGGGACGGCAACGAATCCTCCCCTAAAATCAGCTTTATAAGGGCTAACGTAAGTAACCCAAAACTCATTGTTGCTTATACTCTTACAATGAGCTAAAAATCTTCCTTTTTTGAGGAAGTCTGTATTACTAGTTACCTGAGCTTTATGCAACATCATTTCCCCACCCCCGCTATATTTGAGACTGTATTTAATAGTCTAAACGAAGAGGATACATCATCGGAGGATATTTCATGTGTCCATCCCATGATAAGATATTTACCAGAATAAAAAGAACTTAACTCATCTGGACCTGGAATTTCTAGCATGTCATTAACTAACTTTTCTCTTCCGACTATGGCAGGAATTTTTCCCACTAATAGTGCTGGGCTGAGCATGAAGTATAAAGAGGATAATTTAAATAATGGTAGAGTCTTAATGGTAAGATTAACGGGCTCCTGTATGGCTCTTCTTAGAATATTTGATTGTAAACTAGTAATGTCAGAAGATTTACCTACTCTAATTTTTGGTCCTGTGGCATTTATGCCAAGATTAGATAGTAATAGAATAAGTTCCTCCTTAACTTCCGGCTTTATTTCGTTTCTTATGACATCTAAAATCCAGCTATCTTTTTGAGTAAGACCTAAAGATTTTAGCTCCCTAGGATCGAAAGCGTTTCTAAGGGTAGAATCGTCCCTAAAGTTAGTGTCTGCTCCACCAAGTATATTACTGATATGCTCCTTAATCTTTTTTAGTTTCTCTTCCCTGGTAGATGTAGAATCAAGTCCTAATAATTTTAGAGTAGAATCAATATCTTTTTTAGTCTGGCTGGTAAGATTATCATACCTTCTGTTAAAACTAAATCCCTGTTGCATTAGAGCCGTAAAATAGAACTTACTTAGAGTATAATCCAGTTCTAAAACATTAGGATCTTCAGTATTAACTCTAAAAACAGGCCAATGATCCTTAGAGGATTTTTTCTTAAACTCCTCTAAGTCATCCAAATTAAATTCTTGTGATGTACCATCAGGAACATTATAAAAGTTAGCCAAATCAGTCTTTAGATAAGTACCTTCTGGCCCTTCAATAATTTCTCTAACCTTATCAGTAACTACTTTATGGTTAGGTTCTATTACAGATTTTTCTCTTGGATTTAGAGCACGTATTGATTCTGTAAGTAAAGTATTATTTTTATCCTGGGCATTTTTTCTAACGCCATATAAATATTTTCTTATTAGGGGAGTGTAACCAAATACAGCAACTGGTACGTTAGTATCATAATTAAGATTAACAGAATAACCATTCCAGGCTTCTATAACTTCTGTATTATCTTCATACAATACATTGTCAGTAAAGTCTTTTAAAGATACTCCTGGATATTTAGACAATACAGTATTTAAATTTTCTAATGGGGTAAAATAATTTGGGGCAACAGGGTCAATAAGAGAAGATTGAGTTTTAGCTGCCATGACCGCTCTAAAGCTATTAGCATCTGTTTTTAATTTATCTTGTATGGTTATTGGCACCACCTCACCATCCCTAACACCCATGGCCCCAACACTTACCTCATGTTGGTTTGTTCCTATCCCAGGAAAATCATCTCTAAAGTTATCAGCTACTTTCTCTACTCCAATACCAACCTTACCTAATACTCTTTCTATAAAATTAATTATTATATCTTCAATTTGCTCCCCTACTCTTTCATCTTGGGAAATAAATTTATTTTCGGATTCAACAATATTATCCTTATTCTTCTTTAGTTTCTCTTCCGCTTTTCTAAGCTCAGATAACTTGACGTTTGTTCCCTCATACAAATCTTTAAAGTATTCCCATGTGACCACCCCATTACCCAGGAACTCTCCTCGTTGTTGATGTTGACGTTTTATCCACAGTTGATAGTCTTTAACTTGTTTCTGCTCTTTGTATAATTTAGGAGCTAGCTCTTTGTTAGTTTTTCTTAGCCTAACTAAGTTTCTTATGGAAGAAAATTGAGATAGAAAAACATCCCTTATTTCAGTATACAACAACTCGTTTAAATTTGGATATAGTATAACTACTTGTTCTTTTGACCCTAAACCAAATTGTAGTTGAACAATATAATCATTCACTGCTTCAACAATTATTTTATGAAAATCAATAGTATGTATTAGATGAGAAAGGGTTCCTTTGGAGGGCTTTGCTTGAAAAGCGGCGGGAGTAAACATTTCTATATTATCACTATCAAGAGAGTTGGGCCTTTTAATACTTTTCAATGATTTGAATATCTCCGCTAAGGATGATTTTATCTCCACCATCTTACTTAGCTCTGGTCTCTGATAGCTTCCTCCAGACTCTCCTTCAACCCCTTCATATGTTTTACCAACTTTAGTATAAGAAGTTCCCAGTATAGGATCTGAATATCCCTTAACCTCTGATACCATACCATATCCATGAAGCTTCAAATCAGCCTCCTTTATGGAGGTTGTAGGTAACAACCCTAACATCGGAATGAACTCTAAGGTTATAACTCTCTCTTTATTAGCAGTAATCTCCATAGATGCATCAAATAAAGTGCAAGTAACTGGACCTGCCCAAGTCTGTAGGTTATCTCCTACTCCGTAAGAAATATAAAATCTGCTTGTAACCTTTGATAAATCTTCTAGAAACTGAGAGAAAGTAAAAGCCGTAATGGTGTCTGGATCTGTGCTCAGTTCGAAATCTTTAAGCTCTTTCCTAAAAGATGGTAATGATTTTAACTGAAGCTTCCTTGTCTCTAAGCTAGGGAGTGAGGATCCTTTAGGTTTACCATAGTTTAAAACTTCGACGGCCCTGGCTGTGTCTCCATAAGTCTCGATAAATTCTAACTCTTTTATAAGCTCTTTAAGCTCTTCGAGATACTCACTATCTTTTTGAGAAGTATTTCTGATGTTATCAAACCTATTAAAGAAAGCTTCTTTAATAGGTAAGCGCAAAAATTTATCTTCAAAAGTGTGATCGGGATCTATAAGTTCTATAGTAATCTTAGGAACATCTTTACTTCCCTTGGTAAAATCAGCTTCTGATATAAAACTTATTAGGTTAGAACTATTATTTACACTAAAGAAAAATAAAGATTTGTCTTTCTCTAACTGATCTATAGTTTTCTTCTTTAGTTTTAGATCTGAAAGAGCTTGCTTATCATTAGTAAGGATAACTCCAGCACCAGGAACAGTAGACATTATACTCTAGGTAACAGAATTCTATCTCCGACATTTAAACCCTCGAAAGGGTCTTCAATGTTATTTACTAATAAAATCAACCAATCATTCCTAGGGGAATCATAGAAAAGATCAGATATAAGGTCTGGCCTATGCTCATACCCAACAGGAACATATCCTATATCACACTCAAAAGTATTTTCTATATCAGATAAAGTTCTGTTTGCTTTTTTGTTTGTAGTAGTGGTTATGGTTACTCTACCTTTGTGCTTTACATAATCATAACCAAGCCTATAATGCCCTTTTGGAGTATATTTCATAATAATTTAATCATATACGTTTCCGTATAACCTCATTGGATCCATGGTACCGTGATCAAAAATTGCTTCCCACCCAGCTACGTTATCTTGCTTAACTATGGTCCCTGGTGAGAAGTCTCCCAAATCTCCTACTCTTACTTCTTCAAGTGTTAGCATAAAATCTAATTTTCTGGGTGTAAGTGTTTTCAATTCGTATCCAGCATCCTCGTCAATTTCTATATTATATGAAGTTGCTACACAAGGTATATTATCATAGAGCAATCCATGAGTCAATCTCAGAATAGGAGGACCTAATGTGGGGTTTTTACTATTAGATAAAACACTAGACCTAATCATGTTAGTCCACCAGTAAACTACAGTTAAAGCGGTAATATTAGAGAAAAGTGAATGGAATTTATCGGTCGATTTATTCTCGTCAGCATCGGCCCTAGCTGTGTCAGCGACAGATTGTGCGAAATCGTTTCCTGTAAGATTTTCATCGGCAAAACGTTGAGTTCCCCTAGCTAGAGTCTCCCTATCCTGTTTGTTAAGTCCAAAATCATCTATAGCATCAGCCCCAAAAAATCTAGTGACCCCATTTCTTACGTTTAATAGGACCTTATCAGTTACGTTTTCGTCTCCTCTTCCTCTATCAGCATTTTTGCCTTCTTCTAAATTTTGGTTAGATAAAAATCTTGCTTTCTTTTCAGCTTTTGTTTCCATAAGAACGCTGGTTAAAAATCTATCCAAAGACAAGGCTATAGAATCAAATTGTATATGTGGAAGAGTTATGCTAAATGCTAGATTCAATTTTCTAGACTTAGCTCCAGTGTGAGAATACAATTCTCCAGGTCTGCCTACTGGGCTATACCTAGATAAATTAGCGTTTTGAGTCTCGGAGATAAAAATGTTTTCATAAAAGGGTAGATCAAAGATTACTGGTTTTGAGTCTCCACCCTGAGGAAACACAAACTTTAGAAAAGATCTATTCTCTAATTGTCTAGATTTTAAAACTATATCTTTTTTACCTGAAAATATTCCCATTTTTATTTCTTCTTGTTAATCCTATTAGCAGTTCTTAGCTCTGTAAATATACTTACCAGTATCTCCTCAAATCTATCATTCACTAGTTTGGCCGTTTGATTGCTATTAGCGCCAGCAGGAGAAGATACTGCTCCCATACGAGATTGTATATTAGCTCTTGCGTTAGCCAATTTCTGAGCGAACGTAGCCTCGGTATTAATCTTTTCAACTTTGTCTTTCTCTATTTTAACTAATTCCTCTACAGCGTCTTTGGTTCCCTTTGTGTTTTTTCCTGTTTCATCTGCCGTACCAAACAGAGCATCAATAGCAAAATACCCGCCAGTTAGTATACCTGCGGCGAGGGCTACTGGACCTATTTTCGTAGCGGCTTGAGCCAAAAGCTTTTTAGACATCGCACCACCCGCAAAGGTGCCGACACCGCCCATAATCTGAGCGCCCAAACCCACCCCAGCGACCACATTGAAGCTCCTTATTAGCAAAGGAAACAAGTCCGAAGTAAGTTTCTCTAAGTGTCCTGTTATGCCCTTCATTTGCCCTAACATAGACTGTCTAAAATCATCGGATATTCTAAGAGCGTTAATTCCTTGTTTTTGGGCATTAACAATCCCTCTGGCCCCCATTACAAAGTCTTGGCCGAAGATTCCCAAAGCTCTTTGACCACTTACAAATGGCATTCCTGATACTTTTATGCCTCTCTCAAATCTTGTAGCCGTATCATCTGTCTTTGATGCTGCTTGTAGTATCGCTGCCTTAATTTCAGGAACGCTTGCAGTATTGGATCCGATAGCAGCAGCAAGATGCTGAGTGCCTGTAATAACTCTAGAAGTTAAATTATCAGAACTAATAAACGCAGTAATAAATCTGTTAAGAGCTTTATCACCAAGAGAGTATTCCGATGTAAGCTGTACCATCGCCTCTCTCAAATTATTCCCAACTCCCATGAAATCAGGAACTTCCATGGTTTTAGCTAAAGCATTCATACTCTTAGCTAAAAATTCAGTCTGTACGCCCCTACTTTTAGCGGTGTCACGCATAGTAGAGATGAACATGTCTCCCTGTTCCCTGGCTTGACCTCCCTGTATAAGTGCAGTTTTAAGCAGAGACCTCACAGACGCTGTGGATTGCCCCGTCATGGCTAACTCAGTTGCAACCTTTATATTGGAGTCAGTTACGGTGGTAAAGCCGTCTTGAACGAATTTGAGCCTCTCCTGTAGGGGTATGATCGTGCCTATGCCCAGATCATTTACGGCCTGTGTAGACTTAGAAAGTTCTTTAGTTAAATTAGAACCAACTCCAAGAAAAGCTTGTTGTAACTTGTCATTAGCGTTTATAGCTGTTTTGGTAAGAGACATAAGACCAACAACACTAAAATCAAGGCCTGTAAGAGTTTGAGTTAGAGCGTTCACACCCTTGTGGAACCTCTTCATCTGATCAGCCTGTTTAGCGGCAGCTTCGTCTAGGCCCTTTCTAAGAGCATCCATAGACTCCTTCATCTTAGGATCAAAGTCCGCTCCACCCAAGTTACCTCCTGTGCCTATTCTTTTTGATGCCATTCTATCCTATGTCCTCAGGTAAATCTAAAAAAAGTTTTTTAACTTCGCTATACTCTATAGAGCTAAGTTTAAAAGACCTATAAGAGTCTCTTCCCAATAAAGCTCTAAGACCACTTAAAATTTTAGAGTAACTAGCTAGATCTTTACGATTATATAGTTTTTTCAGCACTTGCACTACAACTTCATCGCTACCATCAAGAAGGAAAGAAGATAGCAATGCTCCATTTTTACCTTGAAACGTAGCTCCGCCACTAGATCTTTGGTTAGAAACCACCAAAACTACTCTGGGAGAGTAATTAGGCATTGATTTTTCTTCCTTATCTCCTATGGGCTTCCTAATCCTATTCTTATAAGTAAAAAATAAGACATCTCCTGGGGTAGCCAGGGTTCTAGACGTAGTTCTTAATTTGTATACATCTCTTGAAAATCTAGAGACTAGAGCATTAGCTGACCCAAGCTCCGCCCTCTCTTTATCAGTTAATACACCCATTTAAAAAAATTTTTGAAATATTACAGGAAAAATCTGGTCGCTCCCTCTTTTATATATTAGTTATATTATATTAAGTAGTTATTTAGTGAGTGACCAACGACAAGAAATACATGATCTTCTAGAAGTAATAAATTATTATCTATCTAATAATTTTAAAGAGAAATGGAGGCATAGGTTTAGTGATAGATTCATTACCTGCTTTCAAACAAGGGTTTTAAAAGCTTTAAAGGATAACAGACCTCTAAAGTTTGATACCTTATATATGTTTCTATCTAAGAAATCTGGATACTCTAGGGATCAAGTATTAGATTTTATAGAGGAAGCTGACATAGACTTACTAAGACCGTTTATAACAGGATCGCTAACAAAGCACAGGATTTAAAATGAGTTCACCAGACGATTTCGACCCGATGAAGAACTGGGTCGTACCGATGAGTAATGACGATTACTTCTTTTTCAATAATTTAGGTTACGCATTCATCGCGGGGCTTTTCGTTTTGCGCTGGTTCGTGACTCCTTAATTAGCTGCTTCGCCTCTTGAAGGTTGCACCTAGCGACCCCAGGGTTTGTCTTCTTAGGGCAATACTTCTGATACCCGCACCAATTGCAAAACTCATTGGCTTGAGGAGCGAACTCCTCCTTCTTCATCTTACGAACTCTCCAGAACTCATTTATTTTGCTTTTCTTGAAGTTCGTTATCTGAGAGCTATTGTATCCAACAGTAACTAGATTTCCAGTTACAGGATAGTAGTGGGCACAGGTTATTTTCTTCACGGGCACATCGAATATCTCTGAGATAGCGAAAGCATACCCTTGAAGTTGGGGATCATTGAATAGGTCGAACTTAGATTTCTCCCTCTTTGAAGTCTTATAGTCGATAACTAAATAACCTCCGTCCTTGCCCTTAATGATTCTATCAATGATTCCGATATAAGCCATCCCCTCTTCTAGGTCAATCTTAAACTGGTATTCAACCCCGACAGTTTCCCCTAGTTTTTCATTAAATCTTAGGAAGTTTTTTAAGCACTTATTAGTTCTGGTTTTTTCTTTTTTTCCTACTTTATAAGTTGCTCTGTGCTGCTCTGCTAACTTCTCTAAATTTTTGAGTGAATTTTCTTGATACCCGTCCTCTAATATCTTATGAATGAAGCTTCCGAAATTCAATGCGTCCTTATTAACTTCCTCCTCTGGTATATATTCGTAGTAACGGAGATAAAATTTTAATGGACACTGTTTTAAAGTGTCTCCCTTGGAGTGTGAAGTTCTGGCTATAAACATATGATTTCCTCTACCTTTATTAAAGAGTATATACTAGGCAAACTAGGGAAAAACTCAAGATTAGCTTCTGGGGGCTCTGAGTTAGTGATTCCGTCCCTATTCCTAGAAAACGACTGGAAAATGCATATGTCTATTAACCTGGACACGGGCATGTTTCAGTGTTTCAAGACAAAAAAGAAGGGAAACTTTGTTCACCTATTTGCTTATTTAGAAAATATATCTTTTAAAAAATCTTTTGATGAATTATCTTACAGGTCATTTATTCACGAAGATAAGGGCACAGAGAAAGAAGAAATAAAGGCTGTGCCAGCCCTAGATCAGCTTTCTGGTCTGGAAGAGATAAGGATAAACTACCCTAAAGGAAAAATTACAGATCTGGGCATGAAGGCGTGGGGGTATTTGTTCCAGAGGAAGCTATTCAATGAGAAGGAAGATACAGAATCCTATTACGTATGCCATGAGGGGAAATATGAAGGAAGGACTATATTCCCGTTTTACGCTGGGAATAAGATGGTATTCTTCCAAGGAAGGTCTATGTCCGTGGAGCAATACCCGAAGTATTTAAATCCAACGGAAGTAAAGGCTTCTGATATAATAGTTCCGTTTGATTTAGATAGGCCTTCTCTGTATGTAACAGAAGGCCCAACTGACATGATCTCCCTAAGGCTTGCTGGGTATAACTCTACTTGTACATTCGGATCGGTAGTTTCTCACGCTCAAGCGGACATGCTGAAATCCTATTACGGGAGAATAATCATGGCATACGATTCAGACGATGCTGGAGATGTAGGGTTGGAAAGGTTTGAGAGGCTAAGGCTGAAAAAGAGAATGGAGGAGTTTTGGACTGTATCGCCTCCCAGGGGCGAAGATTGGAATAGTCTATGGCTCTCAGGAAAACTAGAAACACTTTCCCCGATACGTTATGATTTCGAGGAAAGGGTTCTTAGAGAACTAGCCTAGCTACCAACCTGTTGGTTGCCTACCTTTCTATGCCACAGAATCCCTCTAAGTTTTCCGTAACTAATAGTTACATTAGTTGCTATTGCTCCTGTCTGATTCTTGATTGTAACCGCTCCAACCGACTCATAAAGATTTACGGATAATGGAGTACCCGCTTGGCATACATACCCAGGAGCGCCAGCGCCCTGATCCCCTACTGTAGCAGACAAATCAGTGGATCCTGTGTATGTACCAGACGGTATCACATGAATTCCATTTTGAGCGATGTCCGTTGCTGCATTAAACGCTACTTCTAAGTAATCACACTCTATGGCATTTCCAGCAGAATCGTTAAAGGTGATAGCACTGGTATCCGCCAGTTGAAAACTTTGAAGATACTTACTATACAGTTTTGTTTCAGTTTCGTTATACATAATATTTTTACCTGATTTCCAGGAACATAGGGGGACTCTTTATTACTTGATTTAGAATTGTGTATTTAGCCCTGACTTCGTAGCTGCCCTTTATTCCTCCAAAGGTCTCGTTAGCAGCAGCAATACTAGCGATATTTGTGGTATCCCAATTTAGGACTAGTGTGTTATCCGATGTTACATCAACTAAATCTTCCGTATCCGTAAAACTAGATACCGAGAATCTGGAAGATAGTCCATTAGCATCGTTCAATTTTGTTATCTCCATAGCAGCGTCGTTAATAGCAGACTTAGAAAACAGATTCTTTATAGATTGGTCTATATCAGTGTTGTTAATATTTACTTCAGTTCCTATGGTAAGATCAACTTTAGATCCGTAAACAATCCTCTTGTTTCTTAGTTTACTCTTGGTGCTTAATAGTATGGGTTGTGTAGTAGTAAAGAAAGTATTATC
>TARA_R110002020_G_scaffold314927_1_pt1 | contig 12079 bp, 10 predicted proteins | sample TARA_R110002020 | Tara Oceans TARA_R110002020 (sample SAMEA4396489) | marine metagenome | biome: Westerlies Biome; feature: [MES] marine water layer (ENVO:01000295) within the mesopelagic zone...; material: water (ENVO:00002006), including particulate matter (ENVO:01000060) such...
TTCACGTATATGGCAATATGAAAGATATAGGTGTACTTGCACAAGATGTAGAAAAAGTATTACCTGAAATAGTATCAGATAGAGAAAATGGATATAAAGCAATTAAATATGATAGATTAACAGCTGTGTTAATCCAGGCAGTAAAAGAATTATCTAATAGAGTTAAAACTTTAGAAAATAAATAATATAGTTATTTAATTTTATTTAAAAAAAGGAGAACATTTGTTCTCTTTTTTGTTTTCATATACATGTTAAATATTTATATATAAATAAAAACGTTATGGCAATTAAAGAAACAAAGGTAACAAACGAGGAGTTAAAGGAATTAGAAGATTTCCAACAAAACATTAATGTTATAACCTATCAATTAGGACAATTAACATTAAAAAAATTAAACATTAATGAAGAAGAAGATGTTTTAAAAACAAGATATAAACAACTTCTTTTAAAAGAAAAAGAAATAGGAGATAAATTAAAAGAAAAATATGGTGATGCATCAATTGATTTAAAAACAGGTGCAATAACCAATAATTAATAATATTTTTAAAATTCTCTTATATATTTATTATTGATAAAATAAATTATTACAATGGCTGAAACATTATTATCCCCAGGAGTTTTAACACGTGAAAACGATCAATCACTTGTTACACAAGGGCCCGTAGTAGCAGGACTAGCAATTCTAGGTCCTACAGTAAAAGGTCCAGTAAATATCCCAACAGTAGTTACTTCATATAGTGATTACGTAAATAAATTTGGTGGATCATTTACAAGTGCAAGTATAAAATATGAATATTTAACAAATATTTCAATTAATAACTACTTCCAACAAGGAGGTGAAACTGCAGTTGTTACTAGAATTGTATCAGCTTCATATGCACCCGCAAGTACAGAAGTAAGAGCAATTATGCATGCTGATTCTGCATCATTTACATTAGAAACCTTATCAGAAGGTGATATAATGAATAACTCAGGTAGTGTATCTACAAGTGGTTCATTAGTAAATGGTACATCTGATAATATAAGATATGAAATTGCAAATGTTGATTCAGGAAGTGGTACATTTAATTTATTAATTAGAAGAGGGGATGATACTACAAATAGAAAAACAATATTAGAATCTTGGACAGATTTATCATTAGATCCTAACTCAACAAATTATATAGAACAAGTAATTGGTAACCAAAGACAAAATTTTGATACTGATGGTGACGGAAATAGATTTGTACAAGTTACTGGATCTTATTCTAACAATAGCCGTTTTGTAAGAGTATCTTCAGTAGGTTCACCAACATTAGATTATTTAGATAGTGATGGTAATTTTAAATCAGCACTTACTTCATCATTGCCTCAAATAGGTAGTGGTTCAAATCAAGGAGCATTTACAGGAGGAGCAGGTAGCGTATTTGGAAAAGGTGCTAATGGAAATACAAGATTAAAAATGTATGATGAAATAGATGTTTCTTCAATTCAAGGATTAGAAGCAGCTTACTATACAGCATCATTAGACTTATTAAAAAATACAGATGAGTATGATTTTGAAATACTAACCATACCAGGTGTAACAATCCATAATGGAAACGTTGCTGCAAATTCAGCAATTGATTGTGTTACACAAAGAGGTGATGCTATAGCAATAATTGATACTAGAAATTATGGTTCAACATTAAGTCAAGCAGTAACTTCAGCAACATCGGTTGATTCAAGTTATGCTGCTACTTATTGGCCATGGGTTCAAGTACTAGGAACTGAAACTGGTAAATTAGTTTTTGTACCGGCTTCAACAGTAATGCCAGGAGTATATGCTACAAATGATAGATTAGGTGCTGAATGGTTTGCTCCAGCAGGATTTAATAGAGGTGGTGTAGGTGGTGTAATAACTACTGAAAGAAAATTATCACCGGCAGATAGAGATAAATTATATTTAGCAAAAGTTAACCCAATAGCTCAATTCCCAGGAAATGGTACAGTAGTATTTGGTCAGAAAACATTACAAACTGCATCAACTGCTTTAGATAGAGTAAATGTTAGAAGATTATTAATTGAACTAAAAAGAGTAATTGGTGATATTGGAAACACATTATTATTTGAGCAAAATACAGCAGCTACTAGAAATAGATTTATAAACCAAGTAAATCCATTCTTAGAATCTATCCAACAAAGACAAGGATTATTTTCTTATAGAGTAGTAATGGATGATACAAATAATACAGCTGAAGTGATTGATAGAAATCAAATGGTAGGACAAATATTTATCCAACCAACTAAAACGGCTGAATACATTATATTAGACTTTAACGTAACACCAACGGGAGTTGAATTCTAAAAAATAAAAAAGGCAATATTTATAATAAACAATAGAAAATGGCAGTATTAGACCCTAACGAAATAATGTTCACCGCCTTTGAACCAAAAGTTCAAAATAGATTTATACTCTACGTTGACGGTGTACCAGCATACTTAATTAAAAATGCAACGGCACCCGGATTTGAATCAGGTGAAATCATTCTTGATCACATGAATGTGTATAGAAAAATAAAAGGAAAAGTTAGATGGAATGATATGACTTTAGGTCTATATGATCCAGTAACTCCATCAGGAGCTCAAGCTATAATGGAATGGGCAAGATTAGCACACGAGAGTGTAACTGGTAGAGATGGATATTCAGATTTCTATAAAAAAGATTTAACATTAGATATATTAGGTCCAGTAGGAGACGTAGTAAGCGAATGGGTTATCAAAGGAGCTTACGTTAAAACTGCTACATTTGGTGAGTATGATTGGTCAGCTGATGCAGCTATCAATTTAGATATCACTATTGCAATGGATTATTGTATATTAAACTTTTAATTACCCAACCCTCCATACCTTTGAGAATGGTGCCTATTTTGGCACCATTTTTCTTTTTTATATATTTATATCCGTAAAAAAATAAGTTATTAAGTATGGAAGAAAAAGTTACAGAATCAAAATTTAAGTTCCCAACCGAAACAGTTGAATTACCTTCTAAAGGATTAATTTATCCTAAGGATAACCCATTATCTTCTGGTAAAATAGAAATGAAGTATATGACTGCTAAAGAGGAAGATATTTTAACTAATGCTAACTACTTACAAAAGGGTACAGTATTAGATAAATTACTAGAATCTTTAATAGTATCTAAAATAAATTATAACGATTTAATTTTAGGAGATAAAAATGCTTTATTAATAGCTGCTAGAGTATTAGGTTACGGTAAAGATTATGAATTTACATTACCAAATAATCAAAAAGGTACAGTTGATTTATCATTACTAAATGATAAAAATTTAGATACTAAAGATTTAAAAGAAGAAGGTATAAATGAATTCGAATTTACTTTACCACATTCAAAAACTACAATTACTTTTAAATTACTAACACATAGTGATGAAAAAACAATTGATAGAGAACTTGCAGGACTGAAAAAAATTAATACTGAATTAGTTCCTGAAGCAACTACAAGATTAAAGTATACAATTACTTCAGTAGATGCTAGTAGAGAAAAAAAGGATATTAGAGAGTTTGTAGATAATTATTTGCTAGCTAGAGATGCTAGAACATTACGTGAAGAAATTCGTAGAGTTTCACCTGATGTTGAACTTAAATACTATGGAGAAGATGTAGAGGAGGCCATCAATATTCCCATAGATATTACCTTTTTTTGGCCTGACATCAAAATATAGAGCAGATTTATTTAGGCAAATCCATGAAATAGTATTTCATGGGCAAGGTGGTTATGACTGGCACACGGTTTATACTATGCCTATTTGGCTTCGAAACTTTACTTATAAAAATTTAGAAGAACATTATAAAAAACAAGAGGAAGCACGTAATAAACAATCAAATACACTTAAAAACGATTCAAAAGTACATAGACCTGATATAAATCCATCTAACGTGTATAATAGTTCAATGCCTACCAAAAAGTAGGCATTTTTTATATTTATATATGATAAATTATACTAAATGGCATCACAAGCAGAATTAAATAGAGCCAAAGAACTTTTAAAAATTAATAAAGATCTTTCTAATCTTAGGAAAGGAGACGTAAATGTTTCATTTTCTGCTACTGAATCTTTAAAAGAACTTTATGGTATAAGATCAAAAAACTCCGAAGCAGAAAGAGAATCATTAAAAACTGCTAGATCAGTAAATGATGCTTTATTAAACCAATCTAAAACTTATTCAAGTATTAACCAACTTCAAAGAGAAGTAGTTAAAAATCAAAATGTTTTAAATAGGTCATTAATAAACCAAACTAGTATTGAAGACCAACTTGGAACTAAAAGAGTTGAAAAAATTAATAAATTAATAGCGAAACAAGAAAACTTTTTAGATCAAGAAAAAAAGATTACTAAATTAAGAGCAGAAAGATTTAAATTAAAAGGAGAAGAATTAGATGAAAATAGACTATCCACTAAAACATTAATAGGAGATCTTTCAGTAGACCAAGATAAATTTGATGCCCAAGTTCAATTTTTATCACCCACAGAAAAAGAGTTACTTTTCTCTAAAATAGCCACTACTGAATTAGAAAAAAGTAATGATTTAAGAGCTGCAGCATTAAAACAAGTAGATAAAGCATCTGAATTTTTACAATTACTAGGCCAAATTCCAGGTTTTGGAGTAGTTGCTACACAAGCATTAGAAAGATTAACTGATAAAGCCCAAGAAGCCATTGAAAACCAGGATGAATCTTTTTCTAGAAGAAAAGCAGCTCTTGAATCAGTCTCAGAATCAATTGGTGCTATTACAAGCTCATTTAATACATTAATAGCTGTATCTGCATTAGTTGTAAGTCAATTTAGTAAATTAAATACTCAAGCAGTTGAATTTAAAAGATTAACAGGAGAATCTATTCAAGGATTTAATGTTCTTAGTGATGGATCTTTAGTTAGTATTATAGATAGGTTTGAAACAATAAATCAATTAACACAACAATTTGGATTTAATGCCCAAAGAGCTTTTAGTAATGATAATATACAAGAAGCTACTGAATTAAGAGAACTAATGGGCCTTTCAGCAGAATCTGCAGGAAGATTTGCCTTTTTCACCCAAGCTTCTGGTGATAGTTTAGAAATAGCCGCAGCAAATGCATTTGCGGGAGTTGATGCTGCTTTTTCTCAAAGAGAATTATTCGAACAAATAGGTTCTATTTCAGATTCAATTGCTATAACATTTGATGGTAATTTAGAGGCAATGATAGGTACTGCTAACGCAGCTAAAAGATTAGGATTAAATCTTCAACAAGTAGATCAAATAGCATCTGGATTATTAGATATTGAATCTTCTATTGCTGCCGAATTTGAAGCAGAAGTTATTTCTGGAAAACAAATTAATTTAGAGAGAGCAAGATTTTTTGCTTTAACAAATGATTTAGCTGGTGTAACAGAAGAAATAGGAAAGAATCAAGAAATAATTAATTCTTTTGCTAGTGGTACAAGAATAGAACAAGAAGCAATTGCTGGTGCTTTAAACTTATCTAGAGATGAAATATCTAAAATGATATTTGATCAATCTATTTTAAATGGTATGACAGCTGAAGAAGCTCGTTTAAAATCAGGAATAAGTATAGAAGATGCTAAAAGATTAACTTTACAAGATCAAATAACTAAATCTGTAGAAAAACTAACAGTAGGTTTAGCTGGAATATTATCAATATTGGCAAATATAGTTGATAATTCAGCAGCCTTTGGTGCAATTTTAGGAGGTATAGCAGGTATAGGCCTTATGAAATTAATAACTCAAATGGGACAATTTGCTTTACTTACAGGTATTGCTAGTGGTCCCGCTGGGATTGCTGCTATGCTTGTAGGAGGTGCTATATTAGGAGGAGTTGTTAATTCTATAATAACAAAAGCACAAAATGCGGGTGATGCAATTATTCCTGCAGGTAGAGGACCTATTATATCAACTAGAGAAGGTGGGTTAATACAAGGAACAGCAAATGATGATATTATAATGGCTCCAGGTATTGCTAGAGGAGGAGAAAGAAATGCTGGGTTATCATCTAGCGATATTAATGCCATCGCAAAAGCAGTAAGAGACGGAGCATCACAAGCACAAATTAACTTAGACGGTGGTAGGGTATCAAATAGATTACAACCGTCGTTAGCAGTTAATACAAGGAAGTATTCAATATAAAATATTTATAATAAACAAAAATTAAAATTATGGCAATTTTAGGAACACAAATAACATCTACTTTAGGTACAAAAGGTGAAACACAAAATAATTTAGGTAAATTAATTGACTCTAAATTACATGATCAATATTCTATTAATGGTAACCCAAATATAGATAATAGACCAGCTCCATCAACATTAGATTTAGATGGTAAAACCCCTTCAAAATACGTAGATAACTTACCAGGATAATGTTAAAAGACCTAACATCTGATCTTCAAAGTCTAAAGTACAGTAAAGATATTAGAGGTGGTGGTTTTTCAGGGCAACCTTTTATAAAAAGGACTGCCCCTACTACTACTGACCAACTAAATTCTTTATCTACAGAAGCTCTTAGTTTGGATTACCCAATTAGAGGTGGTTCATATGAAGAACTTGCTGCTAGAGAAGACTTTGCTAGGATTGATAGGTTTTTATTATCTTACCCACAAGGTAAAGCATTTTTAGATAAACAAAAAGGATTAATGTTTTCTAATCCTAATATAGAGTCAGGTAAATCAGGTGGTTTTTCAAATACTAGAGCATATAGTGATGGAAGAAACTTAATGACGCAGATCGCTGAAGGAGGAACTGGTTTTCATCACCCAAATGCAGGAACAACTGTTCAAGATTTAGAATTTGCACAAAACAAATATGAATATGTTGTTTCTCATAAATCTACAAAACAAAATAGGTTAGTTAGCTTAACTACTTTTAAAATTAATAATAGAGCTACAGGTGAAGGCCCTTTTGATAGTGCTATAGCAAGTGATTTAGGGATTAATACATTTAATGATGGAGAATTATTTTTCTATGTAGGTGGGCCAGGTTCTGTTTATGGATTAGGAAGTACAATAATTAAGAGAGCTACAAATAGTTTAGGTGCCCCTATTAATACACAAAATGCTCCAACATTTATAGGATCTAATTTTACAAGAGATGTAAAAGGTAATATTATTCAAGCTAGACCTATAGCAGAAATTAATTTCTCTAATTTATTAGGATTATCTTCTGTATTTAATATTACCGATAGTGATAATGGCATAGAAAATGGAGATATAGGTACTTTAGCTCAACAAAATTCTGGTGATTATATTAGAGCAAATAGAAACCCAAACCAAGATGTTGTATTATTTAATAACTTTATGGGTTATGATGCAATTAGAAGAAGACAACAATCATTACCTGGAACTTTAGGAGTTACCGATTTTAGAAATGATGTACTTGATTCAAGTGGTGTAGCTAAAAGTGATTATACTAATAATAATATTACTACTAGAGTTGGTATAGGAAATCCTGGAGCTAGACCTGCTAACCTAAGAACAAATATAAATGATGTATTTGCAAGTGGACAAGATTTAATTAATTTACAAGATATTGAACCTAGGAGTGATGCAGATGGTACAGGTAGGTTTCCAAAAGATTTAATTAAATTTGCTTTTGAAACTATTAATAATGATCAAGTTGATACTACAACAGCAACATTTTTTAGAGCATTTTTAACAGGATACAATGATAGTCATAGTGCCGAATGGGCAGCAAATCGTTATACAGGTAGAGGAGAAAACTTTTATACATATCAAGGATTTGATAGAGTAGTTAATTTTAATTTTAAAATAGCTGCACAATCAAAACAAGAAATGAGATTCTTATATAGAAAATTAAATTATTTATTATCTACTTTATACCCAGATTATAATTCATCAGGGTTTATGAGAGGTAATATTACTAAATTAACTATAGGTGATTTATTCGTTAGAACACCGGGTATATTAGAATCATTACAATTAAGTGTTGATGATCAATATGCTTGGGAAATAGCAATGGGTGATGAAAGTACAGATATGTTAGAAACACCACAAATAATGGATATAGGTGTTCAATTTAAACCAATACTTAATGTCTTACCAAAAACTGGTGCAGATTCAGCTATACTATTAACAAATCCAAGAAATAAATATTTTACAGCACTCCCAACTTCAGTAATAACACCTAGGGGTATAACTACACCATCAATAACTGCACCAATATTTACAGGAGATTAATATGGCAAGAAGATACGAGAACATAGGAACATACACTACAGATAATGGTAAAGTAATTTATTTACCAACTAAATATCCTTCTGTTGCTACTTCAAATGATGATTTTTATATTATAGCTCAAGCTACAGATAGACTAGATTTAATAGCTAATGATTTTTTTGGTGATTCTACATTATGGTGGGTAATTGCAATGGCAAATGATTTACCTGGTGATTCACTATTTACACCACCTGGTTTTCAATTAAGAATACCTGGTAACTTAAGTAATGCTGTTCAAGAGTTTAACGATTTAAATTCTTAAAATGTTATGGCAAATTTCAAAAATATAGTAGGTTCAGGATTTCCAAACTACGTAGATACCCAATTAAAAAAAAGAGCTGAAATATTAAATACTCCTAATCGTAGTAATAATATTCTTCAATATTTAACTAATCGTAATGTTTGGTTTAGGTTAAGTTCTAGTGTTAATGTAGGAGGTTCTGATTCTTTAGCTAGAAACAATGTTTTACAAGGAGGAACTTTAAACAAAAATAGAACTATAAAAAAAGGATTTAATGAAACTTACAAAAAAGGTACAGATGATGATTTAGGTTTTAAACCTATGCCTGGTATTACTAATATGTCAATAGGTACAGGAGGTAAGTGGCAAACATTAATGCAGGCAGACATAGAGTTTGTTTGTTATGATTTAGAACAATTAGATACAATGACTAAACTTTATATGAGTTTAGGATATACTGTATTTTTAGAATGGGGCCATTCAAATTATTTTACAACTAATAATAATGTAGAAAAATTTGAAACAAATTCTTCTACTATTACTAACTTTTTTAATTTTAGTGATAAAGATAAGTTATTAAAACAAGCTACTAAAGAAAGAGATAATAAAGATGGAAATTATGAATGTATGTTAGGTACAGTTTATAATTTTGATTGGACAGCTAATAATGATGGTTCTTATAATTGTAAAATACAAGTAATGGGTGCTGGTGGTATAGTTGAATCATTAAAAATTAATACTTCTAGTGGTGTTAATTTTAATAATTTAATAGATGATGAGGATACTAATGCGGATTTTGCCTCAGATTTAGAAAATGTACTTACTACATTAAAAAAATTCTTTGAAGATAATTCGGGAGTAGTAAAAAAAGCTAAAACTGAATTTCAATCTAATACGGGAACAGTAATTAATGATAGAGTTGGAGGATTATTTAAAGAAATTCCACTTAGTCATGAAGGAACCATAATTGAAAATAATAAAGAAACTTTAACTACTTATGGAGCTCTTTTAAATAGAATATATGAATTTTCTTCTTATCGTGGCCCACAATTTGGTAGAAGTATAGGTAGAACATCATCATCACTTGGAAATAATAATATTAATAAAGGAAACGCCCATCAAGTACTTTCAGGAATAGGTTCTGCTACTTCTATTAAATCAAGCTTATATAATGGTTATATTTCAAATACAGTAATAGATAATGATAAAACTTATTTTCAAACTTATATTACATTAGGACATTTATTTACATTAATTCAACATATAGGTATATTTACAGAAAATAGTGGAAATGTAGCAAAACCCGTAATATATTTAGATTATAATCCTGATAATACTATAATAAAAGTAAATAAACTACAAGGAAGTATAGATCCTTCTAAATGTTTAATTCCTTTCAATCAAAGTTTAGATAAATTTTTTGATCCAATTAAAGAAAATTTCCCATCACAATTTAGCCCTAGTTATTCATTCAAAAAGGATGCAATACCTGGATTTGGAGGTAAATTATTTAATGTTTTAGTAAATTTAGATTTTATTATTGATTCTTTAAAAGGATTATCACAAGGTAGTGATGATAAAGAAGTAAATTTACTAGATTTTATAACTAAAATTTTAGATGGAATTAATGTTTCTTTAGGAAAAATAAATTCCTTTAGACCTTTTTATGATAAAGATAGTAACTGTTTAAGAATTATAGATGAACATGTTTTACCTGATTCTAAAGAAAATAATATAATAACAATACCAAATCTTGGTACTAAATCTATAGTTTATGATTATAGTTTTAATACTAAAATTACTCCTAAATTTGCAAGCCAAATAGTAATCGCAGCACAAGCTGGTGGACAAGATTTAAGAAATTTTTCAAGTGAAGTACTATCATACCAATACTTAAATATAGGTACAGAAGATAGATTTTCAACAGTAAAAAATCCCTCTATAAATCCAAACATTAAACTTCCTACTGAAAAAAGTGCATTAAAACCTTTCTTTAAATTATTTCAACTTTTTACAAGGATTTATGGTTTTGATAATATAAAAAAAAGTAGCATAAATAGTCTAACTACTTTATATGATGATATTTTAAATAGAAATACAAAAATCCCAAAATATAACCCATATGATACTTACGCTAGTAGAACTAAACGTTTATTAGCGGGAATTACCCCACTTCAGATACCAGAAAGTGAAACTGAAAAAGAAAATGATATATTAGTAAATCCTACTTTAATAATGCCTATAGAATATAGTATTAAAATAGATGGAATATCAGGCGTTTTACCTTATAATATATTTAGAATACCAGATAGTAGATTACCTAAAAAATATAGGGGCAAAATTGATTTTGCAGTTTTTTCAATAAATCATGAAATAGAAAGTAATAGATGGTACACTATACTAAGAGGAATAGCGGTGCCTAGAAATAAATAATGACTTACATACCTAAATCATTGACAAATAATAATTTATTCACTAATGGTGGAGAATTTATTGACTCTACTGGGAAACCATATAGTGGTCCTTACCATCAATTATTTAATGGACAAATTTATAGTGGAGAAACTCCGTTAGAACCAACTAAAGGATTATTAGCTACTATTCCTAAAGATGAATCCTCAAATCAAGTTGTAAATACACCTACTAATTTAGAATATTCTAATTTACGTCCTCAAAACCAAGATTTATTTGAATATGGTAAAAATCCAACTTCATTCATTCCTCAACCTAAAGGAAAAGATTATAAAAGAGGACAAATTGAAAGATATTTTGCTAAAAAAAGAAATGAAACACCATCCCGTATATTAGAAATAAATCAATTAACTTATAATGATATAATTACACAAAGCGGAGAATATAATTATGCTTTATGGCAAGTAGTAAAAGTATTTTGGAAAATAACTGGTCCTCTTAGAGATACAAGAAACCCAAATGGAGTAGTTGTAGCAGGAATTGTGGATACTAACGAAAGATTAATTAACTTTACTAATAAAGAATTTAGAGGTATAAAACAATACTTATCTAATTTAATCCAATTTTCAATTAGGCCTAGTTTAGAACTAATTTCAAACCAATATACAAGTGGAGACCAATTAACAGTTAAATCAGACAATAGCAGTTATATAGGTAATTATCACATAATGGCAGATGGTACAATAATGGATAGAGAAACACATGAAAAATCAGTAGGCATAACTCTTCTACCAGCTAATGTGGTTGTTCAAAAACAAATTAATACATTGGTAAATGAAGCACTAGGAAATCTTGGTGCAACATCAAATCAATCTTTAGCTCTATCAACACCATCTGATTTAAGTTATAGCGCTACATAAAATTATGCTAGAATATATTGGAGACATTGATACAAATAGATTTATTTCTTTAAATTTATTTAATATTTCTTTAAACTTTAATAAATTAAATGAAGAAATTTTACAAAATAATGTAAAAATTTCTGATGATCCTTTACATACCCAACATGAAGATTCTATCTTTCCTAATTTACCTAATTCTGAAACTTCAAAATTTTTAAAAATTATTAATAGTTTTTGTGAAAGAGATAATCATAA
>TARA_R110002020_G_scaffold128335_8_pt1 | contig 12075 bp, 14 predicted proteins | sample TARA_R110002020 | Tara Oceans TARA_R110002020 (sample SAMEA4396489) | marine metagenome | biome: Westerlies Biome; feature: [MES] marine water layer (ENVO:01000295) within the mesopelagic zone...; material: water (ENVO:00002006), including particulate matter (ENVO:01000060) such...
GTCAACAACGCGGAGCAACTGACCAAGCTGTTGCGGTTCTACAAGACCGTGCGCGGCTCGCTCAATGGTTTCAGGATCCGCGACCCGTTTGACTGGTCAACGGCACCAGATCACGTGACCACGCCAGACGTGACAAATTACCAGCACCGGCACGTGATTGGGGCGGGTGACGGCACAACAAAGAGATACCAACTTGTGAAGCGTTACCAAGTCAATGAAACGCTTGAGCGGTTCAGACCAATCACGCGGCCAACGCATCCAACCAAGAGTTTCCAGGGAGGGGCAACCACAGATCACGTTTTTGGGTTGTTTGTTGATGGCTCTGCACAAACAGAAGGCACGCACTACACAATCAGCAGGGCAGGCGGTGAGGTTGAATTCCAAAGCGCACCAACTGCTGGCACTACCATTGAGTGGTGCGGCAGCTTTGACGTGCCGGTGCGGTTTGACCAGGAGATTGACCAAGGCATGCTTGGTGATATGGAAACCGGCGAGCACTACACCATGCAGCCGTTGAGTTGCACAGAGATCAACGAAGGCGTGCACTTCTCAGATCACAAATGGATGGGCGGCCTGACGCAAAAAACAATTGCAGAGGATTTGCAAGTCTACCTTGGCGGCGGTTGCACGTGGTTTGTGACCGCCAGCAGCGGCGGCCTCAAAGTGTTCTTACCAGCAACAGATTTTTTGTGTGATGGCGGGCCTTTTCTCACGATCAAGAACGCCAGCGCAAGCAACGCATTCAGCGTGCACAAAAACACAGCCGGTGCTTTTGACGCTGTGGTGAGTTCTTTGGCGGCAGGTGAGCACGCCACTTTTTATATCACCAACGCTGGTGAGTGGTTGGCAATTGAATGAGTTGGCACAACCTTGTGTTTCCTGAGAACCTAAGCTATGGCACCAGAGGCGGTGCAGGCTTTTCCACGGCAATGCGTGGCGCTGACAGTGGACCCGAACGCCGCAAAACAGAGTGGGAAACACAAAAGAGCCGCGTGCAGTATGACGTGGCCAAGTCTGTGCAAACAACGCAGGACGTTGCTGAGTTGCTTGACTTTTACTTGTGCGTGCGCGGCAGCGCGTGCGGGTTTCGATTCAAAGACCCGCTTGATTTTACGTCAGACCCTGACGGCACCACGTTGCCCACAACCGTGGGAAGTGCTCAGGCAGTCAAAGGCATTGGCGTTGCAAGTGGTGTGACGCGCAAGTTTCAACTGCAAAAAGAGGTGCTTGAGTGGGATTACACGCAAGCCTTGAGCGGCAAGTACCGCGAAATTACCAAGCCCATTGCGCCAGGGCAAGATGGTCACGCTATCCAGGTATACATTGACGGCACGTTGACCTGGGAATCAGACGCATCTGGCGTTGAGTCTGACGGCGTGACAACTGTGGCGGTTGACTATGACCTTGGCACCTTGATCCTTGATTCTTCGTTCGCACCTGAGCGCATCAAAGTTGGCTTTACGTTTCACGTGCCAGCACGTTTTGGCCAGGAAGCCGATGACGGTCTTGATATCATCTGGGAGCAGGGCGGCACGTTTTCGGTTGGATCTATTCCAGTGGTTGAAATCACAGGCGGCGCAGGCAATGCCGCAGAGGAATGGCTTGCCGGTGGCCACACAAGCCACAGCATTCCAAGCGGTGGATACAAGCAAGATTACTATGGCAAGCTCACGCGGGATGGCATGGTGCAGCAATACACCGCAGCAGTTTATCCGCAATCAAAAGCTGACAGCGTAACGCTGGAAAACATGCAGTCAGGTGCCACCGTGCCCAGGCGCAGGCAGACCCCGCTGGTGAGTGGCGAAAACTTTACCGGCGGCCCGCTGGTGTTGGTTTTCAACACGTCAGGCGCAGCCGCCACGCTTGAGGTCAACACGTATGATGCCAGTGGGCAGCCCACAGCAATTTTGTATGATCTTGGCGCAGGCAAGTATGTGGAATTGTACTGGCTGGGCAACACGTTGGGGTATGTCGCAAGGTAATGGTTGGAAGAACAGAGCAAGCACGTTGGCATGGCGATCGTTGGTATGGTGGCGCAACATCAGTTGCGTTGGCAGACACCAACACGCGGTTGATTCACCCAGAGGAATCACGCACGTACTACATCACCCTGACAAGCAGCGGCGGCACGGCTACGCTCAAGCTGCCGTATGATGTGCGCAACTGGGTTGTTGGTGGGCCATACTTCACCATCATAATACCCACAGACGCAGCACGCAGCACCACCGTCAACCTCAAGACCAACAGCGGCGGCACCACTGTCAAAGCAATGGGTGACGGCTACAGCTATCAGGTGTACTTGCTAGACAACGCAGCGGCTGATGGCACTTGGGGCGTGACAACTGTGGCGGTGTCAGGTGTCAACGGGAGGTTGTTTTTGTCGTGACAACTCAGTTGGCCAATTCATCACTGTCAATGCTGCGCCAACGCACAACGCGCTTGACCAACGCATGGCGTTTGGATCGCGCTGACGGCGTGAGCCATTGGTTTACCGTGCATGACCAAACACTCAATCAAAGCTGGGCGCTTGGATTTGATCCTAGGCCAGGGTGCAGCAGCTTTGCCAACCGCAGAGTGACTGGCGTGACCAGCCGCACAACTGAGTTGTCTGGCCTGATCGGTGACGATGGCATCAGCTATGATGATCTAATGCAGGGCCGGGTCTGGGGTGCCCGTGTCAAGCAAGTCACCTGTGACTGGGCATACCCTTGGGTTGCCAATGTTCTCGACAACAACTGGTACGTTGGAGCAGTTGAGTTTGACGATACAGAGTGGCGCTTGCAGTTGGTTGGCATCACCAGCAGGCTGATGGGCAAACGCGGTGAGACGTTTGGCAGGACATGCCAAAACCAGCTTGGCGTGATGTCGATGCTTGGCACCACCACCACGGCCTCAACAACTTCAACGTGCCCGGTGCAGATTTATCTGTACCCCTTCCAAGTTGCAGCGGCAGTTGTGCAAGCAGGCGCAACCAAGCGCACAATGACCTTGCGAAAAGCAGGCGGCAGCAACGGATTTGGTCACGCAGATCATGCTACATACACCGACTACTTCACCAACGGATACGTTGTGATGAAGTCAGGCGACAACCTGCACATACAAGAAACCATACACACTGACGTGCGCGTTGACGCGCAAGACCGCACAATCACGTTGATGCGACCTTTGCCCGCGACCCCGCAAAGTGGCGACACTGTAAACGTGTTTGCTGGTTGTGACAAAAACTTAGAGACGTGCCGCGACAAGTTCAACGTCTTGCAAGGACGCAACACCGGCACAATATCCAACTGGGGCGGCTTTCGAGGCTTTCCAGAGATCCCAGGCACTGACCAAGTTATCAAGTACCCACTGGCCCCAGGGCGATGAAACTACACCAAGCAGCACGCACAATGATTGGCACGCCCTTCCAACATCAAGGAAGGCGGCCAGGGCACGGCCTTGATTGCGCAGGTGTTGTTGTCTGCGCAGCTAAGGCTGTTGGCGTGCTCATGCATGACTGCACAAACTACCGCCGCATACCGCACCGCAGGTTGCTGCGTGATGGATTCAACAGAGACTTGCAAAGCGTCAACCGCCACGTCATGCCGGGGGACGTGTTGCTTTTTTGGATGCAGCGCCCTGCGCTTGAGATTCACTGCGGCATTGCAACACCGGCAGGCTTTGTGCATGTTGAGCAGGATGACCGCGTGCGTGAGGAAGTGCTAACGCTCAACTGGCGCAAGCAATTGGCTGCTGTTTACACATTGGAGGGCGCTGCGTAATGGCGACCCCAATCGTTGCAATTGCACTGTCAGGTTCAACAGTCAGCCCTTTCACCGCTGCGTTGATGATGGCGGCAGCGTCTGCTGTTGATTCGTATTTCATCCTTCCCAGCTTGCAGAAATCTGCACCGCGTGCAGAGTTTGGCAGCTTCGATGTCAACTATGCTGAGGAAGGTTCTCCAGGCTACTATGTCTACGGAGAAAAGAACCGCGTGCCCGGCCACATCATTGCGTGCAGCACCCCAACCGGCACCACGGCAAGGACAGGCAGCAGCAAGCGCGGCGGCGCTGTCACCACAACGTGGTGGTCTGACGTTGTGGTTGTGTTTGCGCACAATCAAATCTACCGCACTGAGCGCATAGACTTTGAAGGCAACAGCGTGTACCGCCGTGATCCCAACCGGGATATGAAACTAGACTATGCCACTGCGCCGTTGAAGTTTGAGCAGTTCTTTGACTCTGCCAACTCAGTGGTGCAATGGAAGCAAAACACCAACGGCACTTGGGACTTGGTGCGATGGGATTGGATCGTGCAAAACCGCACCAGCCCAACGACCGCGTTTCTGTATCCCAGCACTTACGTGGTTGGCCAAAAGGTTGAGGTAAGCGTGCGCGATTCGTCAGCAGGATCATACGGTAACGTGATTTTTGGCGCGGGCGGTTCCCATGAATTTGCGATGCCGTTTTACACATCGTACGGCTCTGCTTGGTACAAAAAAGCAACGTGGAGCTTTACAGTGATTTCAAGCCGCAACCATGGAATGGTTAGCGGGACCAACATCCCTGGCAACACTGTCACCGTTCCACGGTCAAGGTTGCAGGTTGATTTGCTCGCAGAGATCCGTGGTTCAACAGCGGTGGGCAACAAAAGTTTTTTCGTAGGTGTCACCACAGCGCAAAAAAACAATTTCAAACCGTGGGGCGTTGACAACCCTCTAAGTTATCCAGACGTGGGGCAAGCATATAAAAGCTACAACCTTGACACCTGGATACCGGGCCATAGTCAGGTCCACATTGCGGTGATTCAAACGGGCGAAGTGTACGCAACAGACACGTTTAGAAACAACAGCTTGGTGACCCAACACACTGGCGCGGCTCAAACTGGCGTTGGTTGGGCTGGTGACGCTACATACACGCGCATGAAAGGTGCGCAATGGACTCCAAATTTCCCGCGCATGTGTTACTGGGGCATGCGTGATATGAACATCAGCAAGTTTGGAAACCGCATACCACAGATGCAGGCGTATGTGGATGCGCGTGAGTATACACCCAACGGCAGGGTGACGCTGACCAAGACGCGCATGATTGAAATTTTGTGCAACCTGCACGCGCAGATTCCAAGCTATCTGTATGACCTTGATGACGTGCTTGAAAGCACTCTCAGCGGTTTCAACTTTGCAGGGCTGCAAGAGCCAAGGACTTTGCTGGCACCGCTTCTGATTGCTGGCGACATTCAAGTTGCAGAGTATGGCGGCAAAATGCGGTTCAAGTCACGCAACACCCGCGAAACGGTCACCATTGGCTGGCACCATCTTGACGCACGTGATTGGAATGCGCCACCAACTCAGATGCTTGCCATTGAAGACCAGAACATGCGGCAAATGCCAAGGCGCGTGCATGTGAGGTTCACAGACGTGGACAAAGACCACCAAACGGGTGACGTGTACGCAAGCAAGGACACGGTTGTTGGCAGGTTCTCGCAGTCACCACGGTCAGACACCGACCTTGTAACCACTCAACAGATATCCTTGGCAGGCTTGCCGCTCAACTCATCAGAGGCCAGCGCCATTGCGCAGCGTGTCCTGACTGATGCGCAGGAAATGCGGCAACGTGTGCGGCTGCGCCTGCCGTGTTGGTATATCAACTTGATCGAAACCGACATCATCAAGATTGCAGCCAGTGAGGTGGTTGCAGGAAGCCGTGGCCACAACTCACCGCCAGCGTACGCCACCAGATACCAAGATCGAGACTATTACGTGCTTATCGAGCAACTTGACATTGGCGCAGACTTCTTTGTTGAGATTGACGGGTGGCTGCTTGAGGAAGATGGCTGGGTCAACTCATCATTCTCTGGCGTTGATTCGCCACCAGGGCATACCTTTACAGTAAGCACAGAGGAAGATGGCAGCAGCATCAGTGGTGCCAATGATGACGTGGCCCGCGCAGGCGGCAGCGATCCCAGCAAGATTGCGCAACAACCGCCAAGCGTTTTGTCAATCATGGACATCCCGCCAATGCTCGATGCGCACTGCAACAAGTGCGGCGTGTACTTTGCCTACACGCAGCCAGGATCTGGCCAGGGCTTTGCATCACCGCACTTGTTTGAGGGTATTGGCGGCGGCAATGAATGGGAAAACATCGGCGCAGCCAACTCGCCTGTGATCATGGGCAAAGTGGTTGGCGCGTTTGAATCAGGCACGCAAAATGTTTTTGACCCAACTGTGACGCTCACCGTGGACTTGGATGGCAGAGACGTTGGCAACAACGTGCTTGAGTCATCAACAGAGGAAGACGTGCTAAACGGCGCAAACTATGCGGCAGTGGGCCACGGGTCAACCTGGGAAATCATCGCGTTTGTGACCGCCACAGAAGTCACAGATGAAAGCCTTGGCACTAGCAGCCGGTGGCAGCTTGCAAACTTGCGCAGAGGTCTATGGGGGACCGAGGACCAGATTGCAACTCACGTTGATGGCGAGGTGTTTGTTTTGCTTGACAGGCACCGGCTGCACTTCCATCAGCTTGACACGTCGCTGGTTGGTCTGACCAGGGCCTTCAAGTTGCTCAACTCAGGACAAGCTGACGCAGACGCTGCTGACCTGAGCATTGACCTTGTTGGCAAGTCATCGCTGTCATTGCCGGTGGCAAATCTTGTTGCGTGGCGCAAGAGCAACGGCGATGTGGTATTCACCTGGGACCGCAGAGCGCGTGCAAGGTATCGCACTTTCGGCACTCAACAGGCACCGCTTGTTGAGGTGACAGAAAGCTATGACGTTGTGATTGACCTCAGCAGTGATCGAACCATCAACGTCAGCAGCGAAACAGCAACATACACCGCTGCGATGCAAAGCAGTGACAGCACCAGCGGCGCTGAGATCACGGCAACGGTGTATCAGCGCGACAGCGTGCGCGGCAGAGGACAAGCCAAGCAGATCATTGCGGCGGGCACTCAAAAAGAAGTGGGCACCCAGGATGGCAACGTGATTGGCACAGAGGATGGCAAAACACTCAACACACCGCTAGGCGGAGGAATGGACTGACATGGCAATTGTAAACGTGACCGCAATGACTGAGTTGACAGCGCCAGCAGATGCTGACGTGCTGTACATAGTTGACGATCCTGGCAGCAGCGCGTTGCCCAGGAAAATCACATACGCCAACATTGTGCAGAAAGCATACGGTGAGATCAGCGTGAGCGGCGCAAGCGCAACGCAGTCACTGAGCGCAACAACGTGGACAAAGCTGACGGCCTTCACCGCAGAGGGCCAGTACAAAAACACCACGGTTAGCCACAGCAACGATAAGATCACAGCAGCCAACAGCGGCGTGTATCTTGTCAACGCCACGGCATCTTTCACCACGGGCGCTGCTGCTGACTGCATCCTTGCAGTGTATTGGGATGGCAGCATTACCGTGGCAAAAGCACAGCGCACCACAGCGTCAAGCAGTGACATTGCCTGTGTGGCCACCAGCGCATTGGTCAACGCATCATCAGATGCTGAGGATTTTGAGTTGTATGCATACTTGAGCACAGGCACCACCATTGTCATCAAGGATGCAGTCTTGTCAGTTGTGAGGATTGGGTAATGACAACTTCACCGGGTTTGGGAATCACAGAGATCAGTGACCAGCAAGCTGGCGCTGAAACAACGCACAACACTGCTGTGCGCATCTTGGAAGTCATCGCGCACGGCGGTGTCAAGGATCGCGGCCTAGCTACGCCGCCAGGGTCACCAGCAGATGGTGACAGCTACATTGTAGCGGCCAGCGGTGCTGGTGATTGGTCAAGCAAAGACAACCACGTTGCCGTCAATGTCTCTGGCACTTGGAAGTTTTGCGCACCTGTTGAGGGCATGCGCTTGTACTTACAAGATGAAAACACTGACGTGATATACAACGGCAGCGTGTGGTGCGCCCGTGAGGGCACGCAAGCCCTGACAGATGCCACCACAATCGCATGGGACACCAGCCTAGGCACCAACGCAACCGTCACGCTATCCGCGACGCGAACGATGGGAACGCCAACCAACTTGAACGTCAACTGGCTCTACAAGATTATCTTTACACAACCGCCAGCGGGCGGCGAGTACGTAGCGGCTGCGATAAATTGGCCGTCAATTTTTAGGTTTCAAAACTCAAGCCACTCATTGAGCACAACGGGTGGCCGCCAAGACTTTGTTTCATTCCGTTGGGATGGGACGTACATGAACGAAGATTCAAGACGCACATACCTCGATCCAGACTAATGCAAAAAGATGATGACCACGCCAGCCGCATTGCCTCGCTTGAGGCATACAGCAGAGTGCAAGGCATGACTATCCGCGAACTCAAAACGGATATCAAAGCGATATGCACAGGCGTGCAAAACATTGAGCGCGACATACACGCGGCAAGGATTGCCGGGCGTGTCGGGCTTGGTGTTTGTTTGGTTGTCGGGTCTGCTTTGGGATGGGCAATACAAACTGCAATAGGACGATGACATGCCGACAGAAGAAACAACACCGGGGCAAACCATAGTGCGTGAGGTTGACCGCAAAACGCAAGCCCGCCTTCGATCTCTGGAGCTTTCAGCGGAAAAGGCAAAGTATAAAGCCGCGATATCTAAGAGCAGACAAGAGGCACGTGATGCTGCGGCGCAGGTTCGGTTTCTTGCTAAAACAGAACTAGAAAAAATGCGCGTTGCCATGACTGCACGCGAAGCTGCCAGCAAGCACATAGCGGTCTTTGGGCCATTATACTTGCTACTGCTCGTTGGTACCTTCATTGCCTCGGTCAGCTACATACCTGAAAGCCAGATATCTGTTGTGTCAGCCCTGCTAACTCTGCTCGTCACTTCCATTGCCGCGAATCTTCGCAGCATAGTGGCAGGCGAGGGCAACGGTCACAGCGAGGAAGAAACCAAACCAGATGCAAAGGCATCATCAAACAACTCGAAACCGAAAACCAAGTAAGAGGCAACCATGTCAGTTCTCAAGAGTTTGCTATCCAGTAAAAAATTCATCGTGACCATTGGGTCAATGCTTACCACGCTGGTGGCTAAGTTGGGCTTTGATGTTGACCAAGAGGTCATCAACAGTTTGCTGGCAATGTGTGCGGTCTATGTGGGCGGTCAATCCGTCGCAGACATAGGCAAAGAGAAAGCCAAGCAAGAGGCTGCGGCCAAGTGACGCGCCTGACGCTGCTGTTGTTGCTTGGTCTTGCTGCGTGTTGGCACAAGCCTGTGCACGTTGAGGTCAAGTCTGGCAAGGTGCGCGTGCACGTGCACAAGGTAAAAAGCAAGCCGCATGAATTCCACTGGCACACTGACGTGGCTGCAAGGTCACACAGGTTTGCTTTGGAGTTTGAAGGTGTCAACCTGCTTGAAAACCTCAAGCCAACAGCAAGCACGTCAACGCTGCGCGAGTTTCGCAGCTTTCACAGGATACGGCACCTTTGTGTGCGTACGATTGCACGCGCAAGTTCGGGAGTCAACACCGCTGACTTTTGGGTGCTGGTAACTGTTGGGCACACTGGTGACTCAACCGTGCTGTACCAGCGCAAGCCTTTGCGGATCGTGGCAACCGGCAACCACGTCATCACGATTGACAACCCAGCACCGGGCATGCCCATTGCTCACGGGCAAGGCTTGCCGCTGGTGCACTTCCGTTTTGATTGCACAACGGGCAAGCAGGTGCCAACGGATCAATTCAAAGACTTGCCTGCCGACAAGATGGCAAAGGTGCCGCCATTCAATTGCGCAATGCCCTTGTCACCTTGGTGGGTCCACGATCCACACACCGCGTGCGTTGATGTTGCGTTGCGTGAAACGCGCAGGTATGAACCTTTCGAGCAAACGCTATACACGCCAGCGTTTCCTGGCATGACTGGTGGACAACAACAGTTTGGCGCGTTCCAGGTGTTGCCAGAAATCAACAGCAACGGATACCGCTTAGGATCTTGGCGTGCGCAGCTATACCAAGAGGCGTGCAGGCCCGCGCATTTTTTGCACCCAGACGGGCGGCGCGTCACAGAGGATGACTACCCTGAGACAGTGTTGACATCTAGCGGCTGGATACATGAGCGCTCACGGGGCAACTACTGGATCAAGCACACTTACCCATCATCGCCATGGAAAGACAAAGGCGCACGCACCAAATCTGGCACTGCGTGGTGCATGTGGGATGCGCAGCACTGGAGCATCAACGCGCTTGCGCAATTTGCATACTTGTATGATGACCCTGGCGCACGCATGTTGGTAGAGGATTTGGCTGAGTCCTGGTTGTGGTCTAACCCTGTGACAAACAAAGGCACAACCCACCATCACGTTGCCAGCAATGCGCGTGGCCGTGGCCGAGTTTTAGAGGCTGGATGTGCAATTGCTGGTGTGTTGACTGGCGACCAACGCGCACGTGTTGTTGATCGTGTTGACAAGTTGTTTTCTGTGCAGTTGGCAGAGTTTGACCGTTGCATTGCGCAGAACGTGCCCGCAGTTGTTTGGCGCAACGACACCGCAAGCGTTTGGCAGCATGGCCTGTGGGTCAAAGGTTTGTTTGCAACCGCCGTTTTGTTGGAACACAGGCAACACGATGCACACAAGATTGCACGCCATGTTGCGCTGTGGGTTTTGGATGGATTCAAGAACTACGGCGGCAGGTGGTATGTGCCCTATCTGCTGCAAAAAAATGGCAGCTACAGCACCAAACCGTCTGGCCAGTTGAGTCTGTGGTGCCTGCCAGCCATTGAGTTGCTTGCGCAGTATGAGCGCCGTGCAATGACCAAGCGCCAAGGGCAAAAGGCTGACGAGATCCTTGCGCAGTTTTATGCTGACCCGCCAATCAATGGCGGCTACGGCGACCAGATGAAATGGCGGGTTGTGAAATGATGCGATACCCAACAATCAACCCCTTGGTTGCCGTGTGCTGTTTGCCAGTGATCACTGCGTGCAGCAACTTCATGGATGCGCTCGAAATGGTCAAAGACCCCGCAATCCAAGAGGCGCTTGCGCAAACTGCAACGGGCGCGGCAACGGGCAACTGGCTTGGCGCACTGTGGGGTGCTGGCGCACTCGTTGCTGCTGTGGCTGGTCACAAGACCGTCAAAGCGGTCAAGAAAAAGAAAGCTGCAACGGCAACGGCTTGAAAAGGTTGAGGCCGCAGCTATCGTGTGGGTATGGAATCCAAAAGCCACGGCACCCCCCTCCTACATTTCGGCGCAAGGGCTGAAATTTGCCGGTGGATTCCTAACCGCCCGCGCCGCATCCTTGTCACTTGGTAGTTTGGGAAATCTATCCGCGACCGGGGAAGGCGTGCCGTTGTTGTCAGTTGTCCTAGCAACTGGCGGCAGCGGCTTTTTTCATTAGCTCAACAAGGCGTGGCAAGTCTGCTGCACGCAGCGTGATCAACCAGTCATCACGGTTGCGCTTGCTGGCAACGTATGGCACAGCGCCACTGCCAGCGTCTGCGATTGCCTGAGCCATTGCCTTGTGCAGTTGCAGGCGCTCTGTGCGCTTGACCTCCGCATGCGTGCCAGGGATGCCGTTGACCACATCAGGGCTGTCAGTGCCGCCAGAGTATTGCACACCGCGCCGCGCATCCTTGCAGTCAAAGTGCTCACGCAAAAACGCAGCCCAGTCACGTTCACCGCGCTTGCCTTTGTCGCGTGAATTCATCGCGGCCCCTGCTCAACATATGGGTCAAAACTCATGCGGAACTGGTCAGGGCAATCACAAGCGTCTTGGCCATCGGTGTGGCTGTCGTGGATTCGGCACCATGTGCGGAATGGTTGGCAGCAATCGCACCGCACCCAACGCGGCACGCGGTAAAAATCAGCCACGTTGCAATGCAGCGCCCGCGACAACACAGGAATGGCAACAGCAGGAATGCGATGCGTTGCAGGTTTGTCCCCAAGGAACCACTCACACAGCGTGGCGTGCGCGGCAATTTGCGGGTCAAGGGTTTCAAGCCGATTGACCAGCCACCAGCGCGTTTTGCGTTTAGCGATCAACAACCTTGTGAGGTTTGCGTTTATTACAAGGCCAAGTTTTTTTCTGTGGTCAATGCTGCCCATGATTTCACTGGCAAAACTATTGCCGCAACGGTATCAACTTAAGTTGCCAGTG
>TARA_R110002020_G_scaffold177104_2_pt1 | contig 12069 bp, 7 predicted proteins | sample TARA_R110002020 | Tara Oceans TARA_R110002020 (sample SAMEA4396489) | marine metagenome | biome: Westerlies Biome; feature: [MES] marine water layer (ENVO:01000295) within the mesopelagic zone...; material: water (ENVO:00002006), including particulate matter (ENVO:01000060) such...
GGAAGACTACTCTTTTGATATTACTAGTATTAAGAATAATAATACTTATTACTCTGAAGTTGAAATGAAAAATCAATGGAAGGGAGATTGGAATCCTTCTTGGGCAGAAATACGTATACCATACAGGAAACACAAGCTCTTGAATAAATTCAAAGCACTTGACGAACCTAAATCTTTTTTACATTTTTATGTTTTGAGAGGGGATTGTGAATATACTTGGCGTATAAGTAGTAAACTTCTTGAGGAGTCAGAAGTTAAAGAAGCTAAAGGCTTTAGAATAGAAAAGGGAGAATATTTCTTTCACGTTCCATTTGAAAAGGCAGAACTAGTACAGCTATGAAGTTACAACAAGAAGCCAATGCTCATATAAATAAAAAAAGAAATAAGTTTAAAAACGAGTTTAATGGATTAATGAGGCCTTTACGAGTGTTACTAACAGATAGTTTACACAACAGGGAAGAGCTAGAGAATGCATTAATGCACTTAGTAGAAGCAGAAATGTGGGCTAGACGAAGTGTAGAATTATCTGGTATTAAATCTTAAACTATTTAATTTTTGTGTCCTGGAAGGTATAAGATTTAGCGTCTTTTCTAAAAGTAGCTATGTCTTGTAATATATGTCTCAACTCTGCAGTGTTCATTTTCGCAGGATCTGTAGGATCTCCTCTTTTTCTAGCTAGATTAAAGGCATGTCGTCTTTCTATTTTACTAGCAGCCATAATCTTTTTTCTTTGTTGGTTAGAATATAAATCAATGGGCTCTAAGTCTGAACTTTCATAGAGTCCAGCTTCTAGTTCTTCTCTTACCTCAGCCCTAAGTTTCTTTAAGCCTTCTTTAAATCTTGCTCTTCTAGTTAATTTATCACTATCCATAAAAGATCGAGTAGATAGTAGTCGTTCTGACATTTCCTCTAACAGAGGTCCAAGTATGCTATTAAAGGCTCTATCTAAGGAAGGTAAGTTTGATCTTTGATCTGCACTCCAGTCTTTCATTCCTAGCACAGAATACAATTCTCCAGTAGCAGTAGATTCTTGTTTAATCTTTACCCCTAATACATCAGCATATGGATTGGCATTATTTCTTACCTCTCCATCTCTTCTAGCACTAACTACGTTTTTTCCTACTATATACTTATCTACTAACTCATCATCTTCCAATACAAAATCTAATCTTTGTATAACGGCCTCTAAAATATTATCTACATATTTTGTTGCTGATTGCGTTACCATAGGAACAAAACCTTCAGCCTGTCGCAAGTCTTTAGATGCATCTGTATCTGTAGCAAATCCTATAATTGAATTTAAAGAGTCAAGAGGTCTAAGAGCACCCCCAACTGACCCTCCTAAAATTCTAGCTACCTCTAATGTTTTTTGTAGTTGATTTCCATCTTCATCATAAATAAGTGTATCAACTATTCTACCTATATCTGTACTAAACTGAGCATCTCTAGCGGCCTGGCCTACACCCACTTGTTTACCCATATCTATTAATAACTCAGGATCTATATTAGATGTGCCAGAAGAAGCCCTCTTTTTAAATGTAGACCAATACTCTTTTATATCCGTTGGTTCTCTTCCTGCTTGTTTGTCTGCTTCGAGTTGTAACAAGTATCCATCTGCTGCTTGCTTAGAAAATTCTCCCATAGCTAAAATCAAAGAGAAAGGATATACGTTCTCTAAGTCTACAACAGATCCTCCTGGACCTTCAACTTCAAACGTAGATAGCTCTTCTGGTTTAGTATAGGCATATCGAGTTCCCATAGCTATAGCTCCGGTTCCAACTAGAGCTCTACTAAAGTTATTTACTAATCGTGCTTGATCTATTGCTGTTGTACCTCTCTGTGATTTTAACCATGTACTAGCTTCTTTTTTCGTAGCAAAATCTTCAGCTAACTCTGTATCGTTGGCTCGTATTACTGTTGCACGAAAGCCATTTTTAATTTTATTAATACGTCCTTTTGTTACTCCTTTAACAGAAGGGCTAGTCAATGCATCTGATCTAACTATCGCTCCGAAAGCTGGAAGAATGGCAGCCGGGCCTTCCCGATAAGCTGCCCCAACTACATTATTTAAAAATCTTCCGAAAGGTATTTTAAAGTTTACTCCGGGAGTATTTGAAGCTCTTTCAACAAAAGTAGCTATAGATCTAAGAACTGGTATTGTAGCTTCCGTAGTATAGTCTTTAGAAAAAACAGACTTCATAGTTTGATCAACAGCAGCCTCAATAGCTTCCTGATCAATCTCGTGCAAATTACCTTTACGCAGATAGTCTTGTAAAGTTTTTCCTGGGTACTTTAAACGGATGTATTTGTCGAGTTCAGGAATAAAGTATAAAGATTTTGTGACTGTGTCTTGAAGACTAACACCACTATACTTGTTAGATGCATCAGCAATAATTTCAGTAGTTTGAAATAATTTATTTTCAGGATCAATACCATATTGAGTTCCTTTTTTGTCAATACCTCTTACAGTTGTTGTTGTTAATTTTCTTTTTGCTTCTGGGCTATATTCTAAAATTGCCATTGTTTCATCTACTGTAGCATAAGGGTCAAATAAGTTTGACATTTTTTCTGCTTGTATATCGAAATGTACTTTTGAATTATGTAGCATAGCTTTTCTTGTTTTAGCATTAGGTGCTAACATTGCAGCGGCTAGGTACAATCCACTGGACATAACTTCTGCAATTGAGTTAGACCCATACATATAAGAGAAACCTTTTATATTAACTGCTGTAGTTTTAGGAAGAGATACCAACATTCTTCTCCAGAAGTTAATTGCATACCCAGCTATATTAGCTTTCTTTTCTTCTTTATCTTTAGAAAAATAATTAAGGACGGTTTGACCTGTAGCATTATCTATGCTTGTGTCTACTGCTTGTGTCATTTCTATTTCAGCGGCTGTTATAGCAGCATTTATTCCTGCTTTAGCATGTCTAAAATAAGCTAGTGTCTTACCTGCAGTTGAGGCTTGATTAGACATCAAGTCGCCAATGTTATCCCTACGTCTTGCTGCTGTTCCGGCTGCCCCTTTTGCGTATTGTTTTGGCATAAGCATTTTTCCGTCTGCACTTAATTCCATGCGACTAGGATTAGACAAGGTATCTATATTTATTTCTGTATTTGTTTTCTTTAAAGCTTTGTGTATTTGATTAATTTGTTTATCTGAGGTGAATTGCAACATGTCAGTAAAGAAATGAGCAGCCCTAGTTTCTTTATGTAATCTAACACCACCAGAATGTTCTAACCAGACTCGCATTAAGCCTCCTACCCCATCCTTACCTTTAGTAGGGTCGTATGTTTCTGATTGACCTCTTAGTATTGTTTGCAACAGATCATGGTGAATTGCACTACTATCAGAAATGACTTTACCGTCAGATCCAATTAAACCTTTTCCTCCATTTGTTTTCTTGTTCCATGTGTTAATCTCTTCAAGTAAAGTCTTACCTATTTCTGTATCTAAACCTTTTTCAGCTTTGCCTTTTATATCTTTCCAAGAAGGACTATTTAGATAGTGCGTAGGATTAGACATAAAGATTTCTTGATTTCTAATTTTACTACGGGTTTTAACTGAGGCTTTGTCAACAAATGCATCAACAGCTTTCTGTGTTTCTAAGCCACCTCTAGTACCTTTAATTGGTTCATATCCTATAATTCTTTGTTTCTTAGGATCTGTAGGATCTATTATGGGTTGTATCTTTGATTTTACTTTTCCGTCAACAATCTCTGGCATAAACTTTGCTTCAGCATCAGAAAGCTCTCCTTCTAGTTTACGTCCAAATTTCTTTCGTAATGCCCCAGCACCTACCTGAGCTCCTAATCCAATAATACCTAGTCCAAAGGTAGAACCACTTTGTAAATAACTATATTCGTCTTGAGCTTCTACGCCAAGCAAAGTTTGTTGGTATTTAGCATCTTGAGCAACAGCAAGAATACCATCTAATGCACCAGTAGCATACAAAGACTTTCGTATTGCTTTTGTCTTTAGACTTCTTAAATATACATCTCTTGCAACATTTTTTATTTTATATGTTTCAACAGCTTGTGCTTTTCTTATAGCCTGGCTCTTTAGCAACTGTCCATGTTTTGACTTTGCCATTTGCTCACTCATCTTAGCTGTCATTTTTTCGCCAGCTTCTCGCATAGCTTTAGCTACTGCAGCTTTGCTTCCTTTCCGAAGCATAACACTTCGACCAGCATCTATAGCAGCTTTTTTTACTACTGCCCTGGCAGCAACAGATAATCCTATGGCACTTACTCTTGCAACACCCCCAGTAGCTAAACCAATATAATTTGTTGGATCTCTAAACTGTGCATTAATATAATCCCAAACACCATCTACCTTGTCTCCAAACGTACCAGTAGTAAATACATTACCTAACTGATCAAATAGCATATATGCATTTCGTGCAGATAACTTGTCTTGTTCGTCTGCATCCCTCATCCAGGACATCTCACCAACTGTAGATAATGAGTTAGTAGAAAAGAACCTCATATGTTCTAAATAATCTTCTATAACATCTTCATCTGATATTCTATTTATTCTAGTATTATTGTATCTTGCACCTTGTCTATTAACCATAAACTTACGAATAATCTGCATATACTCAGGACGTTTTAAATCTTCCTTCTTTAGAGTTCCTCCTAAATCCAGTACATTTTCTATGTCATGCACACCATTAGGTTGATCGCTTTTAAAAGTAGTAGGATTTACTCCAAGTTTTTCAAATACTTTTATTTGATCTTCCGAAAAGCTATCTTTTACAATAGCTGTACTACCGTCAATTCCTTCCGTTAAACTTGTATCTAAATCAAACGGACTTAGACTTTCATAATTTAACTTATCTAAGACTTGTTTTCTTAACTGCTCTGACATTAATCTAACTCACCTTGTTTTGCTAATCTAATAATTCGCTGTGCCATTACTTCAACTTCAGCATTAGTTGGTGTCGTATTGGTGTCTTTGTATTCAGGTATGTCACTTTTCATATATGCTTTTACGGCTCTAAGTAATTGTTTATTATCTATAGTTAGATTTTTTGTATTTGAATTGATTCGAGACAAGAAATTATATGGATTGTTGCGAGATTTACTATTTAAGAAATTTAATGAAGCTTCTTCGCTAGAAAATGCAGTTGCTGCTTCTGAATCCGCTTTTTCTTTTTTTAAAATCTTTGCAGCTTCCTCTTTTTTAAGCCGTTCAATCTCAGCTAACCTAGCTTTTTCTGCAGCTTCTTCTTCTAAACTTACTTGCTCTGCCTTTTTAGTTTTTTCATCAAACAACCTTTTTGTTTCAGCATCTAATCTAGCTTTTTCTGCAGCTTCTTTTTCTAAAAGTGCTTTCTTTTCTGCTTCTAATCTATCGAATTCGATCCATAGATTTTTTTGATCTGTTGTTTCACCTTTAGCAGCTAGAATTTTTTCATTATACATAGCCCCTACTTGCTTCGCAAATTCCATGTATAATTCTTTATTATTTCCTTTACCCCTACTGCCTGTATACTTGGGCTCCTTAAGAGGACTACTTAAATCGAATTCGCCTTCAAAGTTTCCTCTAAAATAATTCTGAACTGCTTGTTGTATTCCTGCTGGTGTTATTGTGCCATCTTCTTTATTAAAAAATCTTGAATTTCTTCCATCTTTTAATTCAAGTGCAGAAGCGTCTTTTAGAGTATTCATTCCCCAATCAAATGCTTCGTTTAATGTTCCCTGCACGACTAAAGCGTTTAATGGATTTGCATCATCTTTAGGTTTAAGTATCTCTTTTTCTTTTTTAAGTCTTTCATTGGGAATATCCATAAATAAAGGCTGGGTTAATACAATATCTACTTCATCCCCTTCAAAACTTTTCATAAACTGTCCCGTATCTAAGTCTACAAAATCAATTCTAGTTATTTTTCCTGCATTATTTGTAGTAAACTTATATCTTGTACGAACTTGTTTTTGTGTATTTTCAATTATAAATTCATTATTTTCATGATTAGTTCTGAATTTAAGGAATGGACGCATTGCAGATCCACTTCCATCGGCTGTCATTTCTGCTAACCTATTAAAGTCTTGTGGTGAGATACGTGTATTAACTGTATTCTCTTCTTCACTTGTACCTCCTCTAATTCTCGACACAAAAGTAGGATCTCCGGCTACACTGTTTATACTGTTAACTAAAGATTCAGAACCAAAATATTTATCCGCTCCGTATCTTTTTATTCCTGCAGAGACAATACCAGTTAAAAAGGTACTTCGTATCTCTGCCATAATATCTAATTCTTTTTGTATTAATTTATCATCAAAAGCTAATGTTTGATTTGGACTAAAGGTAGCATAAACATCAGTATCTCTTTCTATATTTGTTCTGCCTTGTATAGTTTTTATTCTTTGTGCAGCAGCCTTATACCTAACGTCTTCTGTAATCAACCTGGAAGCATTTGCTATCTTAGTACTTTCCGCTTCTATTGCTTTAAAGTCAAACTCATTAATAGCCTTATATGTAACATAACCTCTTTGACCATCCCCTACAGAATAAGGAGAAGTTGCATCTATTTGAGATAAGTCATATGTGCTCATACCTGTACCAAAAGCACTATCCTCATCAAGAGAAGCCCGTATAAACTCTTTAGCATTATATCCTAATGCTTTTCTGAAAGGAGAAACATCTGGAGCTTTAGTAGAACCAATCTCTCCTACATTAACACCATATCTTTCATCTACGAGACTCTTATATCCTTCTGCAGGGGCTTTTGCTCCGGCTCCAGACACAAAGAATTCTGGTAATTCTATTCTTAATTGAGCAGCCTCTGCTGTCCAGTTTCCACCACCAGCTTCTATTTCTTTTTTCATACGCTCTAAGTTTTGAGTTAATTGTATAATACCATCTGGCCCAGCCGATAGTGCAGATCTAATCATCCCTGGCGTAGCATTTAATCCTTCAGCTAACCTTACCTGCTGTAAGATACTAGCTGCTGCTAATTTTCTTTTAGAATATATCTTTTTATTTTGCTCTGCTTGCTCTTTTATTTTATCTTTATATGCTGCAGCTTTATCTTTATTTTCTGAGATATACTTTGCTGAATCTGTTAGGAACGCAGTTGCAAATGCTTGCCAATCAACAGCCATTATTCTTCTCCCTCTAGACTTTCGTTATTTTCTATGCGTGATCCAAGACCTCTTTCACTGGTTGCTACCTCATCAGGCGCAGCCATCATATTCATGGTTTCTTCTGGTTCTTCCTCATATGCTACATCAGGAGGAAGTGCTTCATCGTCAGACGATTCAGGATTAGCAGCTAACATATCTCTTAGTAAGTTCTGCCCGGCATCATTTATTCCTTGATCCTTTCCTCCTTGTTCTAATGCTTGGTCAACTAGAGCCATAACTCTAGCGTATTCTCTTCCTGCAGCCGCAGTATCAGGATCTACATTAGTTTCTGGAGTATCAATTCCATAACTCTTCATTGCTGCTTTAATAAAAGAAGCGACTACAGGTCCAGCTAACATACCAGCCTCTACTGTGTGTGTTCCATTCATGCTTCCTGTCATCATAACCGTTTCAGTCACTGTCTTTAAATCTCCTCCTAACTCGAAGACAATAGACAGATCATCCATCACTTCATCATCCGCAATTCTTTCTACGTAGTGACGAATAACATCGGCTACTTCATTCAACTCACTAGGATTTTCCCAAGGGGAGTTTTTAGGAAGATCTGTTAAAGATTGCCCTGGAATTGGGCCTTGCATTAATTCTGACATTTTTTAATATACCTTATTTAGTAAATCCTGCACCAAAGTAAAGACCTACTATGGCTGAGACTAGATGTGTGTCTAGGGGAGTAATTACAAAACCTCTTGCGGCTTTCCATACTATTGCTTCATCAGGGCCAAACAAAAAGTTAAAAAAACCTCCTTGTACTTCGGTGTATCCTACAACTACCCCTACTTCAGGATACCACAAAGCTGCTATTTTTGGCAATACAATAATTGCACCAACAGAAGACAGTGCTATGATCCTACGTGTCCACGCAAAGTGAGTATCTTTAAGACCATATTCTCTGGCACTTGTTACAGCTTTGTTTTGAAAATCTGCTCTTTTTAAAAGCATCTTCTCACGTTCTGCCCGTGTCTTATTAGCTTGTCCCCAGATAGACATAAACCCACCCAAAAGAGTAGAAGCTAACATAGTAATTAATTCAAGAGGAAAACCCATTATTTTTTAAACCACTTCAAAGGATTTCCACCTTTAAATTCTTTTGAAAAACCTGCATATGCTTTACCGTAGCCTCCCGATATGTAGTTAGCACCAAAGTCTGCTCTTGCTGAAGGGCTTGTAAATGAATACTCTAAACCTGCTTCGGCTTTTTGATTTTTTAAATCAGCTCCCCCTGTAAACATTAAACTTCTATTATCATCTTTTTTAAACAAGTTTTTTTCATAATTAACGGAACCATTCCATGAATTTCCATAATTATTAAATCCAGCAGTTGCCTTTAAGTCTAAGTTTGGAATACCAAAAAGATCATCCTGATTAAAATTAAATTTTGTTCCTAGGCCGATGTCGGAGTCTAACGTAAGTTTTCCAGTTAAACCACCACCAATGGTAAAGTCTTTAGATGCACTTACATTCGTACCAAATTTATTTTTATTAAAAGACACTATTCCGTTTGGATCTGTATATTTAAAGTTGTACTTGCTTCCCTGCATATTTCTAATATCATTTACTTTTGCGCTAAACTTAAAATTTCCTACCCCTGTATATGTGTCGTATAATATTGTGCTGTTGGTTAAATCAGGAATATAACCTGTCCCTTCTTCTAAAGTGTCAGAAGAATATTTACTAACTCTTGAATTTACGTGCTTGCTTATTTTTTCTAGTAAATTATTTCCTGATACTTTTGTTTTTAAATCAAAAGAGAAATCAGATAATATATTTTTTCCCTCTTTATCTACTACCCCATTTGTAAGTAAATTTTTTATTGCCTCTTCAGATAATCCTACAACACCTTCTGGATCATAGTCATATTTATCATCGTCTATAGTTCTAGTTTCGTTTTCTTCATAACCAAAAAATTTTTCTAAAATACTTCGAGATGTACCACCAAAATCATAAGATGGATTGTACTTTCTATTAGCCTGTAAAGTTTGATCAACAAGCATATCAATTATTAATCTAGTAGGTATATTTTTACTTTCATTTTGATTGTCTATGTCACGAAGACGTTCTATGTTGCTTTTTGTAGACCCTCCTGAATAGCCATGAATATCAAAAATTTCTTGATATTCATTATCAGATAAAGAAGAGGGTTGTTGCTTTGTAAACTCAGTAAATGCTTCTTTCGCTAAACCCAAATTTATACTAAAATACTGGTTTTTAAAATCGTTTATAATTTGTTGGTCTGTTTTTATTGGGGCAGTATACCCTATAGGCTGTTCTGAAAAATTAAAAATGCTTGAACTAACAGGTTGTTTTTTTGAGGTAACAGATATAATTCCACCTGCACGGTCTATGACTATATCATCTGAACCTGAATAATTAGAAGAACTAACTAGATGATTCATCAAACCTGCTCCCGGTTTATCTGTTCTTATTATTTGATCTAGAATTTTAGTCTTTAATGTTTGTGAATACTTTTGCTCTTCAATATATTTATTTGCTTTAGTAATGCTGACTAAGTTAGAAGGAGTAGCTCTAGTTTCTGTTATTACTGGAGTAGTAGTTTGATCATCATCTTGATTACCAGTTAACTCAGTATATTTTTTAACAACCTCTTTTGTAAATGTAGGTACAGAATTAGTTTCTAAAGGTTCATCGGAAGGTTCGTCAGGTTGCCTAGAACCTAGGCCAGCAGATCCAGAAAAACCTGTCTCTTTAGTTAACCCTTCAAATTCATCTTCCCAGCCACTATAACTATATGACATATTTATTCCTTAAATATCCGTTAACCCTAAAACGCTTTTTACTTCACTACTATCTGAAATAAGTCTTGCAGCTTTAAGCTCTCGTATTACTCTATTGTCCATTCCCTTAGTATTTTTTCCTGCATCTTTTCGTCTTAACTCTTTAGCAAAATCTACTATGTTCTTATCTTTTGCTGCCAATAATACGGCTGTCCATTCCTGACCAGCCTTCTTACCACCTACATTATATGCTAATGACATTAAGGGTAGTTTATATTGCATAGGTAAGGCTTCCCATGTAGTTCCTATGTCTTTTAATTTTCTGTCCCATCCAGATTCTCTAGCAAGTTCTAAATTCACCTTCATGTCTTCTTTATATATAGTTTCTACTTGCTCCTCAGTTAAAGGTATAAAGTCCCCTGCTTCATCAATAAAAGGAATGCCATATATTTCTTTTGCTGCTGTTTCTGAATTTTTAACTTTATGTCCATAACCAATGTCTTTACTTTTTATTTTGTAATCTTTTTCTTTTTTATCCTTGGTGGGTACAGGAGTATAAAGTCCTTCCTTTGTTTTACCGTGTCTTCCTTCTGCTAACTTAATACCTGAATAAAACAGGTCATCAAGTCCACCACCTAGAGGTTCACCAAGATCCGTAGTAGCTCTAGTAGGTATGGCTTTATTTCTAGCTTCAGTAGACTTAGAAGATCTTTCAGAAATACCTTGTAAAAATTCTACTTTATCAAATTTATTTTGTTCTGTTGTTTTATCATCTTCACCAAAGGATAGACCTTCTGCTCTCTGAAGAGAAAGCTTTAAGTCGTCATCATATTCAGCAAGAGAATCATCAGAAAAGGTAAATCCTTTCATTTCTACAGTAGGATCTCCTAGTCCCAATTCTTCTGGGTCTTGTTCAATAGGTTTTAATTTTTGTAAGTCTATTGAGTAATTGCTCATTGCAGACGCACCTTTATTATCCGATAGGTTTAAGAATAGCAGCGGCAACACTACCAAGTGCACCCCATAGACCAGCACTTTTATTGGCTTTAGCAGTTGCTTCGTTTGCCTCCTTAGCTAGAGATGCAGTAGCTAATGTAGTAGCTCTGTCTGCATCATTGTTTGCTGTTTGCCACGCAAAACTCATTAAGTCTCTTACTTCTTGCATATAAGCACTAAAACCTAAAGAGGACATATTGTTAGCTTGTGCAGCAGCCTCTCTGTTTGATTGGTTTATTGCGGCATTGTCAGTTGTAGATATATTCTGATACCACTGAGCATTAGCTTGGTCTATAATTAATTTGTTCTGTGCATTAAATTGATCTCTAAAATTAACTTGGGTAGCATTAAATTCTTCAATGGCATTAGCTTGACCTACGTTAAATTTAATTAAGCTGTTTTGTTGCTCACCATTAAACTGAGAAATTTGAGTAGCTAAATTAGAGAAGAACTGATTAACTTGATTTTCACTGGAGGCATTAAATTGAGCAGTTGCATTAGCAGCAGCAGTATCGGACATCAATGAATTAACAACAGCCTGAGATTTAAATAATTCCATTTGTTGGCTGTTAGATAAGTTAGACATTTCCATATCTAAAAAGGATTTAGCATTTTGAACTTGAGCCTGTTGTCTATTATTTAAATTAGTTAGGTCTGTTTGTGACAAGGCTGCAGCATCCGCCATTACTTTAGCATTAGAAGCATTCAAGTTAGCTAAGTCTACAGACTGTGTAAGTTGTGCGTTTTCTAGTGCAACCTGTTGTTGTGCATTAAAGTTTACATTAGCAATGTCAGATACACGAGCAGCATTAGCTACACGAGTTTGAAACTCTTGATTAAACTCTACACCTAAAAATTGTGCTCTTTTCTCTGCTGCAAACATAGCAGTTTGTTGTCTGTTAGATAGGTTTTGTTCTTCAAATCTAGCAAATGTAGATGCATCCATCTGAGCAATAGGCAAAGCAGCTTCCATAGCAGCCTGTACAATAGCCTGTCCAGCCATGCTAGATGCCCCTAGCCCACGTTGTGCCATAGCTGCTGTAGCGGCTCTCATAGCTCCTGCAGCCCATGTAGGTGGATCGCCTCCTTCAAAGTCAGCCATAAGCTGAGTTAATTGGCCTTGAATTGTAGCATCTGTAGATGGGGCTCCTGTAGCAGCCGCAAAGTTAGTATTAGCTTTTACTGTTTCCAT
>TARA_R110002020_G_scaffold316586_8_pt1 | contig 12065 bp, 14 predicted proteins | sample TARA_R110002020 | Tara Oceans TARA_R110002020 (sample SAMEA4396489) | marine metagenome | biome: Westerlies Biome; feature: [MES] marine water layer (ENVO:01000295) within the mesopelagic zone...; material: water (ENVO:00002006), including particulate matter (ENVO:01000060) such...
TCGCCGAGGCGTACGGTGCCCTGGGCATCCGCGTCACGAAGCCTGAAGAGGTCGATGCGGCGATCAAGCTCGCGATCGAGACCAACGACCGTCCCGTCGTCATCGACTTCGTGGTCAGCCGCGACGCAATGGTGTGGCCGATGGTCCCGCAGGGCGTCGGCAACTCGCAAGTGCAGTACGCCCGAGATCACGCTCCCGAGTGGGAGGAGGAGTAAGCCATGTCGCGTCACGTTCTCTCCCTGCTCGTCGAAGACAAGCCCGGTCTGCTGACCCGCGTCGCCGGCCTGTTCGCCCGCCGCGGCTTCAACATCGAGTCGCTCGCGGTCGGCCACTCCGAGCTGGAGGGCCTCAGCCGCATCACCGTCGTGGTGGATGTGGACGCCCTTCCGCTGGAGCAGGTCACCAAGCAGCTGAACAAGCTGATCAACGTGGTCAAGATCGTCGAGCTCGACCCGACCCAGGCGGTCGAGCGCGAGCACCTGCTGATCAAGGTGCGCGTCGACAACACGACCCGCTCGCAGATCCTCGAGGCGGTGAACCTGTTCCGCGCGCGCGTCGTCGACGTGGCACCGGATGCGCTCGTGATCGAGGTCACGGGCGACTCGGGCAAGGTGCAGGCCTTCCTGCGCGTGCTCGAGCCCTACGGGATCAAGGAGCTCGCGCAGTCGGGCCTCCTCGCAATCGGTCGCGGTGCGAAGAGCATCAGCGAGCGAGTCCTCAAGAACTGAACAAACCCGCTGGTTGAGTAGCGGCCGAAGGCCGCATATCGAAATCAGCACCCCGTACGACGGGTTCCGATACGCCCGCTCGCGGGCTGCTCGACCCACACAAGAAGAAAGAGAAACCCCCTCATGGCAGAGCTCTACTACGACAAGGACGCCGACCTCTCCCTCATCCAGGGCAAGAAGGTCGCGATCGTCGGCTACGGATCGCAGGGCCACGCCCACGCGATGAACCTCCGCGATTCGGGTGTCGAGGTCAAGATCGGTCTGAAGGACGGCTCGAAGTCGACCGCGAAGGCCACCGAAGAGGGCTTCGAGGTGCTCAGCGTCGCCGACGCCGCCGAGTGGGCCGACGTCATCATGATCCTCGCGCCGGACCAGCACCAGCGCGCGATCTACAACGAGAGCATCAAGGACAAGCTGACCGCGGGCAAGACTCTCGCCTTCGCGCACGGCTTCAACATCCGCTTCGGCTACATCGAGGCGCCGGCCGACGTCGACGTCATCCTCGTCGCCCCGAAGGCCCCGGGCCACACGGTGCGTCGCGAGTACGTCGCCGGCCGCGGCATCCCGGACATCATCGCGGTCGAGAATGACGCCTCGGGCTCGGCCTGGGACCTCGCGAAGTCGTACGCGAAGGCGATCGGCGGCACCCGCGCCGGCGTCATCAAGACGACCTTCACCGAGGAGACCGAGTCGGACCTGTTCGGCGAGCAGGCCGTGCTCTGCGGCGGCACCTCGCAGCTCGTGCAGTACGGCTTCGAGACCCTCGTCGAGGCGGGCTACCAGCCCGAGATCGCCTACTTCGAGGTGCTTCACGAGCTGAAGCTCATCGTCGACCTGATGTGGGAGGGCGGCATCGCCAAGCAGCGCTGGTCGGTCTCCGACACGGCCGAGTACGGCGACTACGTCTCCGGCCCGCGCGTCATCGACCCGAGCGTCAAGGAGAACATGCAGGCCGTACTCGCCGACATCCAGTCCGGTGCTTTCGCCAAGCGCTTCATCGACGACCAGGACGCCGGCGCGCCCGAGTTCATGTCGCTGCGCGAGAAGGGCGCCCAGCACCCGATCGAGAAGACCGGCAAGGACCTCCGCGCCCTCTTCGCATGGAAGCAGCAGGACGCCGACTACACCGACGGCTCCGCCGCCCGCTAGTTTCTCGGCGGCAGGGATGCATCCCTGACGCAAGGGAGTGCCGCGCGCGGCACTCCCTTGCGTCATTTCGGCGTCCGTTCCCGCGCTCGCGGCTGCGGCCTGCGCTTGCGCGGCGGGGTCTGGGACGCATCCCCGACACAACCGAGTGACGCGCGCGGCACGCGGCGGCGCCCGGGATGCATCCCGCGCGCCCAAGATGGGGTTAGGCGCCGCCGAAGCGCTCGGCGCGGATCTGGGCGGGGTCGTGTCCGGCCTCCACGAGCCACATCGAGACCATCTCGACGAACGGAGTGGGCCCGCAGAGGTAGATGCGCGGCATCTCCGACGGCGGGATGCTGTGCGAGGCGAGGACATCGCGGGTGACGCGGCCGGGAACCGTCGGCCAGCCGTCCGGCGCCTCGCGCGTGTAGATGAAGTCGATCTCAAGCGGACCGGGGCAGCGTTTCGCCGCCTCGGCCAGCTCCTTGCGGAAGAACACGTGCTCCGGGTCGCGCACCGAATACAGCAGGCGGAACCGTGTCATATCGCCCCACGCGGCGTGCGCGGCGGCCATCGCGAACAGCGGCACGATGCCGGAGCCCGCACCGATCAGCTGCACCGGCGGAAGCTGCGCGCCGTCGCCCTCGGTCGGCGGATGCCAGAGGAAGAACCGCCCCAGCGGCCCGTGCACCTCGAGCTGGTCGCCGACGCGCAGCTCGTCGACCAAGAACGGCGAGACCTCGCCGTATTCGAGCCGGTCGACGACGAGAGTGAGCCGTGTCGCCTCACCCGCCGACGCGATCGAGTACGCGCGGGACGCCTGATACCCGTCGGGCGCCGTCAGCCGGATGTCGAGGTGGGCGCCGGCATCGTTGCCCGGCCAGGTGGGCACGTCGAGCACCAGCCGACGAGAACCGGGTGTCTCGGGCACCGTCTCCACCACGGTCGCCGTGTGCCACGCGGCCCGGTGCACCGCGATCCGGTCGGTGACCTTCATCGACGGATCACCAGTACCGCTCCTCCTGCCACGGGTCGCCGTGCAGGTGGTACCCGTTCTGCTCCCAGAAGCCGGGGGCGTCGCGCGGCATCATGACGAGCCCCCGAATCCACTTGGCGCTCTTCCAGAAGTACAAGGCGGGCGCCAGGAGGCGCGCGGGCCCGCCGTGCTCGGCGCTCAGCGGTTCGCCTTCGGCTTCGGTGGCGATCCAGGCCTGACCGTCGAGCAGCTCATCGAGCGGGATGTTGGTGGTGTAGCCGCCGTAGCTGTGCGCCATGACGTAGTCGTAGCTCGACTCGACGTTCTCGAAGAACTTGTCGAGACTCACACCGCGCCAGGCCATGTCGAGTCTCGTCCAGTGGGTCACGCAGTGGATGTCGGTTCGGATGTCGTCGACGCCGAGCTCGAGCATGTCGTCCCAGGACCAGACGTGCTTGGTGCCGGTCTCGGCCACGATCGTGAAGGACCACTCCTCGGTCGTGATCTGCGGTGTCGCCCCTGCGGAGAGCACCGGCCAGTCCTCGACGAGAGTCTGCCCGGGTGGGAGTCGGGGGTCGCGGTCGCCGCCGCGGCCCGTGAAGCCTCGCGTGATGAACGACATGCGCGCCTCCCTCGAAGGTGAGTGAACCTGCGTTCAGAGTAGACGGCGTTGCGAGCATTGTCAGGAGGGGCGACCGTAGGCTGGTGGCATGACTTCTCTGGGGCTCGGAATGCCGGCCGTGCGGCGCGACCCGAGTGCTGCGCCTTCGACGGCGGGCCGCCCCGACACGGATGCGCTGATCGACCGCTTCGGACGCGTCGCGCACGACCTCCGCGTCTCGATCACCTCGGCGTGCTCGCTGCGCTGCACCTACTGCATGCCCGCCGAGGGCCTCCCGGTGATTCCGAAGAACGAGCTGCTGAGCGCCCCCGAGATCGCCCGACTGGTCGGCATCGCGGCGCGCGACCTGGGGGTGCATGACGTGCGCTTCACGGGCGGCGAGCCCCTGACCCGCGCCGACCTCGTCGAGATCATCGCACTGTCGCGCGAGGCCGCGCCGGAAGCGTCGCTCGCGATGACGACGAACGCGATCGGCCTCGACAAGCGCGCCGCGGCGCTGCGCGACGCCGGCCTTGACCGCATCAACGTCTCCCTCGACACGATCGACCGCGCGCACTTCGAGCGCCTCACCCGGCGCGACCGGCTTCCCGCGGTGCTGCGTGGCATCGCGGCGGCGCACGCGGCGGGCCTCGGCCCGCTGAAGGTGAACGCGGTGCTGATGCGCGAGACGCTCGGCGACGCCCCCGCGCTGCTCGACTGGGCGATCGAGCACGGCGCCCGCCTGCGATTCATCGAGCAGATGCCGCTCGACGCCGACGAGGCCTGGCAGCGCGCCAACATGGTGCCCGCCGCCGAGCTGCTCGAGGTGCTCGGCACCCGCTTCCGGCTCACCGAGGTGGGGCGCGAGGATCCGTCCGCACCCGCCGAGGAATGGCAGGTGGATGACGGCCCGGCTACCCTCGGCATCATCGCCTCGGTCACGCGCTCCTTCTGCGCCGCCTGCGACCGCACCCGGCTGACCGCGGAGGGCACCGTCCGCTCCTGCCTGTTCGGCGACGACGAGACCGACCTGCGCGGGCTGCTGCGCGGCGGCGCGAGCGACGCCGAGATCGCCGACCGCTGGCGCGCGGCGATGTGGGGCAAGCAGGCTGGGCACGGCATCGACGCGGCGGACTTCGCGCGTCCGGTGCGATCCATGGGGGCGATCGGCGGATGACTGCCGTGCGCTCGATTGCCGTTCGCTATTTCGCCGCGGCTGCTGACGTCGCCGGTCGCGAGGACGAGGCGCTGGTGCTGCCGGTCGCGGCCACCGTCGGGCACCTGCGTGCCGCGCTGCGCGAGCGCTACGGCGCCGAGATGGACCGGGTGATGGCGTCCGGGTCGTTCCTCGTCGACGGGGTCGTCTCGCGTGATGATGCCCGCGCGCTGGGTGACGCCGTGGACGTGCTGCCGCCGTTCGCCGGCGGCTGAGCCGGTCTAGCTCTCGACGCCGAGCAGTTTGTGCCCGGTCGCGATCTCCTCCCCGGAGACACCGCCCGCCGCCACCGAGGTGAGAAACACGATCAGCGACGCGACCTCGGCGTAGCTCGACTCGCCGGGTCGCCCCCGCTCGGGCGCCGGGTGCTGCGTCTCATCGAGCACCGGGCCAGGATTGACGACGTTGATCGTCACGCCGGTGCCGGCGACGGAATCCGCGAGCGTCTTGGCGATCGTGTTGAGGGTGCCGTTGCGCACCGAACCGGCGAGGGTCGTCGTCATCCGCGCGATCTGGCCGCTGACGCCGACGATGCGGCCGAAGCCCGCGCTCGTCATGTGCGGCAGGAGCGCGGTGGCCACGCGCAGAAACCCGAGCGACTTGCCGTCGATGGCCTCGAGCAGGTGCGCCGCCTCGAGATCGCGCGCCGGGTCGAGCGTCGACACCGGCGGCGCCGCGGTCAGCACGGCGACGTCGATGCGCCCGTGCCGGGCGAGCACCTCGTCGATCGCGGACGTCACCGAGGCGTCGTCGGCGGCGTCGAGCACGACCGAGTCGACGCCGAGCTCGGTCGCGAGCGCGGCGAGCTTCTCGGCATTGCGCGCCGCGATCACGACGGTTGCCCCTTCGGCGACGAGCTGGCGCGCGGTGGCGGCGCCGATGCGGCCGGTGCCGCCGACGACGAGGGCGACACGATTCTGCAGTCCGAGATCCATGCGCCCATTCTGCCGTGCGCGTGCCCGCGATGGCGGGTGCCGCCTAGAGCCCGACCCACTCCGAGACGCCGTCGGTGAGGTGCTGGCGCTTCCAGATCGGCACCCGCTCCTTGATCAGGTCGACGAGGCGCGAGCAGGCGGCGAAGGCCTCGGCGCGGTGCGGTGCGGCGACCGCGGCGATGAGAGCGGAATCTCCGATCTCCAGGCGTCCGACGCGGTGAGCGGCCGCCACCTGCAGGCCCGTCTCGGCCGCGATCTCGGCGCAGGTCTCGCGCAGAAAGCGCTCCGCCTCCGGGTGCGCACGGTAGTCGAGGGCGAGCACGCCGTCGCCGTGATCGTGATTGCGGATCACGCCCGCGAAGCAGACCACGGCACCGTCGGCGGCGGTCACCACCGAGTCCTCGATCCGGGCGCGCTCGAGCACATCCTCGGTGACCTGCGCGAGCGCGACGAGTCCGGGTGCGCCGTCAGTCATGGTCACCGCCGGTGAGCTGATCGAGCAGGTGCGGCAGCAGCGGTTCGAGCACGGCGAGGCCGTCGCGCACCCCGCCCGTGGAGCCGGGCAGGTTCACGATGAGGGTGGAGCCCGCGACCCCGGCGAGGACGCGGCTGAGCGAGGCGGTCGGGGTGGCGGCGCGGCCGGCGGCGCGGAGGGCCTCGGCGATGCCCGGGAGCTCGCGGTCGAGCACCGCGGCGGTCGCCTCGGGGGTGCGGTCGGTGGGCGAGATGCCGGTGCCGCCGGTGGTGAGGATGAGGGCCGGCTTCTCGGCCACCGCCTCAGCGAGGGCGGCCGCGAGGTCGGCGTCGGCAACGACGCGCGGGGGAGCGGCAGTGAAGCCGTGGGCGTCGAGCCAGGCGGCGATCACCGGGCTGGTGGTGTCGTCGCGGGTGCCGGCGGCGGCGCGGGTGGAGGAGACGAGGGTGAGGGCTGCCGGTCGAGCAGCCGATGCAGTCGGCGTATCGAGGCCCGCCGATGCGTCGAGCGGTTTCGATACGCGATCCTGCGGATCGCTACTCAACCCGCTAGCGGCACTCGACCCGCCTTCGGCGCTCAACCCGCTCGACTCGCGGGTCCAGTGGCCGTGCTTGCCGCCGGTCTTCTCCAGCAGCCGGATCTCGCCGAGTTCGGCGAGCGGGTCGACGGCCTTGATCATGTCGTGCAGGGTGAGGCCCGCGACGGCCACCGCCGTGAGCGCCTCCATCTCGACGCCGGTACGTCCGGTGACGGCGGCGGTGGCGCGGATCTGGATCTCGCGCTCGCCGAGCTCGAAGTCCACGTCGACCGAGTCGAGCCCGAGCGAGTGCGCGAGCGGAATCAGCTCGTCGACGCGCTTGGCCCCCTGGATGCCCGCCAGTCGCGCGGTCGCCAGCACGTCGCCCTTCGGCATCCCCTCGCCGCGGATCAGGCCGATCACCTGGGGACTGGTCAGCAGCCGCCCGCCCGCGAGCGCGACGCGACGGGTGATCGGCTTGGCGCCGACGTCGACCATGTGCGCCTGACCGGCGGCGTCGAGGTGGGTGAGCTTCGGCTTGGTCATAGTTCGACAGTCTCCACGATCTCGCCGGGTTCCAGATGTGTGACGTGCTCGGGCACGACGATCAGCAGCTCGGCCGCGGCCAGCGCCGCCACCAGGTGCGAACCGGGCCCCGAGACGGTGGCGACCCCGCCGTCGCCCCGCGCCCCGCGCAGGTACTGGCGCTTGCCGGCGATCGATTCGAGCGCGTGCGCGAGCGGCTCGCGGCCGTGCACCGCCTCCGGCAGCGCGGCGATCTCGCGCAGCACGGGCGCGACGAACAGCTCGAACGACAACTGCGAGCTGACCGGGTTGCCGGGGAAGCACAGCACCGGGATGCCCTCCCACTCCGCGGTGCCCTGCGGGCCGCCCGGCTGCATGGCGACGCTTCCGACGAGGGCGCCGCGCGGTTCGAGCACTTCGCGCACCACCTCGTGCTCGCCCATGGAGACGCCTCCGCTCGTGACGATCAGCTCGGCGCCGGCCTCGCGGGCGACGTCGAGCAGCGCGGCGAACTCTTCGGCCTCGTCGCGCACCCGACCGCTCAGCACCACCCCGGCGCCGACGCTGCGCGCGGCCGAGGCGAGGGCGGGCCCGTTCGCGTCGAACAGCTCACCGGGCCCGGCCTCGGCTCCCGGGGCGACCAGTTCGCTGCCGGTTGAGATGATCGCGACGCGGACCGCGGTCTGCACATCGACGTGGGTGAGTCCGGCGGCGGCGAGCGCGGCGAGGTGGCGGGAGCGCAGGCGGCACCCGGCGGGCACAAGCTCGGCTCCTGCGGCCAGGTCGGAGCCCGCTTCGCGCACGTACAGGCCGGGCGACGGGGCGACGAGGATGGCGACCTCGGTGCCGCGATCTTCGGTGTCTTCGACGCGCACCACCGCATCCGCGCCGGCCGGGACGGGAGCGCCGGTCATGATGCGCACCGCCGTGCCGGGGACCAGCGGCGCGGGCTCGCCGGGGGCGGCGGCGACCTCGCCAACGAGCGGCAGCAGCACCGGAGCCTCGGCCGTCGCGGCGGCTGCCTCGGCAGCCCGGACGGCGATGCCGTCCATCTGCGAGTTGCGGAACAGCGGCAGCGCGACCGGCGAGGTCACCGCGTGGCTCGTCACCCGATTCAGCGCATCCTCGAGCGGGACGCTCTCATGGGTGCGCTCGTGCAACGGGGCGAGCAGGGCACGGACGGCGTCGCGGTGCGCCTCGACGGTGCGCCGGAAGGAGGCGGAGCCGGGCATCGTCAGTACCTCGGCATCGCGGGGTCCACGGCGCGGGCGTACGCGTCGATGCCGCCGGTGAGGTGGCGCACGCGCGTGAAGCCGAGCGTCTGCATCGAGGCGAGCGCCTGCCCGGAGCGCACGCCGTGGTGGCAGTAGAGCACGATGTCGGCGTCGCGATCGAGCGGGTCGACCCCCGCGAGGACGTCGCGCAGCGGAATCAGCGTCGAGCCCGGTAGCGCGACGAAGGAGTGCTCGTGCGGCTCGCGCACGTCGATCAGCATCGGGGGCTGATCTCCGGCGAGCTCCGCAGCGAGTGCGGGGGAGTCGATCGAGGTCGAGCCGTCGAGCTCGCGCTCGGCGGTGCGCTCCTCGATCGAGCCGGGACGCGCGACGCCCGGCTCGCGCTCGTAGCGCACCTCGCGCATGCCGCCGCTGCGCGCGTCGAAGATCGCGACGCGGCCGAGCAGCGGCTCGCCGATGCCGGTCAGCAGCTTGATCGCCTCCGCCGCCATCACGCCGCCGATGACCGTGCAGACCGGGGGGAGCACGCCGACCAGTTCGCAGGAGAGACTCTCGGCATCCGGCGCTTCGGGAAAGAGGTCGCGGTAGTCGACGCCGCGCTCGTCCCAGGCGACCCCCGCCTGGCCGGTGTAGCGGACCGCCGAGCCCCACACCAGCGGGATGCCGCGCACCGCCGCGATGTCGTTGCACAGGTAGCGGGTGGGCGCGTTGTCGCTGCCGTCGATCAGCAGGTCGGCGTCGAGCAGCAGGTCGAGCGCGTTGCGCCCGGTGAAGCGCTCCGCGACCGGGTGGATGACCGTGTCGGGCGACATCGCCCGCAGTGCCTCGGCCGCTGATTCGACCTTCAAACGCCCGACGTCCTTGGCGCGGTGCAGGGTCTGGCGGTGCAGGTTGCTCGCGTCGACGGTGTCATCGTCGACGATCGTGATCGTGCCGACCCCGGCGCCGACGATCGCGGGCAGCACGGCCGAGCCGAGCCCACCCGCGCCGACGACGACGACGTGCGCGGCGGCGAGCCGTTCCTGCGCGCTCGCGCCGAATCCGTCGAGGACGCGCTGGCGCGCGAAGCGGGGTGCGGCGGGGTCGAGAGGCATGCCCTGATTCTTCCAGGTCGCGGATGCCGGCACCGGGTTGCCGTCACGGGGTCCGTGCGGCGCGAGCGGGCTGCGTGGCGTGCGATCACGGCAACGGATTCCCGCCGACCAGCAGATGCGGGTAAATTGAGCGAATCAGAACGCGAATGCGGGTAAATGCGAGAGGTGTGACGCGATGAGCGAGTTCCGGGTGAGCGAGGCCGCGGCCCTGCTCGGGGTCAGTGACGACACCGTGCGCCGCTGGGGCGAGAGCGGACGTCTGCCGATCCGACGGGGCGAGAACGGCCGTCAGGTGATCCACGGCGCTGAGCTTGCGCCGCTCATGTCCGTGCTCGCCGCCGAGTCGCCGCTCGCCGATGCCTTTCCCGCCGCCCGCGTCTCCGCCCGCAACCGCTTCACCGGCATCGTCACCGCGGTGACGCGCGGCGGGGTGATGGCGCAGGTCGACATCCAGGCGGGGCCGTTCCGGGTGGTGTCGCTGATGAGCCGCGAGGCCGCTGACGAGCTCGGACTCGAGGTGGGTGTGCTCGCGGTCGCGAGCGCGAAGGCCACCGTGGTGACGGTCGAGCGCCCCGAGGAACGCGCGTGACCGGCGCGACCCGCGTCGCCCGCGCGCGCAAGGCAGCCCGGGCCCGCCTCGCCCCCGCCCTCGGGCTGGGAGCAGTCGGCGCTCTGCTGCTTGCCGGATGCGCCGCGCCCGCCGAGGCCGACGCCGACGAGGGCGCGCTCGGCGGCACCCTGACCGTCCTCGCCGCCGCCTCGCTCACCGAGGTCTTCGACGCGGCGGCGGTCGCGTTCGAGGCTAAGCATCCCGGCGTCGACGTGATCGTGAGCGTCGGGGGCAGCGGAGCGCTCGCCGAGCAGATCCTCGCCGGAGCGCCTGCCGACGTGTTCGCGGCCGCGAACGAGTCCGCGATGGCGCGAGTCGTCGAGGCAGGCCTCGCGGACGAGACGCCGGTCTTCGCGACGAACACCCTCGAACTCGTCGTGCCGGTCGGCAATCCCGCCGAAGTTCATGACCTGTCCGATCTGGGTCGCTCCGAGCTCGCGATCGCCCTGTGCGACGAGACGGTGCCGTGCGGCGCCGCGACCGTCGAACTGCTCTCCCTCGCCAACGTCACGGCGACACCCGACACCCTCGAATCCGACGTCAAGGCGGTGCTCACCAAGGTGCTGCTCGGCGAGGCGGATGCCGGACTCGTCTACCGCACCGACGTGCAGGCGGCGGGCTCCGCAGCCGAGGGTATCGAAGTGCCGGAGGCGGCCGCGGTGGTCAATCGGTACCCGATCGCCGCGCTCGCCGAGGCGTCGAACTCGGAGGCCGCGGCCGCGTTCGTCGCCTTCGTGCTGTCGGAGGCGGGGCAGGCGCTCCTGGAGGAGGCAGGTTTCGGTGCGTCCTGAGCAGCCGCGTTCGATCCCCCGCCCGCCCGCCCGTCGGGGGCTCCCGCTCCTCGTCATCGTCGGCGCGGGGCTCGCGCTCGCCCTGCTCGTGCTGCCGCTCGTGGCGCTCGTGCTGCGCGCGCCGTGGGACCGCGTGGTGGAGATCGTGACGGGCGAGGTCGTCGGTCCCGCACTGGCGCTGTCGCTCGGCACCGCCGCACTCTCGACCTTGATCTCGCTGCTGCTCGGGGTCCCGCTCGCGGTCGTGCTGGCGCGCTCGCACGGCTGGCCGGTCGTGCCGCGGCGCCTTCTGCGTGCGGCGATCACGATCCCGCTCGTGCTCCCGCCCGTGGTCGGCGGCATCGCCCTGCTGCTGCTGCTCGGGCGCAGCGGCGTGCTCGGCGGGGTGCTCGGTGAGCTGGGCATCGGCATCCCGTACACGACGGGCGCGGTCGTCATCGCGCAGGTCTTCGTCGCGATGCCCTTCCTCGTGTTCGCCGTGGAGGGCGCACTGCTCTCGGCCGACCGGCGCACGGAGCTCGCGGCGGCGACGCTCGGCGCGAGCCGGGCGCAGGTGTTCCGACTGGTGACGCTGCCGCTCGTCGGCCCCGGAGTGGCCGCCGGTGCGGTGCTGTGCTTCGCTCGAGCGCTCGGCGAGTTCGGGGCGACGATCACCTTCGCCGGCAGCCTGCCCGGGGTCACCCGCACGCTGCCGATCGCGAGCTACCTGGCGCTGCAGTCCGACCCGGATGCGGCGATCGTGCTGGCGCTGGTGCTGCTTGCGGTGGCGCTCGCGGTCATTCTGGCGCTGCGCGACCGGTGGATGCCGGGTGTGCGCGCATGAGCCCGGCGGCATCAGCGGGTGGGCTCCTCGCGCACCTCGAGGCGCACCGCGGCGACGTCGACCTGCGCCTCGAGCTGACTGCGACGCCGGGTCGTCCGGTCGCCCTGGTCGGGCCGAACGGAGCGGGCAAATCGACGACGCTCGCGGTGCTGGCGGGCACGCATCGGCTGGCGGACGGACGCATCGAGCTCGCCGGGCGCGTGCTGGCGGGCGACGGCGTCGACTTGCCGCCGGAGCGCCGCGGCATCGGCCTGGTGTTTCAGGACTACGTGCTGTTTCCGCATCTGAGCGTGCGCGACAACATCGGCTTCGCCGTGCGGGTGCGCACCGGGCGCGCGGCCGGCCGTGCGGCGGCGGAGCCGTGGCTGGAGCGCTTCGGATTCACGGCGCTGGCCGACCGACTCCCCGCCG
>TARA_R110002020_G_scaffold26514_6_pt1 | contig 12052 bp, 9 predicted proteins | sample TARA_R110002020 | Tara Oceans TARA_R110002020 (sample SAMEA4396489) | marine metagenome | biome: Westerlies Biome; feature: [MES] marine water layer (ENVO:01000295) within the mesopelagic zone...; material: water (ENVO:00002006), including particulate matter (ENVO:01000060) such...
GGGGCAGGTCTGCACCTCGGCCGAGCGGATCTATGTCGAAGACACCGTGCATGACGATTTCGTTGCCGCCCTGATCGAACGCACGCGGCAGCTGCGCGTCGGCAACGGGCTCGGCGTGGCCGAGATCGGGCCGCTCGTGTCAAAGGCCGCGCAGGCCCGCGTCCTGAACTGGATCGGCATCGCCCGCGACCGGGGCGCGACGATTGCGCTTGGTGGCGGCGTTCCGGCCGATCAGCCGAAAGGCTGGTTCGTGGAACCGACCATCGTCACCGGTGTCACCCACGATATGGCCCTTTTCGAGACCGAGATCTTCGGCCCGGTCGTGTCGGTCATCCGCACATCATCGTTCGCGGAATCGCTGAAGCTCGCGAACGATTCCACCTTCGGGCTGGGCGCCAGCGTCTTCACCAGCGATCTGGCCGAGGCGCATCAGGCCATCGACGAGCTTCAGGCCGGCATGGTCTGGATCAACAACCCCCTGGTCGACAACGATGCGCTGCCCTTCGGCGGCATGAAGAAATCCGGTCTGGGCCGTGCGCTGGGGCGGATCGGGCTGGATGCGTTCCGGCAGCCCAAGATGGTTGTGCTGGACCCCGTCGCGAAAGAAGCCGACTGGTGGTATCCCTACCCCGACGACTGGTTCCTGAGCGCAGGCGGACGCAGCCACGTCTGACGCGAACGTGCGCCCGCCAATGCGGCGGGCAAAAAAACTTGGAACAATCGCGTTGTCCGCCGGTTCAACTTTCGAGGAAAAGACGCACGTTCCTGTCTGCTTCCGCCCGGCCACGCCCGTGCTTTGCTTGGCAGAGAGGGGAATGTGCAGCGTTTCCCAGCCCGCACCGCAGCCAGCAACCGGACGAATTTATGACCCCAAGATTTTTGCAAACATCGCGCAGGGGCTTTCTTGGCGGGACTGCCGCCGCCGCTGCGCTGACAGCCATGACGCCGCCCGTCCGGGCACAGGACCTTCCCCCGCTTGAAGACTATCAGCCAGAATACCTTGAACCAGTGGAATGGGCCTTTGTCATGGCCGCAACGGCCCGGATCATCCCGTCCGATGGCGACGGCCCCGGCGCGCACGAAACCCGCGTTCCGGTGTTCATCGACCGGCAACTGGCAGGCGATTTCGGCGCGGCGACCGACCTGTACATGGAAGGCCCCTTCAATCCGGATGCCGACATTTTCCTTGGCACCCAATCGCCCCTGACCCCCGCCGAAATCTACCGCCAGGGGATCGCCGCTTTCGATGACTGGTGCTCGGGCGAACTTGGCGCCGGCTTCGCGAACCTGTCGCCCGCCGATCAGGACGCAGCACTCACCGCGCTGGCCGACGGGGACGTCACGCTGGCGCCCGAACTGCGCGAATTCTGGACGCTGCTGCTCCAGAACACCAAGGAAGGCTATTTCGCCGACCCGAAGCATGGCGGCAACGCGGGCATGCAGGCGTGGGTCTTCATAGGCTTCCCCGGCGCACGGGCTAATTTCTATGAATGGGTCGGCCGGGACGAGGAGTATCCGCTGGGCCCCGTCGACATCGCCGGCGACAGGGCCTGAACCATGGCCAGAACCGACCCGAAAAAAGACGTTGTCATCGTGGGCCTTGGCTGGACCGGGTCCATCATGGGAATAGAGCTGGCGAAGGAGGGGCTGGATATCCTTGCGCTGGAACGTGGGCCCGATCGGTCGACCGTGCCAGATTTCAAGTATCCCGACGTCATCGACGAGCTGGAATACGGCATCCGCTTCGGCTTCATGCAGAAGCCGCGCAATTCCACCATCACCGTGCGCCGCACGCTGGACGAACAGGCCCAGCCCATGCGGCGGCTTGGATCGTTCCTGCCGGGCGATGGCGTGGGCGGTGCCGGCATCCACTGGAACGGCCAGACATGGCGGCCGATGGAGAACGAATACCGCCTGCGGTCCTATGTCGAGGAGGAGTTCGGCGCCGACACCATCCCCGAGGGCATGACGATCCAGGATTGGGGCGTCACGGCGGAAGAACTTGAGCCCTTTTACGACCGGTTCGAATACATGGCCGGGATCTCCGGCCAGGCGGGCAACATCAACGGCGAGATCATCGAAGGCGGCAACCCGTTCGAAGCGCCGCGTTCGCGCGATTACCCGCTGCCGCCGCTGAAACAGACGGTCGACGCGCTGATGTTTCAGGACGCGGCGAAGGCCATGGGTTATCACCCCTTCCCCCGCCCCGCCGCCAATGCCTCGGAAGCGTGGACGAACGAATACGGCATGCAGCTGGGCCCCTGCAATTTCTGCGGCTTCTGCGAACGCTACGGCTGCATCAACTACTCCAAGTCCTCGCCGCAGACCTGCATCCTTGACGCGCTGAAACGCTACCCGAACTTCGCCTACCGCACGAATTCCGAGGTGCTGAAGGTCGACATGGCCGATGACGGCCAGACCGCGACCGGTGTCACCTACTGGGACGAGGCGGCGCAGGAACAGGTCACCCAGCCCGCCGATCTCGTGATCCTTGCGGCCTACCAGTTGCACAACGTGCACCTGATGCTGCTGTCGGGCATCGGAGAGCCCTACAACCCCGCGACCGGCGAAGGCGTGACCGGCAAGAACTACTCCTACCAGCTCATCGGCGGCACGACGCTGTTCTACAAGGACGTGGAGTTCAACCCGTTTGCCGCGTCGGGATCCTCCGGCATCTCGATCGACGATTTCGCGATCAACCAGATCGATTTTGCCGAAGAGGGGTTCATCGGCGGCAGCTATATCACCGCGGGCGCCTCGAACGGTCAGCCGATCCGCGGGATTTCCCTGCCCGAAGGCACGCCCGAATGGGGCGCCGGATGGAAACAGGGCATCGGCGACTGGTACGGCCATTCGATGTCCATCGGCTCGCACGGGTCGAACCTGTCCTACCGCGATTGTTACCTGGATCTGGACCCCACCTATACGGATCCGCACGGGCGCCCGCTGATGCGGTTGACCTTCGACTGGAAACAGAACGACATCCGCATGACCCAGTTCATGCGCACCAAGATCGAGGAAATTGCCCGGTCGATGAACCCGGACAGCTGGCAATCCAGCTATGAAAGCGAAGGCGCGCGGTACGACGTCCGCCCCTACCAGACCACCCATAATGTCGGCGGGTCGATCATGGGGACCGATCCCGATACCTCGGCCGTGAACCGGTATCTGCAGGCCTGGGACAAGCACAACGTGTTCGTTCTGGGCGCGGGCGCCTTCCCGCAGAACATCCAGTACAACCCGACGGGCGCCGTGGGTGCGCTGGCCTACTGGGCCGCGCGCGCGATCCGCGAGGACTACCTGCCCAATCCGCGGCCGCTGGTGTGAGGGGGATCTGACATGCGTACCTTCGTCAGGATCCTCATGGGCCTCGTCGTTCTGGGCGGCGTGGCGCTTCTGGCCTTCATCGCCATTCCGGTCCAGCGGTCCGGCCCGGTGCAGGCGCTGCCGGCCGACTGGCGCCCCGAACCGGGCCAGGGCGAATATGCCATGCGCATCGCCGATTGCGCCGCCTGCCACACCGCGCCTGATGGCCGGCAGTTCGCCGGCGGGCGCGAGATCAACAGCCCCGTCGGCATCATCGTGTCCCCCAACATCACCCCTGACGACGAGACCGGCATCGGGACGTGGAGCCTCGAAGACTTCCGCGCCGCGCTTTATGACGGGGTGAAGCCGGACGGGACGCACCTTTATCCCGCGATGCCCTACGAGAACTACCGCAAGCTGACGGAAGAGGACGTCCGCGCGCTTTATCACTACTTCATGGACGAGGTAGAGCCGATCCGGAATGCCATCAAACCGTCCGACCTTCCGTTTCCCTTCGATCAGCGATGGGGCCTGCGGGCCTGGAAATGGGTGGCGCTGCAAGACGATCCGGGCTTTCGGCCGTCTACCGACGATCCGGTGCTGGCACGTGGCGAATACCTGGTCGAGGGGCCTGGCCACTGCAACGCCTGCCACGGCCCGCGCGATCTGGTGATGGCGCAGGACGCGCTCGACGTGACGCAGGACGCGTTCCTGTCGGGTGGCGAGATCGACGGCTGGACCGCGCCGGCGCTCCGTGGTCCGAACAGCGCCATCGGCGACTGGTCGGCCGAAGACATCGGCATGATCCTTGCGACGGGCCGGAACGCCCACGCGGCGATCAACGGTGAAATGCAGCTGGTCGTCCGCGATTCCACGCAATTCATGACCGAAGAGGACCTGTACGCCATATCGTCCCTCCTTGTCAGCCTGAACGGAGGCCCGGACCCGGCAGAGCGGCCCAAAAACGACACGGAGACCGAGGCGCTGATCGCGTCTGCCGATCCCGGCATGCCCCTTGGCGCGCGGCTTTACATCGACAATTGCAACGCATGCCACTTCGCCGACGGGCTGGGCGCGGACGAGGTGTTCCCGGAACTCGCCGGCAACGCGCTGGTCACCGCGGACAGCCCCACCGGCCTGATCTCTATGATCCTTGCGGGGTCGGAGCTGCCCTCGACACCGATCCGGCCCTATGCGCTGCGGATGCCTGGCTTTGCCGACCGGCTGACGGATGCCGAGGTGGCCGCGCTGGCCACCTTTGTCCGACAGGGCTGGACCAACACCGCTGGCCCTGTTGCCGAATCCGCGGTGTCTGACCTGCGGGGCGAGACGAAGACGGAAGTGGAATGACCCGGTTCTCCCCGACCCTTTCCGGGCGGGGAGAACCATCGGCCAAACCAATGCGATACCGCAGCATGCCGCGCGCTGCAGCGCAGCAAGATCATGATTGAATTTCATCATTATGCCTTGGGCGACGAGCCGTAAGGTGGCAAGTGATGGAAGAATACTCTCACGCCGGGCCTGATTTTTGAAATCTTTCCGCCACTTTCCTGACTTTTCACTTGCGTCATGAAGATTTATCCTCATTCTCCCTGCCAGAGGGAGAAGACGCATGATCGAGTCGGAGCGGCATCAGTCCATCATCGACCTGCTGGAAGAACGGCCCTTCGTTTCGGTGAAGGAACTGCAGCTGATGCTGGGTGTTTCCGCGGCCACTGTGCGGCGCGATATCGACAAGCTGGGCGAAGCCGGACATGCCCGGAAGGTGCATGGCGGGCTGGCCGCGCTGGAAGGCGCGCCGCGTCAGCGGGCCGTATCCCTTCCCTTCATCGAAAACATCGACATCGCGGTCGAGGCCAAAACCGCCATCGCCCACGAGGCCGGCAAGCTGGTGCGTGACGGCAGCCTGATCATCGTGCACGGCGGATCGACCTGTTTCCGGTTCGGCCGGCACATCGCCAACCGCAATATCCGGGTCTTCACCAATTCCATGCCCGTCGCGGCCTACCTTGGCGAACACGGCACCTGCCAGCTGACGGTGGGCGGCGGCGATCTGCACCGCGAACCCGGCATCTTCTACGATCCGGCGCGCGGGGGCTACGAATTCTATGCCTCGCAATTCTTCGTGGGCGCCCTTGGTGTCAGCAGCGCAGGGCTTCTGGAAAACCATCCCCTCCTGGTACGCTTCATCAACGACATGTGCGGGCTGGCGAACGAGATCATCGTGCTGGTCGACAGCCGCAAGTTTGCCGAACGCCCGCCCAACGTCGCCCTGCCGCTTGGCCGTGTGGCGCGGCTGATCACCGATGACGGGCTGTCCGACCGCGACGCGGCGATGCTGGAAGAGGAAGGCGTCGCCTACACCGTCGCCCAGACACAGACAGGTGCGGCATGAACGAGACGACAGGCACCCCGCTTCTGGAAATGCGCAACATTTCCAAGACCTTCGGATCGGTCCACGCGCTGCAGGACGTGTCGCTGACGGCCTGGCCGGGCGAAGTGCACGCGCTGATGGGCGAAAACGGCGCGGGAAAATCGACGCTGATGAAAGTGCTGTCGGGCGCCTATGTTGCCGACCGCGGCGGGCAGGTGCTGGTTGACGGCACGCCGATGCACACGGGCGATCCGAAGCTGGCGCGCGAACTTGGCATCGCGGTGATCTATCAGGAATTGTCGCTGGCACCGAACCTGTCGGTGGCGGAAAACGTGTTCCTCGGGCGCGAACCGTCACGCTCGGGCCTTGTCAGCCGCCGGCAGATGTATGACCGCACGCGCCCCGTGCTGGAACGGCTGGGCATCGACTTCCCGCCCGGTACGCTGGTTCAGCGGCTGTCCCTTGGCGAACGCCAGCTGGTCGAGATCGCGCGCGCCATCGCCAGTGACGCACGCATCATCGTGATGGACGAACCCACGACCTCGCTGACCGATCGTGAAACCGAACGGCTGTTTTCCACCATCGAGGCTTTGAAGGCCGACGGCATCGCGATCATCTACATCAGCCACCGCATGGACGAGATCTATCGCCTGTCCGACCGCTGCTCGGTCCTGCGCGATGGCGGCTATGTCGGCACGCTGAACCGCGAGGAGCTGTCGGCGCAGAAGCTGGTGGCGATGATGGTCGGGCGTGATCTGTCGACCTTCTACAAGAAGGACCACGTGCCCACCGACAGCCCGCGCGACGTGGTGCTGAAGGTCGAAGGGTTTTCCGACGGCCGTCTGGTCGACAATTGCAGCTTCGAGGTGCACGAGGGCGAGGTGCTGGGCATCTCGGGCCTTGTCGGATCAGGACGCACGGAACTGGCGCGGCTGATCTACGGCGCCGATCCCGCGACATCGGGCAAGGTCTGGCTCGACGGGAAAGAGGTGACACCGAAATCCCCGCGCGAGGCGCTGGCCAACCGGATCGTCTACCTGACCGAGGACCGCAAGGCGCTTGGCCTCTTCCTTGACATGACCATCGGGCAGAACATCAACATGAGCGTTCTGGAAAAGGACGCGCGGAGCGGCGGGATCCTCAACTTTCCCGCCGCGGCAGAACGGGCGAAACGGGCCATCGCCGACATGGCGATCAAGACTCCGTCGGCACGTCTGAACGCCGGCGCACTGTCGGGCGGGAACCAGCAGAAGGTGCTGCTGGCCCGCCTGCTGGAAGCCAAGCCCCGCGCCATCATCCTCGATGAGCCCACCCGCGGCGTCGACGTGGGCGCCAAGTCGGAAATCTACCGCCTGATCGACGAACTGGCCCGCGAGGGGCTGGCCATCGTCATGATCTCGTCGGAGCTGCCCGAAATCGTCGGCGTGGCCGACCGGGTGCTGGTGATGCGCGACGGCCACATCGCCGGCGAGGTGCGTGCCGCCCCCGGCAAGCCCGTCGAACAGGAAGAAATCATGCACTTGTCCACCGGTGCCACGGCCTGACCCTGCCCGGATGACGACTGGAGGACCGAAAGAATGAACGACGCGACCGACACCCCCGCCCAGGCGGCGACCTCGGAGAAGGTGAAGACCGCCATCATGGCGCTGGGGATGCTGCCGGTGCTGGTGATCCTTGCCGTGGGATTCGAGCTGATGACAGGCAAGTTCCTGTCGATCAACAACCTGTCCATCGTCACCCAGCAGGCATCGATCAACGTCGTGCTCGCAGCGGGCATGACCTTCGTCATCCTCACCGGCGGGATCGACCTGTCCGTGGGCTCGGTCCTTGCGGCGTCTGCCATGGCGGCCGTGTCCGTGTCGCTCTTCCCCGACTGGGGCATGATGGGCATCGTGGCAGGGCTGGTGATCGGCCTGCTGTGCGGGCTGGCGAACGGGTCGCTCATCGCCTTCCTCGGGCTACCACCTTTCATCGTGACACTGGGCGCGCTGACCGCCGTGCGCGGGCTGGCCCGCCTGATGGGGGACGACACCACCGTCTTCAACGCCGATCTGCCCTTTGCATTCATCGGCAACGGCACGCTCTTCGGCATCCCGTGGCTGGCGATCTTCGCGCTCGGCACCGTTGTCGTGTCGTGGTTCATCCTGCGCCGCACCGTGCTGGGCACATGGATCTATGCTGTCGGCGGCAACCAGGAGGCCGCGCGCCTGACCGGCATCAAGGTCAGCCTTGTGCTGCTGTTCGTCTACGGCATGTCGGGCCTTCTGTCGGGCCTGGGCGGCGTCATGTCGGCCGCCCGCCTTTACGCCGCCAACGGACTGCAACTGGGCCAGGCCTACGAGCTTGACGCGATCGCGGCCGTCATCCTTGGCGGGACGTCCTTCGTGGGCGGCGTGGGCTCCATCTGGGGGACGCTGATCGGCGCGCTGATCATCGCCGTGCTGTCCAACGGGCTGATCCTGACCGGCGTTTCCGACATCTGGCAGTACATCATCAAGGGCCTCGTCATCATTCTTGCCGTCGGGCTTGACCGCTATCGCCTGAAGGGCGGCGCCCGGACCTGATCCACCAACGACCAAGACCCCGAAACGCACAATCCATTGGGAGGACAAAATGCGTAAACTGAAAACCCTCATGGCAACCGCCGCCACCGCAGCCCTTCTGGCCACCGGCGCCAGCGCGGAAGACAAGCAGCTGGAAAGCATCGGCATTTCCGTGGGCCTGCTTGGCAACCCGTTCTTCGTGGCCACGATCAAGGGGATCGAGGACCGCGCGAAGGAGATCAACCCGAACGTTCAGGTCACCTCGGTCTCGGCCGACTACGACCTGAACAAGCAGGTCAGCCAGATCGACAACTTCATCGCCTCGGGCGTCGATATCATCATGCTGAACGCGGTCGATGCCTCGGCCATCGCTCCGGCCGTGAAACGCGCGCAGGATGCCGGCATCGTGGTTGCGGCCTTCGACGTGTCCGCGCCTGGCGCCGACGTCACCGTGATGACCGACAACGTGGATGCCGGCCGGAAGGCTTGCCAGTACATCGTCGACAATATCGGCGGCTCGGGCGACGTGATCATCATCAACGGCCCGCAATCGTCGTCGATCATCGACCGTCACAAGGGCTGCCGCGAAGTGTTCGATGCCAACGACGGCATCAACATCCTCAGCGACGACCAGAACGGCAAGGCCTCGCGCGATGGCGGGCTGGACGTGATGCAGGGCCTGCTGACCCGCTTCGACAAGATCGACGGCGTCTTCGGCATCAACGACCCGACAGCCATCGGCGCCGCGCTGGCCGCCAAGCAGCTGGGCCGGGACGAGTTCATCATCACCGGCGTCGACGGCGCGCCTGCGGTTGAAGACGAACTGTCCAAGGACGGCTCACTCATCAAGGCATCGGCCAGCCAGGACCCCTATGTCATGGCCGGTGAAGCGCTGAAGATGGGCTATGCCGTGTTCATGGGCGAAACGCCCGAGGAAGACACCGTGCTACTCGAACCCGAGCTGATCACGGCAGACAACCTCGACAGCTACCAGGGCTGGACCGACCCGCGCTGATCCGTCAGCCAAGGCGGCACCCCTTCGCGGGGGTGCCGCACCATCCGAATTCCGCGGGCCGCAATGGCCCGACCCGATGCGAAGGACGCCGGCCCATGACGCTCCACGACCTGAAATCCGCCGTACTGGAGGCCAATATCGCCACCGTCCGTCACGGTCTGGTCAAGGCGACCTTCGGCAACGCCAGCGGCGTCGACCGTCAGGCCGGGCGCATCGTGATCAAGCCGTCGGGCGTACCTTATGACGAAATGACCGCCGACCAGATGGTGGTGACCGACATGGACGGCGTGGCGCTCGACAATCGCTACCGGCCGTCGTCGGATCTGGATACGCATTCCGTGCTCTACCGCGCATTCGCCGGCATCGGCGCAGTCATCCATACCCATTCCACCTATGCCACGATCATGGCACAGGCCCGCCGCCCGATTGCCCCCCTCGGCACCACCCATGCCGATTACTTCCACGGCACGATCCCCGTCACCCGCGATCTGACGCCCGAGGAGATCACCAACCGCTACGTCGCGGCGACGGGCGAGGTGATCGTCGAAACCGTGGGCGGGGCCGATCCGCTGGACATCCCCGCCATCCTTGTCGCCGGTCACGGCCCGTTCGTCTGGGGGCGGACCTGCGAAGAGGCCGTTCTGAACGCGATGATCCTTGAAGAAGTCGCCAAGCTGGCCTGGCACGGCGCGGTGCTGGATCCGCAGCCGCCGCAGATCTCGCAGACGCTTCTCGACCGCCATTTCCTGCGCAAGCATGGCGCCAACGCCACCTATGGCCAAAACTAGTCCCGACTGGGAGGACAGCAGATGACCCTCGTCGCCGGCGCCGATTTCGGAACGCTCAGCGTTCGTGTCACGATCATGGACACCACCGATGGCGCGGTCCTTGGCAGCGCCGTCGCGTCCTATCCGCTGCACCGGTCCGACAGCGATCCGCACGTCGCGCGCCAGTCGCATGACGACCAGATGAACGCGCTGTGCGAGGCGATGCGCGCCGCGACGGCCAAAGCCGGGGTCGACGGCCAGACCGTCGCCGCCTTCGCGGCCGACACCACCGGCTCCAGCGTCATTCCGTTGGACGAAACCCTGCAACCGCTCGCCCAATACTACCTCTGGTGCGATCACACCGCCCATGCCGAGGCGGCCGAGATCACCGAGCGTGCACGCGCCGAAGGGATCGAAGGGATCGACTGGTGCGGCGGCGTCTACAGCCATGAATGGGGGTATTCGAAGCTCCTCCATTTCCTGCGCCACAACCCGGACCAGCGCGACCGCCTCGCCACCGCGGCCGAGAATTGCGACATGATCGCGGCAACGCTTTGCGGGATCACGTCGGTGTCCCAGATGCCCCGCAGCGTCTGCGCCATGGGCCACAAGTGGATGTGGGGCGAGAAATGGGGCGGGCTCCCGCCGCAGGATTTCCTGAGCCGCGTCGATCCGCTGCTCGACGGGATCAACGACAAGCTGGGCGGGCGCTGGGGCCATTCGCTGGACCGCGCGGGCACCCTTTCGCCCCATTGGGCCGAACGCATGGGGCTGGCCCCGGGCATCCCGATCCCCATCGGCGCATTCGATGCACACTGGGACTCCGTTGGCACTGGCTGCGCGCCGGGCGATGTCGTCAACGTGGTGGGCACATCGACCTGCATCATCGCGCTGGCCGATGCCAATAGCGGCCCCGTCGCCGGGATCTGCGGCGCGGTGCCCGACAGTGTCATGCCCGGATCCATCGGGCTGGAAGCCGGGCAATCCGCCACGGGCGACGTGTTCGACGCCATCGCGCAGCGCGCGGGCAGCGACGTGGCCACCCTGTGCGCCGGGCTGGAAGATCACCGGCCGGGTGCCAGCGGGCTGTTGCGCGTGCCGTGGGACAATGGCGACCGGACGGTACTGGTGCGCCCCGACCTTGGCGGCATGACGCTCGGCTGGGATCTGGGCCATACCCCGGCGGACGAGATGCACGCCGCCATCGAAGGCATGGCGATGCACGTGTCGCTGATCATCGACCGCATGGCATCGGGCGGGACGGCGTTCACCCGCGTCATCAACGCGGGCGGCATCCCGCAGAAGAACGACGTGCTGAACCAGGTCTATGCCGATGTGCTGGCCCGCGATGTCCACGTGCCCGAGCATTCGCCCGTGGGCGTCGGCGCCTGCATCTTCGCGGCGCTGGCCGCGGGCAGCTTCGACAGCATCGCCGCAGCACAGGAAAAGATGGCCCCGCCCATGCGCCGGTTCCGCCCCCGCGCGGACAGGGCCGCGGCCTACGCAACCCTGTCGGGCCTCTTCAACGACGTCTATTTCGCCTTCGGCGAGGGCCGGCCCTGCGATATGGGCCGGATCCTTCCCACCCTGCGCCGGTTCCGGCTGGGCGAGATCTGAGCGCGTCAGGTCCGGTAGTCGGTGCCCAGCCCCTCGATTGACCGCAGATGCGCGGCCCATTCCAGCTCCAGGTCGCCGTCTTCCTCGTTCATCTGCACGTATTGCCGGTGAACCCGCTCCGCGATGTCGTCACCGACCGGGCGCAGCTTTTGGCCTGAAGACGTAGCCGCAAGCTGAATCTCGCACGAACGTTCCAGGTAGAACATGTTGGAAAACATCTCGGCCGCGCTGCGGCCCGTGGCGATCAGGCCATGATTGCGCAGGATCATCACCGGGTGCGATCCGAAATCCGCCACGATGCGTTCGCGTTCGGCCAGATCCAGCGCGATGCCTTCGAAATCGTGGTAAGCGACGCGATTGTGGAACGCGAGCGAGATCTGGTTCAGCGGCAGAAGCCCGTCTTCGGTGCACGACACGGCAACCCCGGCGC
>TARA_R110002020_G_scaffold128335_5_pt1 | contig 12049 bp, 12 predicted proteins | sample TARA_R110002020 | Tara Oceans TARA_R110002020 (sample SAMEA4396489) | marine metagenome | biome: Westerlies Biome; feature: [MES] marine water layer (ENVO:01000295) within the mesopelagic zone...; material: water (ENVO:00002006), including particulate matter (ENVO:01000060) such...
TCAAGCTGTGATTGAGGAAAACAAGCAGGTGGCTGATCGTATCCAGTGGGTATCAACGCTTGACCCGCGCACCTCGCAGATATGCGCCAGCCTCGACGGCCTCACGTGGCCAATCAACGCAGGACCGCGCCCACCAGCACACCCCAATTGCCGCAGCGATATCATCCCTGTGCTCAAGCCACTCAGCAACATCCCTGGCATTGATTCAAGCAAGGTGCCTGCGAGCACACGCGCAACTGCTGGCGGCCCGGTCAGTGCCAAAACAACCTTTGGCAAGTGGCTCAAGGGTCAGCCAGACAAGGTGCAGAATGCAGTGCTTGGCGGCAGCGGCAAGGGCGACATATTCAGACGCGGCAAGCTACCAATTGAGAAGTTCACCGACCTCAAAACGCTGCGCCCGCTCAAGCTGAATGAGGTGCAGGCGCTTGAACGCAAATTGCTAGGCACCAAAACACCACCCAAGCCAAAGCCCAAGCCAGCACCGAAGCCCAAACCCAAACCCAAGCCAACACCCAAGCCAACACCAGCCAAGGGACCGGTCAAAGCTACAGGCACGACACAACAGCCGCCGATGCCAGCGCCATTTGTCCCGGCCAAGACCAGGGCCGAGGCCCGCAAGCGCCTGCGCGAGTTTGTGGATTCGGCCAACGGTGGCCCTGGCACGATTGGCAGAATGGGCGATCTTGACCAAATGAACGCCATACTGGAAGGTCTGGAGGCATCCATTGGGCGGCAGGGCATCAGGATGGGTGCGCTGAAATCTACAAAGGCCCGGCGAGCTAACGGGTTTTACGAGCGCCGCAATAGTGTGATGCCCACCACAGTAAAAAATGGGCCATACACCGGCACCTCGCAGGTCATCAAGCCGTACAACGACGCAATAGCTTTGAAGCTCGACCGATCTTCTTGGGGCGACCCGCAAGCACGAATCAGAAAGCAAGTCGCCAAACTAAAAGAGCGCGGCGAGCTAGAAAAAGCTGCCTTGATGGATGAGTGCCCCGGCTGGTCAACCAGCGAAATAGCAGCGTACGAAAGCACGTTGCCGGGATACAAAGGCATTGTAAACTCTGCGCTGCGAACCACGACGATCCACGAAGGCGCACATGCGGTCTACTATCACGCACAGCGCACAATGATGCCCACTTTCAAACAGGGAGTTGGGTTTAGTGATAAGCTAGTGCCCAAGGGGCTAATTGCAGACTGGGAAGTACTAGCCGCGAAACTGCCAAAAATGGAGCACTACAAAATCTCACAGTACGCCGCAGAGGGCGGCGTTGAGGAACTATTTGCTGAAGCCTTCGCGGCGTGGAGGACTGGCAAATACTTGCACCCCGATATCGTGTCATTTTTTAGGACATACAAACTATAATGGATTCAAGTCAATGCATGACGTGCAGAAACTACATTGGCGCAGGGCTGTGCGAAGCCTTCCCGCTAGACCCAGGTATACCAAAGGTCATAATCACCGGACGCTTTGACCACACAAAGCCGTACCCAGATGACAACGGCATTGGCTGGCAGCCCGAAATACCCGATGACACCGAGCAGCAATTACAACCACAAAAGGACAGGAACCCATGACGATACCCGCATTCATTGAATCACTCGACAGCGCACCAGAGGGCTTGCGCGACCACTACAAGAAACAAGACAGTGGCGGCTTTGTGCTGGATACCACAGCATCAGGCGGTTGGTCACTTGAGCAAGTTGGTGGCCTCAAGTCTGCACTCAGTGCGGCCAGGGCAGAGGCCAAAGAAGCCACCGCCAAGCTGGGCAAGTACACTGCTGACGATGGTGAAATGCTTGACCCTGGTGGCGCACGTGATGCCATTGCGCGGTTGGCTGCGCTTGGCAGTGAGGCTGACGTTGAGGCCAAGGTGCAGGCCGCCGTGCAAGGTCAGGTTGATGCACTGACCGGAAAGCACAACAAAGAACTGGCAGAGCGTGACGGCAGGGTAACCGGCTTGACCAGTCAGTTGACCAAGCACGTGTTGGATGATGCATTGCTGTCAGCGTTGATGGATACCAGTGACGGCAAGACCGCTGCAATCCAGCCAAAGGTGCTGGCGGCTGCGTTGCGTGACAACCTGCGCGTGCAGGAAACTGATGGCAAGTGGGACGTGCACGTGCTGGCTGAGGATGGCAACCGGCGCATTTCACCGGCCAGCGGCAGCCAGGATTGGATGACCGTGCAGGAGTTGGTTGACGAAGGCCGCAATGGCGATCTCAAGCCGTTTTTCAAGGCCAACCAAGTTGTGGGCACGGGAGGCATCGAAGGCGCTACGGGTCAACCTGTGGCCCCAGGCAGCATGCCGCAAGCGGGTGGTGTTTCGCCAACTGAGCGGCTCAAAGCCTTCTATGAGGGCCAGGGCAATATCTAAACCTTACAGGCAACGCGCTTTTTCTTAGGTTGCTGGTGGCTGTCTAGTGCTGCGTGGATTTTGCCACGCTAATCATGGCAATTGCCACGCAGCAAACTTGCGCACCATTGTTGTTGAGTGCGGGCACTCTGATTTGTCAGGGTAGAAACCAAGCAGAAAACCTGCGCGTTGTTGTGTGCCGTGGATAGTATGCGCAAACGCGGTTGAGATTGCGGCGCAGGATGCGCAGCGACCAACGCCGTGCCAGTCTGGCCAGTGCGGGATGCTCTGGTGCAGGTGACCGAAGGGACTGGGGCAATCACACGCTCTGCCTGGACGGTCCTGCGGAGCCATCAAAAAGCATTTATTGGAGGCCACCGCATGGCACTCACGCTACTTGAAGCGGCAAAACTTGTATCTGGCAACGTGCAGCGTGCTGGAATCATCGAACTGTTTGCACGCAATTCTGAAATTCTCGCTGCTCTACCGTTTGAGGATATCCCAGGCGGCGCATTGTCATACAACCAAGAGGGCGCATTGCCCGGCGTTGCTTTCCGTGGTGTCAATGAGGCATACAGCGAAGCCGTTGGTGTAATCAACCCAGTCACCGAAGTGCTCACCATCGCTGGTGGTGACCTCGACGTTGACCGCTCACTGATGAAAACACGCGGCCCTGGCGTGCGTGCAGTGCATGAGTCCATGAAGGTAAAAAGCCTTGCACAGACTTGGCACCTCAAGTTTATCAAAGGCGACAGCACGACCACGCCCAAAGAGTTTGATGGCTTGCAGAGCCGTTTGACTGGCAGCCAGCTAGTCAGCAACTCTGGCAGCAGCGGCGGCGCTGGCCTGAGCCTTGCAAAGATTGATGAAATGATCGACGCGGTGGATGAGCCAACGCACTTGATCATGTCAAAAGCTATGCGCCGCAAGTTTGCTGTTGCTCAACGCGCAACAAGCATTGGCGGCTATGTCACTTTCAGCCAAGACCAGTTTGGCAAGCAAGTGACCAGCTACAACGGCCTGCCAATTCTGGTTGCTGACAGCAGTGACATCGCCAGCGCAAACCATTCTCTGGCGTTCAATGAAACGCCGTCTGGTGGTGGCTCTGGTGGCACGTCGGTGTATGCCGTCTCATTCCGTGAGGGCATGCTCACCGGCATCCAAAACGGCACCATTGAGGTCATGGACCTTGGCCAGCTTGATAGCAAGCCCGTCATGCGCACGCGCATCGAGTGGCTGTCTGGCATCGCTCTGATGCACCCACGCGCTGCTGCCCGCTTGGCAGACATTGATGACGCGGCGATCACCGCTTAAAAAGGGAGACTTAAAACATGGGACTTGGAAATACTTACCCGATTGATACCGCGCTACAGCTTGAAGATGGTGCGGTAGCCATCGCAGCCACCGAAACCAACAGCGGCGGGGAAATTGACCTTGGCGCAAGCAATGTGCACGGCGCTGTTGTGATTCAGTGCAGTCAAATCGACATTGCCAACGATGACGAGGTGTACCACATCGAGTTGCAGGGAACCAACACCACCGGGTTTGGCACTGCTGCCGATATCGTCAACCTTGCAGGCATTGACCTTGGGGCGCACCAGACTACTGGCGCAACGCCAGGAGATTCTGCGGTTGATAGTACTACAGGCGTGTATTACGTGCCTTTCTGCAATGACTACAACGGCACGACTTATCAGTTTGTGCGGCTGCGGTGTACAGTTGCTGGCACTTCGCCAACAATCACCTACACCGCGTTCTTGTCCACGGCTGTGGGCTTGGGCAGCTAGTCGATTGAGGGGCTGGTGGCGTTTGTTGCCAGCCCCGCACTCATCACTTTTTTAGACAGGAAAACAATGAGCGAATTGCAACGGGTAGACATCCACAGAGACAGCGTACACATTCCGCAATCGGCAGTTGATGACAACGGCCTTGTGTTCTGTTGGTCAAACACAGATAGAGAGTGGCGCAAAGTATCGCCCATTGATGCGCGTGAAGGCATCGGTGTTGGCGCATTGTCGCTGCAAGGACCAGAGGAAGGTGAGCCAGCACCAGAGGTGCCAGAGCCACCAGCGCGTGAGAGGGCTTTTGGAGCAATGCCAAAGTCAAAGCTGAGGCAGTTGTGCATTGAGCACAAGGTGGCCAACTCAGGTGCAGACAGCAAGCAGTCATTGGTGACCAAGCTGGTCACTGCGGGAGTACTTCCAAGCTGAGGAAACTATGGCGTTGACAGTCGAGTCAGGTACAGGAAGTGCAACAGCAGATAGCTATATCAGCGAAGCCAACGCCATCACATACCTTGACAAGTATGCAGCGTCAGGTTCTTCCAATGTTTTTACAGCGGCCTCAACTGCCAACGCTGAGATTGCTTTGCGCAGTGCCACGCGCACCATTGATGCCATGTTTGCCATGCGTTTCAAAGGTTCGCGGCTACTAGGCACCCAGGCATTGCAGTGGCCACGTGTTGGCGCTGTGACCAATGACAACTATGCCATTGACTCAGATGCCGTGCCTGCGCTGGTCAAAAACGCAACCTGTGAATTGGCGTTGCGCTTTATCGCTGACAGCACCGGGCACGACACCAGCAGGCTCACGCCAGACCAAGAAAACCCTGGCGCGATCCTGCGGGAAAAACTGAAAGCTGACGTTGTAGAAACAGAGACGGAGTACGGCGGCGCGTCACAGCAAAAGCACTACAAGATCGTGGCCGATATGCTGGCACCGTTGCTGCATTCAGCAGGCAGGGTGATGCTGCAATGACCAAGCTGGATGACAAACTGCTGCCAGCCGTCAAAGCTATGGCCACTAAAATGGGCACCACAGTGTCTGTTGTGGTTGAGTCGTTGAGCTATGCGCCAGCCACTGGCGTGACCAGCCGCAGCACATCAACGCACAGTGCGCAAAAACTGATGGGCGTGCGCCCGGTGTCCAAGGATTACATTGCAGATGGCTTGGCACAAGATGGCGACACGCAAGGCATGTTTGCCGCGTCGGGCTTGGCCTTTACACCAGCGCAGGGTGACCGAGTTGTGATCAACTCAAAAACGTATACCACAGTAGGCACTGAGGACTTGTTTAGCGGTGACAGCGTTGTTGCCTACCGCGTTTTGTTGAGGGCAGCATAATGGCCAACCGCGCAGCAATGGTTGCACAGTCAAGGTCACGCAGGGAAAAGCGCCTGCGCATCCAGAGGCTTGAGGCCAATGCGTTTGACAAGGCACTGCGCAACTGGGCTGCAACGGCAATACCAGAGCACGTGCTTGAGGCCACACAGCACTTGGCAATGCTTGGGCTGCGTGAGTTGGTGCTCAACACGCCAGTGGATACAGGCCGGGCACGCGGTGGTTGGATTGTTAGCCTGACGGTGCCGTCAGACCGGGTGAGCAATGCCAAAGACGGCAAAGGCGGCGGCACAGTTGCCAAAGGTGATGCCAAAGTGCAAACAGCGCAGCCTTATCAAATCATCTGGATGAGCAACAACACTGAATACATCCGCATTCTTGATCAGGGCGGTTTTGTTCCAGCAAACCCAGGGCCAAGCAAGACAGGCGGCAGCCAAAGCAAGCGCGGCAGAAAAGCCCGCAAGGGTGAGGTGTTAGTTGAGGGCGGGTACTCAATCCAAGCGCCTGCTGGCATGACCCCGTTGGCCATCAGGGCCATGAGGAGCTACAAGATCACATGAGGGCAACAAACTCGCAAGCCGGTGCGCATGTTCTTGAGCAGCCGGGGCCATCCTGTCGGCATCACGGCGTAAAAGAGGCGCACCGTGCTTGCACTTTCGGGGGTGACGCATGCCGGTAGCGTCAGGACTGTATGAGGAAATGCACAACCGCATACGCTCACGGTTCAACACCCAGATTGCATCAGGCGAATCCATCGCAGTTGCGTATCCCAACGAGCGCGAAACGCCGCCAACAAATACGGCTTGGTGTGAGTTGATGATTGACAGCGAAGACACAGAACTACGCGCAACAGGTGGCCAGCTTTCCTATCGCAAAAGCGGCACCATGCGTGCACTTCTGCGTGGCCCGCTGGGCATGGGTGACTCAACCTTGCTGCGCACTGTCGATGCGATCCGCAGCAAATTCAACTACATCACCGCAGACTCAGTGTTTTATGGGCCGTCCTCTGTTGGTGGCTTTCGCCGTGGTGGTCAGTATTGGGAGATCAGCATTGATACACCATTCAACAGCGATGACACAGAAGCGCGTGCGGCCAACGTGGGCAGTTGGTCGATGCCTGACAGGGAGGCTGCACACAACGCAATACGCTCACGATTCAACACGTTGTTTGGCGCATCAGGAAGCGTGAGCAACAACACGGTCATATATGACAACGACCCAACCAAGCCGCCACAGGATGCGCAGTTTATGACCTTCTCAATTCTTGAGGGGTCTGTTGAGCTAGTGGGCGCGGGTAACAAATCACAAGCACGCACGCCGGGCGTTGCCATTGCTGTGATCTTCACCCCATTGGGCACGGGAACATCAGCACCTTTGAACCTTGCAGACGATATCGTTGGCAAGTTTCGTTCGATGATTGACAACGGGGTTGTGTATGAAACCCCGTACTTGCAAACGGTGGGGCGGCGCGGCCAGTGGTGGCAGAGCAACGTCAACATCAGGTACAGACTTGAGGAACAAATCTAATGGCAACGGTAACCAGCGGCATCAAGCTGCGCATGAAAAGTGAGAGCACGTACGGCACCGTGCCAACAGGTGCATTCAATGAGATCCGCATGACTTCTGAGGATCTCAGCCCCAACATGGAGTACACAGAGTCGCAGGCAATCCGCGCTGATGGTCAGATCACCGAAATGGTGCGCACTGATGCCATGGGCGGCGGCACCATCAACTCTGAGGTTGCGTATGACAATCCGGTTTTTGGTGAGTTCATGCGTGCAGGTCTTTGCAGCAGTGAAACCAGCGGCGGCACCTGGGCAACAGTGGCAGCGGTGACCGGCACCGGCATTGCTGCTGTGGCTGCCACCGGCACAGTGCCCGGCAATTTTACCGACACCGCCAACGGCTTTGGCAATATCAAGGCAGGCATGTGGGTCAAAGTGTCTGGGTTTACAGGGACAGCAGCCAATAACACCATTTTCAAAGTTATCAAAGCAGCAGCAGGCGTTGTGCACGTAATTGGCAACACGCTTGTTTCTGATGCTGATGGCGAGTCGGTCACCATCCAGGTGATGGCAGAGGTGCAAAACGGCAAGACTGTGCCTAGCTACGCGCTTGAGCGTGAGGACTCTGACGATACCAACGAGTTCCACCAATACCTTGGCATGACCGTCACCGGCATGGATGTCAGCATTCCAACGTCAGGCATTGCATCGTGGTCTTTCAACTTTGAAGGCAAGAAACCAACCAGCGAAACTGCAACCATTGGCGATGGTGGGTCTGATACAGCGCAGCCAACAACGTCACCGATGGCAGCGGCAGACGTGCATGCATTCTATGAAGGTGACCCAGGGCACGGCGTAGTTTCAGACAGCAGCGCAGGCACAGGCCATGAGTGGGCCGAGCAACCTTTCCAGTTGCTTGATTTTAGCTTGTCAGTGTCGCCAAACCTGCGCCAGCGCAGAACCGTGGGTAGCATTGGCCCGTCTGCTCTGCCAGGACGTGGTGACATCAGCGTGACTGGATCATTTCGGTGTTACTACAACGCAGACGCTGACGGCGCAACCGCTACACGCACCAACAGCACGCTGGCAGACAAGTGCCTCAACGATACGGTGAGCGGCTTGGCCCTGGCGATCAATGACGCGGCAGGCAATGGCTACATCTTTGACTTGCCGCGTGTGCAATTCACCAACGTCACCCGCAACACCCCAGGCAAAAGCCAAGACGTGATTGCTGAGGTGGAATTCCAAGCATACCGCAACCCAGATGACAACAACGTCAACACTGGCGTGGACGGTACGACCATTCGCATTGCGCGTGGCGTTTTCTAAACAATTGACAACCATGGGAGACAGGAAACATGGCAAGACTTTCACAGATAGCAACCGACACAGAAAAAGCGGCAGATGGTACATGGATTGAGTATTGCCCAGCAATGGGCGACGATGACCAACCGCTTGAGTTGAAGATCGCCCGCTTGGGCAACCCGGCATACAATCAAAGACTGCAAGCACTGATACGCCCGCACAGGCGCAAGGTGCGTGCAGGCTTTGAGGGTGAGCTTGAGCCGTTTGTAAAGCAGGCCGTTGCAGAGCACTGCCTTGTTGATTGGCGAGGCATGTACGAGGACACCGGCAAAGAGGTCAAATACAGCAGAGAGATGTCAGTTGAGATACTGACAGACCCGCGATACTCAGACCTGTATGATTTTGTCATGGACTTTGCTGGTGATGCCTCTGCATATCGTGAGATTGGCATTGAGGAATCAGCGGGAAACTCACCAGCCTGCTCACCTGGGTCATCCACTACGGCAAAGACCAAGAAAAATGGCAAGAGTTAGAGCAGCGCAACATCGACAACCCAATACGGCGGCAGCCAGAGTTGCCGCCAGACTTGTTGCTGCACTGGCAGTGCTTTGTGGAGCTTGACCAATGCAGAACCAGTGGAACCGCAGCCAATCCAATACAAGCCAGCGAGGTCAACGCATGGTGCGCAATGCATGGCTTGACAGATCAAGACCTAATCCAAGAGCTATGGCACACAACCAGAATGCTGGACCGCGTGCGATTGGAAGAAAGCAAAGAGGTGCAATCTAGTGGTTCTACTTAGCCTGGGCGTTGACCCAACCAAAGCCGTCAGCGGCAGCAAGAAAGCGCAGACGGCAATCAACAAAGTTGGCAAGCAAGCTGTCAACACAGAGCGCAGCCTTGGCAGGCTCAACAAACGCATGCACGCCACTGGCAGAGCGGCTGCGATGATGCGGGGCGGGCTTGGCGGTGCAATGGGCGGCTTGGTTGGGTTGGCTGGTGCTTTCAAAGTGGTCAAAACCCTGGGCAGCTTTGAGGAATCCATGGCACGCATCAAAGGCGTGACCGGCGCGACAACGGAAACGCTTGCCAGGATGTCAGCCACCGCCAGAGAGTTGGGTGCAACCACATCTTTCACGGCAACGCAGTCAGCAGATGCCATGCTCATCCTGAGCCGTGCAGGCTTGACGGCATCGGAGTCAATCGCAGCGGTCAAAAACGTGCTCAACCTTGCGCTGGTGGCCAACATTGGAATGGCAGAGGCTGCTGACATTACAGCCAACACGTTGCGGCAGTTTGGCATTGAGGCTGACCAGACTGCCAGAGTTGTCAACACGTTGACCTTGGTGTCAAACAAATCCAACACCGACATCACGCAACTTGGCGAAGCGTTGAAGATGGCCGGACCAATTGCCAACGCAACTGGCATGTCATTGGAGACAACCACCAGCGTCATTGGTGTGCTGTCTGATGCAGGCATCAAGGCAACCTTGGCAGGCACCGGCTTGCGTGGCATGTTGGTGGCCCTAATGGACCCAAGTGACAAGGCTGCGCTGGCGCTGGCGAAAGTCAGCGAGGCTGAGAAAAAAATACTGCAAGAAAGCCAGGGCAAGAAAGGCTTGATTGAAACCATGAAAGCCCTGGGCGTTGCTGAGGCAACGGCAACAGATATGGTGCACATCTTCAACCGCCGCGCCGCTGCCTCTGGCATTGTGCTCAAAGACAACGCAGGCAAGGTTGAGAACCTCACCGCCGCGCTTGCTGTCATGGGCGACATTGCCGCAGGAAATGCGAAGCTTATAGGGGACACGTTGCCTCACAGGTTCAAGGCGTTGGTTTCAGCAATTGAGGAAACTATACTTGCCACAGGTGACCAGGGGCTTGGTGGCGCAATCAAGTCAACGGTCAACTTTCTCACTACAGGCATCCGTGCTTTTGATTCTGCTGCCGATGGCATGACGAGGATGGAACGTGAAGCAATGCTAGTGGTAAGGGCGCTTGGCATTGCGGGGTTGCTGGGTGCCGTGATGGCTTTGGCTGCTGCATTGAAAGGCCCGCTTGGTATTTTGCTGCTTGTTGGTGGCGTTGTTTCGGCTTTGATTGATTGGGCTGACTCAACTGAGATTGTGACGGATGAGTTGAAACGGCACCGGCAAGAGGTCAAAGGGCTTGGCGGTGATTTGCGTGAGTTGCAGGCGCGGTATGCGCTGGCCATGAAGGATGACAATTTAGAAAAGCAACTCAAAGTACTTGAGGCAGGATTGCGCAAACAGAATGCACTCAGGCTAAAATTCCAGCAGCTATCTGCGCAGAATGTTGGCCGTAGAGGCCCAGGCGGCGCAACCAGAACGCTTGGCGAAACGGTGCCCATGACCGGCTTCGCCTTGCCAAGTGGCGGGTTTGATGCCACCGCCGCGCACCGTGCCGCCAAAATGGAGTTGGACCGCTTGCAGGCGGCGCACACAGCGAGAAACCTTTCTAAGTCTGACTTTGTAGAAAAAAGCAGAGCAATCAGTAGCGGCTTAAGCACGTTGGGCATGCCAGCAAAAGACCGTACTGCCGAGCAAACAGCGCAGATGGAAAAAGCAATCGGCGTGCTGCGTTTACCCATTGCCGTGGCGCTTGAGTTGATCGAAAAACTGATCAAAGAGACAGAGGCCAAGGCCAAGGCACTCACAGAGCAGATGCAAGGAAAAGAAAAAGCAAAGCCAATGCCAGAGCGCACAGGGTTTGGCAGAGATCCTGCCGCCGCGCTTGCTGATAAAAACAAAATTCTAGCTGAGACGCACGCAAGTATGCGGCTGGAAAATCACCTGCTCAACATCGAATTGAAAGACGGCGTTGCGGTGCGTGAGCGTGAGCAGTTTATTATTGAGACAGCCAACAAGGTGCGCGAGAAAACCGGCCTGCCCTTGTTGCATGGTGAGGCTGACGTGCTGCGCAAAAAGGCCATTGTGATGGAGGATCTAATTCGCAACCGTGAGCGGGAGCTTGAGGCCATGGAACAGCAAGCGCGAACGATGGGCATCATTGCGCAGTCAGTCATTGGCCCATTGCAAAATGCGTTGCTCAGTGGTGACTGGGACAACATCGGTGAGCAAATTATCCGGCAGTTGCAGGCATCACTGTTGGCTGAGGCGTTAGGCCAAGCAAGCAAAGAATTCATCAAAGAGTTTGCCACGGCAACCAAACAAGCCAACGGCGGCGTGTTTGTTGGCGGCAATGAAATTGCGTTTGCGCGTGGCGGTGTTGTTTCTGGAGCCACACGTTTTGGCATGGCAGGCGGGCGCACTGGGATCATGGGCGAAGCCGGGCCGGAAGCAATCATGCCCTTGCGCCGTGGCCGCGATGGCAAGCTAGGCGTTGCCTCACAAGGCAGCGGCACTGTTGTCAATGACAACCGCAACATCACAATCCAGGTGCGCGATGATCAAGGTTTCAGGCGAACAATGCGCCAGCTTGACCGCGACACATACAAGCGCATGAACAAAGGAGTATCACAATGACCAGCCAGAAAGTCACCGACCTAGCAGCCACCACGGCACCAGCAGACACTGACCTGCTGCTTGTCACAGAAAATCCTGGTGGCTCGCCAGTCAGCAAAAAGGCTGCGCTGAGTGATGCGCTGAGAATTGCGCACGCATCAGTCTCTGCAACTGCTGTGTCAGCTTCTCAGTCATTGAGCGCAACGACCTGGACAAAGGTCACGCAATTCACCGCTGAGGCCACGTATGCCGCAGGCACAATTGTGGCCAGCCAC
>TARA_R110002020_G_scaffold202139_1_pt1 | contig 12048 bp, 4 predicted proteins | sample TARA_R110002020 | Tara Oceans TARA_R110002020 (sample SAMEA4396489) | marine metagenome | biome: Westerlies Biome; feature: [MES] marine water layer (ENVO:01000295) within the mesopelagic zone...; material: water (ENVO:00002006), including particulate matter (ENVO:01000060) such...
AACGGAGTGGACTAAGGATAAGGCGAACGGTACATACGCAGCAACTAATATAGATAAATACAAGGTATATATAAGAGATACACCTTCAGTATTTAATCTACCAGAAGAAGTTCTGGCATCTATAAATGCCTTTGATGTATATGTAGCTGAGGAAAAACAAAGGGCAATGGATGAAGCAAAGCAATCGAGATGACATCAGTAGAGGAACAAGCAAATAAGAAATTATTTTCAATTGGTATTCCAGGTGCTAAGCAGCGCCTATCTAGTGGAAGCTTTGCGGCCGCTGGTACTGTGCAACAACAATTAGGTTCTTACCCACAGGTAGAAATAGTAGGTGGAAAAAAGGGTGACTGGCCACGAAAAATATCTTCCGCACAATCAAGAGCGGGAGTAGATAGACTAATGAATAATGCTATGAGTAAACAAGGAAAAGCATTAAATAAATACTTATCGTCTCAATCAAATCAATCAACGTTCGGTAAGTTACGAAGTTTACCACATCGTATAGCTTTAACAACAGTTGAAAGTAATAATGCTATAGATAAAACTGCTGCATTACAGCAATACTTAGAACTAGTAGTTCCTTATGTTAATGAACACGCTGGAGGAATTATAGGAGATGCAATAAAAGAAGAGTATTTCCAAGCCGGTAGAGCGAAGTGGGCACCATTACATCCTAACACTGTAAGAGATAAGAAGAATGCTGGAAAACCAGGAAATAGAAGGCGCGGACACTATCCACGACCTAGTATACCTTTATTTGGTGTTACGCATACTCCTGGATTACCAGACTCGTGGCAAATGTATACATATAGAATAGGTAATTGGCCTCACGGAATGAATATACAAGGTCCAGTAAAATCGGCAATTAGAACACGAGGTAAATATCAGGGTAAAGTTTCTCATCAAATTTTAAGAGGACCAGGATTAAGGAATGCGGAATTTCTTAAAGAGTCGCTTAAAACTCATTCTGTATATATGGCAGGCAACCTAGGAGGCCCTGGTAAATTGAGAGGGCAATCTGGGTTTTTTACTGAACCATATAAAATGTCAACTGGTAAGACGGCATACCCTCCCGAAATGAGAGGTGCTGCATTAATGGATATAGTAGCTCGTTTAGCTCCTACAGCTCAAGTAGTAAGGCCTTACGCAGGCAGAGGATATAAGGCGGCTTTAAAAGCATCAGCGACAGCTAAAGAACCATCTGGCCAAGCACAGATGAAATTAGATAATATTTTACATCCATTTCTAATTGCGCCATATGCATTTTATCACGAAGAAGGTAGAGGTAATAATCCTAAACGTCCATTTATGTCGCCAGGATTAGCATTAGGTATGGGAAGAGTAGAACAATTATTTGAAGTGTATCTAAAAGAAGGAGCTAAAAATTTTAAAAGAGCATATCAAGAAACCGAAATTGAAGGTTTAAAAGATATGAATGAGTTAGAAGCTCTTTATCAAGCAGGTTCAGATGCTGCTGGTGATGCTGTAAAATTAAGTAAATTCACAGGAAGCGCAGGATTAACAAAAGAACCACGCTATGCTAACTTTGACCATATGTTAGATAATCCAATGATTAAACATAAAAATATGAAATCATTACTTAGACGATTGTTTGGTAATCACTTAATATGGTGGTTTGTACCTCCAAGTAAATACTGGCACTACGTTGGTATGGCCTCAGATATATATGGTTTATTGTATGGTAAAAAGAATTTAGGTACAGCAATAGCATATGTAAAAGCTATGACTCTTGGATTAGCTGGTGCACGTGCTGGAAGTCCAGTACCATTTACTAGAAAAGCAAGAAGACGTAAGTTCCGTCAGAATTTATATACAAGAGCTGGTTATCACAGAACTCAAGTAGGAGGTAGCCGTTAATGATTAACATTTCCTATTTTATAAGAACTGGACAGGCTCAACAATCTTTAGCTAAGTTACAAGCCCAGATGGCAATGACAACTACTGCTATAGCAAGTGGTTCGAGATTGGCAGATGCGGCTTTGATGGGAGTATCTGCAGCTTTTATAGCAATGGGCGCCGGTGCCTTTGTTGCTTACAATGCAGTCAACCAATTCCAAGAATCATTAACTACAGTACGTGCGTTGGGTGGCGTTACAGAAGAACAGATGTATGAGTTAGCTGATTCTATCAATGAAGTATCAGCACAGTTTGGTGTATCAGGTGACGAAATAGCTGAAGGAGCAGTTATGTTATCTAAAGCAGGTCTAACCGTAGATGAAGTAAATGAATCTATCGGCGCAATGACTGCATTATCTAAAGCTAATGGGATAGCATTTGAAGAGGCAGCACGTATGACTGTTTTCGCAGTTAATACATTCGGTAAAGAATTCAGTGAAGCTGGACAGTTAATGGATGCTATGCAAGTAGCTACCCAAGAATCTATTTTAGACATAGGAGATTTACAAAAGGCATTTGCATTCGCAGGTTCTACTGCTGTTATGTCTGGTGTTAGTTTTGAACAATTAATATCTATAATGGCAGTATTATCTAATCGTGCATTGCAAGCAGGTATCAGTGCGCGTTCCGTGAACAAGATGTTCTTGGATATGATATTGAACACTGACGAACTTCAAGAATGGATGACTACAATGGGTATGACTTTTGAAATCATTAAAGATGGTAAGTTGGACATTGACGCACTTATGGAAGCCTTTAGTGGTCAACAACTAACGTTGGAGATGCTTCAGGGGGCCTCAGACGTATTTACTGTACGAGCATTACGTTCATTTGGTTTATTGATTGGTGCAGCAGATGAATATGGAGTTATGTTGGCAGACGTTACTAATTCGCACGGTGCGTTACAAGAAGTTGTAGATATACAGATGACTTCCTTTACAGCTTTATTTGCTAAATTACGTCAAGAGATGTTAGCACCCCTACGTTCACCAGAGATTATGGAACAGGTTGGAGTGATGGTAGATGGTCTTATAGAATTGTTTAATACTTTAAAACCAGCACTGATAAATACAGTAGTAACATCATTAAAGGGATTCTCTGATATACTAACATCTAAATCATTTACAGGCGCAATTTTATTTCTTGCTAATGGTTTATTTAAAATATTTTCAGCACTTAAACTTATAGCTTGGATTGGAGGATTATTTAATGGATTTCTCATTAAAATGGCGATTGCATATAAATTAGCAAATATGAGTTTAATTGCACTGTGGCGAAATACAGTAAGTTATAATCTTCAATTAAAGATGCAACCTAAAATATATGCTAATTTAATAGGTTCTATGGCAAATGCTAAAACTGCAGCGGCGATGTATGGCATACAGCAAGAAATACTCGCATTTCAAACTAGTAAAACTACATTGGCTCAAAATGCATTACTAATGTCATTGGGTTCTATGTTAGGTATGGGTATGATGATAGGTATGATAGACAATCCGTGGATTTTATTCTTTGTAGGATTGACAAGTGTAATAATGACTGCCAATACCGCTTTAATGGTTTTCAATGCTCTACAAGCAGCTAAGATGGGAGGACCTACCGCTCCAGTTATATTCGCTGGCTTGTTAGCTCTTCAGGCAGCCACTGCTTTAGCATTCTATGCAGCAAGAAAGAAAGATATGGCAGCAATGGAAGAAGTAGCTATAGCAGATACAGGTATGTTTGTTGGTAAAAACAAATCATACGACACAGGAGGAGCAGTTGGGCCTCGTCACCAACTAGTTTATGTAGAACCAGGCGAGCAAATAATTTCAAAAACACAAGGAATGGCAGGTATGGGCGGAGGAATAACAGTGAATGTTGGAGACGTATATGCGCAAGATGGAACAGACTTTGCGCAAAAATTGGCAGACGAACTGCCTCGAGCACTTAGAGTGTCAAGTTATGCAGGAGGATTCTAATGGGCAGTGTATCAGAAGAACCTGGAGTATACTATAAAAAGGTTAGTGTAGATGACGGCTCGCAAATGTGGGTAGACACAGCAATAAGTAGTGTATATACTGATTTATTTGATGGTAATACTTCTACAGCTAACGTACAAGGAGGAGGTGACCACCAAATGTATCTTTCTGAGTTAACATTACCAGAAGCAGATGAATTTGGAGATTCTCAATTAGTTGGATTAAAATATTTAATTCATCCTACAGCTGTGACATTAGAAAATTTAACTTCCTTTCCACCAGAATTTAAATTATGGAATTTAAATAAATCTATGGGAAATACTGAAGGAACTTTAACTCCAAGTAAAAGAAATTTAGCAGTATTTACAAGCAGGATAGATTCAGGAGTTCCTTATTTATCTGATAATTTTTCAGGAGCATTAGCAAAAACTGAAGTAGTTCGTGGTAAAACAATATTAAAGGGAGATGACCCTTTCTTAACTGCAGCTAACGCTGCAAAATATCAACATAAAAGAGGGATGGGAGGAATAAATATGGCAGAGATGACTGAATCCGAGATTGCCAACTCTGGGTATGCCAGAAATTTCGGAGGAGAAGATGTCGTTTATATTCAAAAAGAATGGAAGATTAGAAACACAAGCAGTATTGCAACTGTATCATCGATAGATTCTCTGAAAAATCTTTATAATGAACCGTCTTGGCAAAACATAGTGGGATTTGCTAGTGGAGGTCGTTTAGAATATATGTGGGTACCTGTACACGGCGCAACGTGGGGTTGGGATATAGCTTGGAGTGATTATGAAATACAAGATGTAATACAATATACTATGGAGATAGAAGATAGTAGAGAAGTTTCAGTACCAGTTAATGCGGATGAAACAATATTTACTGATATTTATAGTAGAGGTCACGGTAAAAGAGATGAAGATGGAAATTTTTTAATGGAAGCTCAAGCGGCAATTACCAGTGATAAGTATCTAACTGGAGCACAGTCTTTAACATTAAGTACAACTTGGGACGAATTGTGTGCTACTGGCCAAAAACAATATAATCAAATTCCTGCTCCAAATTACAGAAATCCCGATGCGACAAATAGACAAGAAGTTGTAGCTATAATGGAGTTACCATCACCTCAACCAATTGATGCAGTTGGTTCTACGACAAGAGAGTCTGAAGATATATTTTTACCAGAAGAAAGGGACCCATCAACAGATTCCTATGCTTGCCGTGGATTAACTGGACAATATTTTACTATGGATTTTTATATAGAAGAGTTGGATTTTATGTACAAAGCCGGGCACCCGCACAGTGGTGGTCACGAAAATGATGTTGGTTGGTTTGATAACACTGCGTGTCTTAGAGGTATGGCAGTTTGTTTTTCATTATCAAAACCATTAGAGAATGAAACTTTTTATGATTTCGTTCAGAGAACTACCGCTGAAACAGAAGGTTTAGAAGCACCTGAAATACCAGAATTTTCAGTAGGTTCATTTTTTGGATTCTGGATTGGTAGATTCAAATGGGATGGTTCAGATACACCATCATATAATAATTTAAACCAAAAATTTTATTCTAAAGACCCTATATTATTATGTCCCTCAGGTAGTCATACATTTGAAGATGAAGGTTCGGGTGCAACTGAAAAAACTCAATACGGATGGAGAACCTGTAATGTTGGTTTTCATACAAGCGGTAGTGACCCAGACAGATTCCACGAAACAGTTGGTCCTACTGTATTTGTAAATCCAGGTGCTAAATTAGTAGATGACGTAATGACTTTCCAAGATGATGAAATATCTACTGATTGCCTTGAGCTAGACGATGGAATTTGGAATAAATTATCTGTATTCTTTCCTCCAGAAACCGACAAAAGTATGGCTCAATTAACCGTGTATGATAGTAAAGGAAATAGAAGAACTCAAGATATAGCTTTACCTCCAGCCATATCATCTTATGCACAGACTTCATATTATCCTAAATATATATCTATATGGGTAGTCAATTATCCAGGAACTAGAGATATAGACCCAAACAATATGAATGGAGAAACTCCTCAGGATAAAAGTCACGGAGATGATGCAGCACCTTGGACTGCAAAAAATACAGTACATATAGATAATGTGGCATTACACGGCTTTGGAAGTGTTATAGAAAATGCTTCAGTTAATAATAATAATATAAATACTAGAAGTAATATAAAGATGGGCGCAACTTCTACATATACTTCTGATACAGGTTCGTTAACAACTTGGACTGGTAGTGGAGTTGATATAGTTCACGGAAAGGGTATGACAGAGACAGTACAAAATAGTACCTATATATCAATTGGTTTCGACGACCCCTCGGAATTTGATAAACGAAGTGGATTAGTTAATGGTACATATTTATTATTTAATGGTATGGCAACTAATTCTTCTGGGTTTGAAGCTCTTCATCACACTGATGCTGAAAGATATCTGAGACTTGGATTTACTAGTAATCAAAAACACGAAAAATTAGGACAACAAAATAGTCATCACTTTTTTGAACATAATACAGGAACACACAATAGAAAATTACGAGGACTTAGTCTGACAGGTGCATCCAGCAAAGGCTTTCTTTTAACTGGAAATACTGCAGTAGAAAAATTTAATCAAAAGGGATTAGTAAAAGTAAATTTCCAGTCCAATTCTCATAATAGAGGGCTTAAATATGATGATGCTACGATTTGTACTTCAGAAAGAAGAGAAAATATTTTTGCTTCTGCAAGATTAGTAGGAGTCGAGGACGCTCAAAATGGATGGGTGACAGTCGATAATCCAGCTATATTTAATTTACCAGATGACCAGGAATACGTTATATATAGGAGAGATACTAGATTTGACGCTGTTTCTAAATTTAATACTGATTGGGATACTGACCCAACTACTAGACATTCTTTAGTTGTAAAAATAATAGAAAGAAGTGGAGATAGTGTGAGATTTAATAAAGATGTTAGATTTACACAAAACACTCATAATAATCTTGCAGCAGGTACTACAACTAAAAGTTGGATAATGACGTTAGATTCAGTGTTTTACACCACGCCTACGTTGGCAACTCAAAATGCAAAGTCGGATGTGTGGATTTCTCCATTAAAATACTGGATGGTTTTAGAAGTATTTAATAATTCTGGAGTAGCAGGACAACCGGGCGTAAGTCGTCAATTTGGAAGCATACTTGCCGTCAATCAAGGAGAGGCATCATTTCCAGATAGTTCTGTATATGGAACTACTTTTAATGAAACAAAGTTTACAGATACTTCTATAAGTACAAACGCCTGGAATCTAATTCCAACTAGTGAATCAGAAACAATTGAAACTCAAATTGATTATGGATATGGTATTATGTCAGATGAAAATCCAGAAGGTGGTTTTGTAGATAGATTTTTAGCTAAAGATGCAGATACCAAAATTATTATAGATGCAGATTCAATTATATCAGAAGGTAAATATAAATCTGGAGATAGTGTAACAACTATAGTATCACCATCGAATATTATAAATAATACATCTATTACAATTGGAACTTCTGAAAATGGTACTACAAAAAATAAACCATACGCATTAGCTAAATTTAAAGATGAGTTACCGACTATATCTAATTTCGAAGTTACGCCTGATGAAAACAATCCATATTATCCTAAATTCACGTGGAATTGTAAAGATAATGATACTTGGTATGGATTTATAATATTAGATAAAACTGTACCGAAACATCAATATCATAATGCATTTTGTCACGTTCCTATGAATAGACCAATACCATCTACAGATAATACAACTAGATTATGGCCACCAAATGCGGATACTGATACTGCGTTTGATGTATATGATTATGTTAATGATATAAATAGTACTTATGGTTATTATAAGAATAGCACAAAGACTAGTACTCAAACTAAAATGGCAACAGACCTCATACCTGCTAGTACTATAAATGACGAATATACATTCTTAAGTCCAGAAGGTTTATCGGGATGGTGCCACAATTTCGGCGGGGATGATAAGTTAGTTGTAGATTTTTTTGGACGGAACGAGTCGAATAAGGCTACACCTCAGGATGGATTTTCTTGTTCGGTTATTATTAGACCTAGCGCATTACCAAACGATAAAGCTACTATATGTTCAACTGCAAATGCAGCTGGTTTTAGAATATATTTAGATGAAGATGGTTATATAGGTGTAATGGCAATATTCAATAGAGATACAGCTCAAAGAGGAGTTGTATTAACAAGCCATAGTACCGTTTCTTTAGATGGTACTCCGACAAATATAATAGTAACATTTGATAAATATTTAAAACACGGTAATTTAAAATTATTTATTGATGGTAAATTAGAAGATGTAAGTGGTCGAGCTTATATAGATAGTGATACTGGTGGAAGTAATGTAGATAATTGGGAATGGAATAAAGAAATTGAGGAAGGATGGAATGATTTAGATAAACTTTATATTGGTGCTGGTTATAATTTTGGAAATTACGAAGGTCGTATGGAAGAGTTAGTATTTTACGATGAAGTTATATATCCTGTAGTTCCTAAGAATGGTGAATTTGTCTTAGAAACACCATTAGAAGAAAGTGATGATAATGGTAAACCTATAAATTATTTCGCAAAATTATTTATTAAGGATTATCATAATATAAGAGGAAAAACACCCAAAGATGTGGCGACTGCTCCACATTTACATTTACATAAAGTGGGGTTAGGTAAATGAGTATCTCTTCAGCTGCAGATTATTCGATAAGAGTATATGAAAGCCAAGCTAATGCTGAAGCAGATGCAAGTCCATTACAGATACACAGTGATGGTATAGGACAGGTATCTGGTCACGAAGATGACCAATACTTTGTTGGTTTTAGAAAATATTACTATAGGGTGGAATTTAATGAACCAGTTGGTGGTTTTTATATAGATTGGGATGATGGTGAAGATAATACACCCGAAAAAGCCAATTCACAGATAGTTACGTTAGATAAGCCGCAACATTATGGCATAGTAAGTCATATATATACTAAGAGTGGTAAATTCTATCCTAAAGTTAGAAGTATTTCTATGAATGGATTCTATTCTAAATACTATACCAGTGGAAATTCTAATAACGATATATCTTCATTGGAACAATTATCTATTGCGAACGTGGGTACAGGGGCTCAGAGAAACTCAGTCGTTCATTTGGATAGCCAAAGTGCGCCAACTATACCTTATTTATTTCCTACAACTTTACCACCCGTAGCTGTTCTTAAAACGGACAGAAAAACAGTATATAGTGGTATATATAATGGAGCGGTAGAAGGAGGTCTTGCTCGTAGAGGTTTACCAAGTATGGTTTATGCTTGGTTTAGTGGAGAAACTGCAAGTCCGACTATACATAAAGACGTTCCAATTGAAGTTACTTACGAAACTTTAGGTGGTCGAGTACGTACAGTAACATTACACACTAAATATAATACTATAAGTGCAGCTAATCCAGTTGCAGTATATGATGTGTGGAGAATATTAGAAGCAAAATTAAAATATTGTACAGAGGCCACGTCGGCCAATGATGCATCTAGTAATATGCTTTATCCAGGAGAAAGAGTCTATTTAAGATTCTGTCATACTTCTAGTATTCAGTCAGTCACGGTTCCTAAATTTGTTGAAATGATAGCACCTAGTGCTAGTATAACTAATAAAGTATTTATGGGATATACTTCTGGGGGAACTTCGGTGGCCAATAGTAGTAGTATATTGGTATCAGATACTGTTAATTTTAATGGGAGATTTACTGCAACAAATCAGTTTACAGTGAGTAGTCTAGCTCAAGATGGTGCAAGATGCACAGTCACTACATCTGCTCCCCACGGTATTCCGAGAGGGCAAGTAGTTACTTTATCTGATTGTGGTTCATTTAATGGGGACCAAACTACAAGTGCATCTGGAGGTACATATGATGCTACTAGATTTAATTTCTTAACTTCTACTACAAGTGTAACATCTGGAGGAAGCGCTAGAGCAGTAACCAAGAATGGATTTTTTATTGATTTAGATATATCATCTGGGATGCCATCTTCAGAAGCTAATACTGGAGGGTGGGGTATATATGACCACACCAATGACCCAGTTATATGTGGTTTAACTCCTGGATGGCCTCACCATACATTCGAAGCTAGGGGATTCTTTACTACAGTCGATGCATCTGAAAGTAGAACAAGAGCTTCTAATTTAACTATACCAGAAAGTAATGCAAATTTGTGGTTAGATAGGGGGGACTTTTCTTGGAAAGAACAGACTGGTGATAGTAATTATGGTACAGATAAGTTAAGTGCCGCTGAAAATAGAATGGACAATTACAGAGAAAGGCACGCTTATACTCACGACCCTTATGTCGATGGTGATTTTGCTGGAGTTAGAGGAGTATTTGATGATAGAACAGTGGGTGGCGATAGTAGGTTCTTAGATGACTATAGATTACTTAGATTACAAGTTAAAGACGATAGAACGGAGACTGCCAATGATAAGTTTAGTTATTCCAAAATAGAATCATTTAATGACCGAGTATATACTGCTGCAGGCAGTACGAGTATGCATTATCCAGAGGAAGTAGAAGAAAAGAATATTATTTTAACTACAGTTAACAGGGGAGCTGCTTGGACAGATGCAAAAAGTTCAAATGATGATACAGCAAATACGATTATTGATTTAGCTGATACAGATGTGATAACTGAAGACCCGAAAAACGTTATTATAATTGCAAAGTCAGAACGCAAGTTCGACAGACTTTTTATTAGTCTTAAAAATGTAGATGTAACTAATCTTAAAGATTATAACTTAGGAAAATGTAGAATTACATTACAATATCCAGCACAGGACCCTTTAATAGCTGGTGATAGTGGAGGTATTAGACTTAAGGCATTGCCATTTACTGATTATACTAGAGCCCCAAAGCCTACATCCCACAACGCAGCTGATGACCCTGACTTTGTATCCCTAGCTGTTAATGGGCCGTTAGTTTTCGAAGCGCCCGATGATTGGATAAAGTGTAAGTATAATACTCCTGGATTATTGTGGCCCAGTGTGTACGGCGCTTCTAGTGCGTGGGATTTTAACTCTTATGCTTTAGTAATGCATATTGCTTGGGAAGAGACTACTTCTAGTAAGAAGCCACAAATTAAAAATATATATCCTTATGACAACACCCATTCAGAAGTTATAAAAGTGATTGATTCGTCTCACGTGTCTTTGAATGATATCCTTATCGCGCAATCCGTTAGTTGGAATAGACGTGGTAAATATATAAACATTACCGATAGAATAGGACGTTCTGAAATACGTAAGATTGGGTCAGAGGGTGGTAGTATACGTTTCGGAGGAATAGCCTTCGGAGATTACTCCACATCAACTACTTCTGGTATGACAGATTACAATAACATAAAGAAATATCAACAAGAGGGTTCACCAGTATACTTAGACATTAAAAGACCAGATGGTACGTATGTAAGGTTCTTTGGTAAGATTATAAACTTATCTGAAGACGTTCCTACTGGAAGAGTAAGTAATAAGTGGGCTGTTGAGTTAGCCACAGAAGCTGTAGCAGAGATAGCCAATGACGGGACTTGGTTATCAGACGGACTTATATCAATGGGAGGCATCTTAGATGAGAGGCCGCAATTTATATAGTCTTCCTAGATTAGTGATAGGTGGGAAGGATATTACTGAATTTAAAACGGTAAATGTTAACTTCCCAGGTAATAATCGAATTAATACATTAACAGTTATTATCGATGACCCTGAGTATCAGGATGCACATCTATTTAATTCTAAAGTGGAATTCTTTTTAGGAGAGGGAGTAAGTGAAGGTTCGCCAATATTCATTGGGTACGTTAAAGAAATAAATCCTTCTGATACATCTATATCTATAACAGCTTATGACCCACGTATCTTTATATCTGGTGCTGAAGCAGAACCAATAGCTATAACGGATAAGTTTAATTATGATGGATATACTACTGCTCAATTCTTATCATCAGTAATTAAAGAGAAAGTTAATTCAGTAGATACTATAATAGACTTAAGCGCATTCTCTGATTTTTCCCCTGAAACCCCAATGAAAGGCTACAGAAGTACTGGTAAATCACCGTACGAAGTCTTCTTAGATGTTATGTCAAA
>TARA_R110002020_G_scaffold12402_1_pt1 | contig 12047 bp, 17 predicted proteins | sample TARA_R110002020 | Tara Oceans TARA_R110002020 (sample SAMEA4396489) | marine metagenome | biome: Westerlies Biome; feature: [MES] marine water layer (ENVO:01000295) within the mesopelagic zone...; material: water (ENVO:00002006), including particulate matter (ENVO:01000060) such...
GGAGTTCCAAAATGAAAATTAGCAAATCACAACTTAAGCAAATTATCAAAGAAGAAATAGAGATAACTTTGGAAGCGGCACATCTCAATGAACGGCAATCCCCCGAACAAATGCAAGCGTGGGTTAGACAAAATATCCAAAGAGTACAGCCAGCAGCGCAAAAAATCGTCAACAGCATAGAGGCTACTATAAATAAAGCCTATGGAACAACAGAGTTGGGCGGCGCCCTCGCCGATGCATTCTCCCACTTTCTTTCTGGAACCGCGATGCCTGCGCAAGACGATGTCTTCAGAATCGCTCTTTTTCAAGATATATTAGGAGAATACGAGAGAGACACACCGTATGTCTCCGAAGAATTGGACGAAGAATACTAAGTATGAATGGATTAGCAACATAGGAGATTATAATGACTAGACGTAAAAACACAAGAAGATTTGACCCTCGTTACTTTATGAGCGAGAAAACAGACATAATTACAGAAGCTACTGGTGAGCGGATCCGTCCCGGAGATCTTGACAGACAAAAGTTCGAAGAGATGGCTCAGGTCTTACGCGATGATTTTGCTGATATAATAGAAAAGGTTGAAGTCCTTAATATTGATAATGAAGAGCCGGCAATACCATACGCAAAAGTCACTTTTTTGAATGGCGCCCAAAAAAACTATGACGATCCAATCAAAATGGAGCAGGACATATCGGACTTAGTCCACCATGGTGAACTAAGTGATATTGATACTAGATATCCGGTGGAATTAACACCATGAAGATTACAAAACGACAACTTAAGCAGATTATCAAAGAAGAACTAAGTGAGATCTCAGACGAACTCCCGGCCCAAACCATGACATCCAGGCTAGCGCAAGCTGGCAGCGCTGAAAAGCCGTATGAAGCTTCTGCAGCATTGCTCAAAATGTTTGCAGAGCTTTACCCCGCAGTCAAAAATGAACCACAAGAAGCTAAAGCTTTAGCTGACACTATTTTTGCGCTACTTGACAGCTCGGTTGCCAATGTAGAGCAAGATTATAATCTTGAAGAGGGTTTTGAAAATATTACCCCTGAAAACCTTAAGCTTGTGTATGATGTGATGGTTAAGATGGCACCAATGCTCGGCATGCTTGCTATCGGAACTCCTCTGTTAATGGCAATAGAAAAGAAATTATCGAAAGGAGATAACGAATGAGTTTATGGAATACAATTAAAGGGTGGCTTGCTAAATCATCTGAAAACGAATCCCGTGAAGAAAAGATAGAGAGACCTGAGCCAGAGCTAGCTGATAGCGAGACCCCTACACAAATATTGGTCAGAGTTCTATTATTGAGAGGTATCAACATAAGAGAAATTTCAATTATGAAGCTTGAGTCACTTTTTGAGAATTGGTACGACGGCCCTACGACTGAACAGGCTGTTTTAGAAGCGCTCCCAGAATTTAAGAAAAGATACGGGATATCGTTTGCACACGAAGGTCGCCCACACCAGAAACAATGAACTATGTCCAGGGAAAATTAGATAGACTAGTCGAAAAAATGATATCACGCAAGTTTCTTGTGTGGTTAACTGCTACTGGTCTGCTCGCTTTCTCTGATTTACAATCCGGAGATTGGGTAATCATCTCTGCTATTTACATCGGTGGTCAGACGGTCATCGATGGGATTGCAAAACTAAAAGGTGTTGCATGAGTTGGGCTAAGATTCTACAATTTGCATTTAAGAACTGGCGAGAACTCCTCGTCATTTTTTCTTTGTCGCTTGTATCTCTTAAGATGCGTATGGATTATAACGCACTCAACAAAGCTTATGAGATCTCGAAACAAGAAACGGCTGAGCGTATCGAAGCACTTCAATATATACACAGCGAAGAGTTAGCCCGCCGCGAGTTAGCCCTTGAGACCTATAAAGATGCTATGAAAGAATTAAGAGACGAATACGAAAAGTCTCAAGAAGATTTAGAGAATGAAAAGCAAAAAAAAACTAAAGAATACGAGAGACAATTTTCACAAGATAAGGAGACGTTAGCAAATGAGATTATTAACACTTTTGACTTTGAGTATGTGGAGTAACACTGTATTAGCAAACGACACCGGAACATTTACATTTTTGGGACTAAACCAATGCGCACCATTTGAGGGTGTATTATATGACCCATTAGCCAATGCTTCAATCTTAATGAAGACTCAATATGCTAAAAGCGAATGTGACATTCGTTTAAAATATGAATTAGGTATACAAGCTACCGAATATGATCTACAATTAGAAAACCTAACGATCAGACACGATGCTTTAATTTCGGAATATAATATGAGAGTATTATCTCTTGAAAGAGAGACAGGTGCTTTAGCAGCAGCCCTAAAAAAGCAGAGTAAAAAGAACCCTTTACTTTGGGTTGCCATTGGTGTTGCCGGTGGAATGGCAGTAACTTATGGTGCATATAGAGTGTTTGATGAGCGATAAAGATTATAATAAAATTGCTGCAATTGAAAAAGCTGTAAAAGAAAAATATGGTGAGGAAACAATTGTGAATCCAAAAGCAAATTGGGACGACACTAAAGAAAAAGAATACTTACAACAGATGAAAGAATTATATCAACGCCGACAACATCGCGACGAGTGGCAAGAAAAAGTCGACGTAAATGGCATAAAGATATCAAAAAAACTACTTAATAGAGAATCTCTAAAAAATTGTCCTGTTTGTAGTATTTTTACAAAAAGTGCTAAGGATGATATCTCTTTAATAAAATTTGATTGTTGCAATAAATGTTTCATTCAATATGTTGAAGATAGAGAAGAAAGATGGCTAAAAGGATGGAGACCCAAAAATGGCAACAGTATATGAAATAGTTCAAGGATTATCGCAAGCAGCAGCAAACGCATATGATGGTGCGCTGGACGAAAGTGGAGAGCCTATTAAAGCAGGGCTCCAAAGGGAAGATGGTGATCCCATTCTCGATAGACGAGTGATGGATGGCTTTGGTGTAAAGTTTTATGGTGATATGATGTGTTTGAGTTATCAATCAGAAGTAAAACTAAAAGAAGTTTATGCTAAGGGGTTTGAATCCGATGTGGAACAGCGCATGGCCGACATTGCAGTTTTCCTTAAAAGCGAATATAAGAAGATTACAGGCAACTCTGTATCTTTAACCACCGAAGGTGAAGTAGATGTTAGGGTTGAAAATTCCTCTCGTGTACGTTCTTGGGTCACAGCCAAGATGCATTATAAAGTGGGCGGCCTCGATAGTGAGATGAGTAACTCAAACACCGGAAACCAGCCTCCAGCAGAGTCAAAGTGGAGAAGCTTTTTAGAACAAGGCGGCTGGGACGGAAAAGGCGGAAAGCGCCCCGAGAACGATACGAGACCAAAACCAAAAAATGATTAATGAGTTTTCAATTAGATAAGAAACAGCAAGTCAAAGAAATACTTAAATGCGGAAAAGACCCAGCATATTTTCTTAAAAACTATGCAAGAATCTCTCACCCGATGCACGGACTGATTCTTTTTGATACATATGACTTTCAAGATGAACTCCTGAGAGACTTTAATGATTATCGCTTTAATATTATACTTAAAGCCCGTCAACTCGGCATATCTACAATCACAGCCGGCTATATCTCATGGTTGATGTTGTTTCATCGTGACAAGTCTATTCTTGTAATGGCCACTAAGTTTGCTACAGCAGGGAACTTAGTTAAAAAAGTTAAGAGCATTATGAAAAATCTGCCAGAGTGGATTCGTATTGCTACCATTTCTGTAGATAACAGAACATCTTTTGAATTATCCAATGGTTCATCTATTAAAGCGACGTCAACCTCTGGTGATGCCGGTCGTTCTGAAGCGTTGTCTCTTTTAGTTCTTGATGAGGCCGCCCATATTGAGGGGCTCGAAGAATTGTGGACTGGTTTATATCCAACATTGTCAACCGGTGGTCGCTGTATTGCATTATCTACTCCGAATGGCGTCGGAAACTGGTTTCACAAAAATTGCATAGATGCAGAGACAAGCACAAATAATTTCAATTTAACAACATTAGCTTGGGATGTTCACCCTGATAGGGATGAAGAGTGGTATAAAAAAGAAACCAAGAATATGTCAAAGCGCCAAATTGCACAAGAGCTTGAATGTAATTTCAATACTTCTGGCGAAACTGTTATAGATTCTGGCTGCATGAAATATTTGTTAGAAAATGTTAAAGAACCAAAGCATAGAACAGGTTTTGATCGCAATTTTTGGATCTGGGAAGAATTTGATCCGAGTTGCAATTATCTAGCTGTAGCGGATGTTTCTCGCGGTGACGGTGCAGACTTCTCTACTTTACATATGATTAAGTTAGAAACTCTCGAAATAGTAGGCGAGTATCAAGGTAAACCAACGCCAGACATGTATGCTAACTTCTTGAATCAGGTAGGGAGAGAATTTGGAAACGCGATGCTTGTGGTAGAGAATAATAACATCGGTTACACAGTTCTCGACAAACTCATCGAATACACATATCCAAATCTTTACTACTCTGTTAAGTCTACACATGAGTATATAGAGCAACATCAAGCTGAATATACAAATTCTGCAATTGCAGGGTTCACCACATCGATGAAGACTCGGCCGCTCATCATTGCGAAATTAGAGGAGTTTATCAGAAACAAACTAATTACCATATATTCTTCTCGTACAATTAACGAGATGAAAACTTTTATTTGGAGGAATGGTAAACCACAGGCGATGAAGGGATATCATGATGACCTTATTATGGCTCTAGCTATTGCATGTTGGGTGAGAGATACTGCATTACAAACAAGCGCGAGGGATTTAAATTACCAAAAAGCGTTTATTGGGGCAATTATTACCTCTAAAACTACCATTAATACGCAAATTAAAGGACAAGAAGGCTACAAAAAAGACAATTTGTTTGATAAAATGGATGAAGCTAAAAACTTATATGATCAATATAAGTGGATTATAAAGTGAGAAATTAAATGGCAGACAACAGAAGAAATAGACCGAAAGGAAGAAACCCGGCGAATCAAGAGTCGGAGTTATTTAAAAGACTAACAAGACTTTTTTCGGGCCCAATCGTAAATTATCGTTCGCAGTCCGGCCGCCGCATCCGCCGACAACATTTAGATAAATATTCGTCGCGCTTTAAAACGGCGTCTGGGCAACAATTTAAAAAGACCTTATACAACCCATTAGATAATATTTCTACTAACGCGATCGCTAACCAGCGCCGCTCCGAGCGCTATGTCGACTTCGACCAGATGGAATACATGCCCGAGATTGCCTCAACGATGGATATTTATGCTGATGAAATGACAACATATTCAGACTTAAAACCAATGTTGAATATTAAATGCTCAAATGAAGAAATTCGAGCAGTATTAGCGGTCCTATATGATAATATATTAAACCTTCCATACAATCTCTTTGGATGGTCGCGCACAATGTGCAAGTATGGAGACTTCTTTTTATATTTAGACATTGATGACAAGTTTGGAATTAAATCAGTTATTGCTCTACCTGTCCAAGAGATCGAAAGACTGGAAGGGCAAGATTCCACAAACCCAAATTACTTACAGTATCAGTGGAATTCTGCTGGTATGACGTTTGAGAATTGGCAGATTGCACACTTCCGTGTTTTAGGTAATGATAAGTATGCGCCGTATGGTACATCCATTCTTGAACCAGCGCGCCGTATTTGGCGCCAACTTACTCTTATGGAAGATGCCATGATGGCTTACCGAGTAGTCCGCTCTTCTGAACGCCGAGTGTTCAAGATTGATGTCGGCGCCGTGCCGCCAAATGAAGTTGAACAATACATGGAAAAGATTGTTACCCAACTTAAAAGGCACTCTGTTGTAGATCAAACTAGTGGCCGCATAGATCTTCGCTACAACCCGATGTCAATCGAGGAAGATTATTTCATTCCTGTGCGCCCTGGATCAGCTACTGAAATTACCAATCTGGCCGGCGGCACTAATACAACAGCAATTGACGATATTAAGTACTTGCGTGACAAACTTTTTTCTGCACTAAAAATTCCCCAAGCATATCTTGCAATGGGAGAAGGCGCGTCAGAAGACAAAACCACATTGGCCCAAAAAGATATTAGATTTTCCAGAACAATACAAAGACTGCAGAGAGTTATTATCGCTGAGCTTGAAAAAATTGGAATCATTCACTTATATACGCTTGGTTTCAGAGGGGATGATTTACTAAGTTTTAATCTGTCGTTAAACAATCCTTCGAAGATATCAGAACTTCAAGAAATTGAGCATTGGAAGCAAAAATTCGATATTGCAGCATCAGCGACTGAAGGGTTCTTTTCCCGACGATGGGTTGCTGAACATATTTTTGGCATGTCACACGAAGACTTTATTCGTAACCAACGCGAGCTTTTCTTTGATCGTAAACAAGATGCTTCCCTTCAAGCTGTTGCGGAAGCCTCAGCTGATGCGGGCGCCGGTGGATTAGGTGGTGGACTCGATGGTGATCTTGGTGGTGACTTAGGGGCAGAAGGCGACCTAGACTTAGGTGGCCCAGAAGAAATGCCAGCAGGAGCAGCCGACCCAGCCGCGGCCGGTGGCGATGATGGGGCAGCAGCTGCCGGAGGCGCAGATGAATCGCCATTATTAGCAGTTCCCCCTGGCTCAAGAGACACTCCTCGCATACATGGTGGCCCAAAAAGTAAGGGCAAAAAAGTATATTATCCCACGAAAGATGACAAACGTTCTGGCGCCGGCCCTCGCTCACGATCGATGAAAGCGGCAGTTGGCCAAAAAGATAGCTCTGGCATAAGAAATGTCTTCCCTGGCGCCGAAATAAATACACTCTATAAACCAATTGGCCCTAATGTTGGTATTTATGAAGAGGATGCATCTATTTATAATTTGAAGGAACAAACGGAAGAAGATAAGTTGTTCAAAATTAATAAGTCAATCAGAGACATTTTAGAAAGTCTTGAGAAAAATACAGTAACGGAGCAGAAGAATGAAAAGAAAACACAATAAAAAAAGAAACACTGCGCTTGTGTATGAAGCATTGATCAAGGAAGCGACAGCCGCTATCTTGAGAGGTGATCACGAAACAAAGCAAAAGATAGTTTCTATTGTGCAAGAGCATTTTAGTCCCTACTCATTATTGAGAAAAGATCTTCAGTGTTATCAATCATTATCAGAAAACCAAGGCCTAAACATAGAAGATTGCAAGAGAATATTAACTGAAACAAAAATGCAGAGGACATATATTGATCCTTCCCAATTGTTTAAGGCACAATCAAAGATGATTAAAGACATCAACATTGAGATAGACTCAGATATTTTTAATAACTTTGTCCCAAATTACAAAACACTTGCGACAATTGACCAAATGTTTTCTCTTAAAACTTCACCAAAAGATAAGGTAATTTTAGAAAATGAAATAATGCATTTGATGTCAAGCACACCGACTAAGGATGAAGTCCAAGCTGTGGATCAACTTGTAGTTAGCAATTTTGTAGAAAAGTTTAATAATAAATATTCTGAGAACCTTATAGAAGAACAGAGAGAACTGTTAACACATTACATCCTATCGTTCGCAGACAATGCATTATCATTAAAAATGTTTCTCAATGGAGAAATAGCAAGATTAAAAGAAGCATTAATAACTTCATCGTCCGAGGGAGAGATTAGTCAGGATAAAGAGATGGCTCGTAAAACGAGCGAAGTCGTAGAGAAGCTAGAAACTTATTCGAACAGTCAAATATCCGATGAAATTCTATTATCTATTTTGAAAACACAAGAACTAGTAAAGGAAATTTATACAGATGGCCCTAACGGTTAAAATTGGAAGAGGCAACCAGAGCGCCATCGTGCGCTTGGAAATGGATTTGCGCAAAAGTATGAACGGAGATCTTATGATTTTTGATCATGGGGATATTGATATAGTATTATCACCTTCAACCAACAAAGTTGTCGTCTTTCCAAAAGAGAATATGAGCGATTTAGTGTATGGTGCTCAAAACAGATTGTTTACACATCTTCGCAAAAAAGGTATTGTCATCCCTGAATCAATTCAAGGTTCATCATTTTGTGGTGCGATAGAAGGAACCATGGAAAAATCTTTTAAAGAAGATTTGAGTACAGCTAAGATGGCGCTGATAAATATTTCTAGTTTTATTGATGAAGAACGCCCTTACTTTGAATCTACTGAGGCTATCATCTCAATGTCCGATGACGAACTAATACACCCAGAGAAAGCAGACTCGACAGAGTTGGGTGAAGTCCCGCAGTCGACCGAAAAGGGATCGATTCGAAAAGGATATGTCAGAGATCCATACTCACTAAATTATCTGTATACAATTTAAAATGAAACAAATAGTTGAAAATTGGAATAAGTTTCTTGATGAAGCCGAACTTGGTGGTGATGCCACTGAAGAGCCGACCGCTGCAGGCGAGGTAACCCCGCCTACTGATCAACAAATAGGGGCTGTTGAGGAGCTTTTAAAAACAATTATAGCTTTAGCTGATGCTGTTGAAGACGCTGACACCGAAACGCAAGAGACAGCCCAAGAAATTGGAGATCAGCTTGGTGAAGGCGCCGGCCGCCGCAACCGTATGGCGCGAAAAGCACGCCAGCAAAGAACTAGGAAAATTAAAGAATTGGCCGGCCTCACTGACGTTAAATTAAAAGACTTTACGCCAGAACAAAGACAACTTTATGATGAGGCCAAAGCGGAAATTAAACAAATGGAAGATGCGGCAGAATTTAACTTTGTTAACACTTTAGCTAATGGAAACTTACTGAATATCCCAGTTATTAAAAATACCATTGACAAAGGCGGCGCCCCACTAAGGCTGGCGATCACGGCCGTTTTAGCCGCCGGCGGCGCTTCAGCATGTGTAGATGAGTTATCTCTCACCTGCTTAACAACTGCGCTCGCCGGCGCCGGACAAGGTTCATAGGAGAATAAATGGAGCTACTAACTTTTATACTGTGTGCCTACGGGCTTACACAGATTTTGGTATACAGCGATATGCCAGTTATAAAACAAATACGCCCGCCAAAAGATTCTCTTTGGGGTTACGGTAAAGTATTTCACTGCCCTATGTGCATGGGTTTCCACGTAGGCTGGGCTTTGATGTTACTTTCCCCGTTTACGGAACTATTTAGTTTTGACGTTTCTATCTTTAACTTTTTCCTGCTCGGCTGGTTATCTTCGGGAACATCCTATATATTAAACATGGTCTTCGGTGATCATGGAATACAAATTTCAAATACGGAGACCAAAAATGAAAATCAATAAAAGAATGCTAAAGCAGATTATTAAAGAAGAATTAGGTGCGATGCAAGAGATCGGAGAGCTTCCGCCAGGAGAAACAAGTGCAGTGCAAAAAGCACCTCTAGAGCCAGAAGATCCGTTACAAAACAGGGTACAAGATGCTTTGAACAAGTGGAAGGCCGGCGAGTCTATTCTTAAGACTATCGACGATCCAAAAGAAGTTATACAACTTATTATTGGAATTGTTCAACACCTTCAAACACTCAACCCGGATTTAAGTCCATCTGAACTGCATAGGACTATTGACTTTTTGAGGAACTCGACATTGCCGAACATGAAGAGGAGCTTAAAATGAATAATTTATGGATAAACAAATGGATGCTACAGCCAGTTAGGCGTTGTTGTAAAGGATCTTAGCTATGGGTCAGAAGTTACTTAGAGAATATTATGAACTTTGCGATGGCGGAGTTTGCCAAGATCTTTTGACCGAAGACGAAAAGGCTTTTGTCGTTGCCGGTGGTATGTATCTTACTGGAATTATTCAGAGATCGGACACTGTTAACGGCAATGGTAGAGTTTATCCGCACAATGTTCTTATGCGAGAAATGAAAAACTACGACAAATTAGTCAAAGAAAATCGTGCCCTCGGAGAATTAGATCACCCAGAAGATTCTGTGATTAATCTCAGAAATGCATCTCATATGATGACAAAAGTTTGGTGGGACGGCAAGAGCGTCATGGGTAAAGCAAAGGTGCTCGATACCCCATCAGGTCAAGTTCTTAAGACTCTTGTTCAATCTGGAGTTAGCATTGGTATCTCCTCGCGAGGTATGGGTTCAGTATCAGAATCACAAGGAAATACGGTGGTTGAAGATGATTTTCAGCTGATTTGTTTTGATTTTGTATCAGAACCATCAACCCCTGGCGCTTTTATGATGAAAGAAGCAAAAGAATTCCAAAACAAAGTTTTTACTAAGGCCGACAGAATCAATAGATTACTGAACGAGGTCTTGGATGATGAGTGAAGCTGAAAACTTTCACGACAAATGGGAAAGCTTTTTGATTGAGACAAAAGGTAATAGTGAAAGTTTATCAGAGATTGATGCAGTTGGCGGGATTGGCTCAGCTTTAAAAAAGGTTACCGGCACAGGCGCCCGACCCACCGACCGTAATATATCTGGCCGCACTAGTATGGTAGCAACACCAGAACCAAAATCAAAATCAAAATACGACGGCCCAGCGCCAGACTCCAACTCTCCCTCTTATCGAGGCGCAGATGTTCAAATATTTACTGGCGATCTTTCTGTGGCTCAAGCCCTTAAAGATATAGAGATGGATCCCAGCGATATTAACAAAATCCTCATGGCCCTAAAAAAAGACTTAGAGGCTGAAGCTTTTGAAATTTTAGAGAAGAAAGCGCGCCAAGAAATATCACTCAAAACTACTATCGGAGTGTTAAATAAAATGCCTCCCGACTCCCTGAATTCAGACCAGCGCACGAAAGTTGTCAGAGTGTTGAGCAACTTACTACAAATGCATCGGGTGAAACTCAATAATTTTGATGGTACCGATCTTCTTCAGTGGTCCCGGTCCGGCGCTGCTGAGGCCCCAGCACCAGAGCTAACAATCGGCCCATTAACAAAAAGATATGGCGCCTCCGGCAAAGGATGGAATTTTATAGCTGGAGAGTGGGTAGAGCCCACTCCGGAGACAGCTGCAAAGCTATGCTTGGCCGGCCTAGCCGATCAATACATCAATGTCCGTGACCCGACTGAAACTCAAGAACAAATACAGTACTACCAGGCCATGGCCGACAAGGGCGCCGGATTATCAATCCACATCGACAACAACTATAAGCCCGTCACACCCAGATGGTATGAACTCGATGAGGGTGATTGGCAGGGTTCTTATCGGATGTGGCCTGGGTCCTTCAACAACCCGGATCGTGACGAGGATAACGAACGCGAATTCGACTTTTCCCTGGATGCCCCGGCAAATATGAAAACCATTACAGACAAACTAAAGAAAATGATCGCAAGAGACTATCAATATGGACTGGAAGGTCTGCGGTTTAAAAAAAATATAAGTTCTGAGTCTCAAGCATATTTAAAAATCTTCATAAAAGAGTTAGAAGAGGCGCCTGGGTCTAATCGGGGCGCCCGAGTAAAAAAGAGACAAGAACGTGAAGGTGAAGAACTTCAAGAAACATACGATCGTTGGAAAACGATCACAGGAATTAACAAGAGAGTATTATGAAAAAGTCAGATTTAAAACAACTTATCAAACCATTAGTAAAAGAATGTATTAATGAAGTTTTGATAGAAGAAGGTTTATTGTCAAATGTTGTCTCCGAGGTGGCAAAGGGCTTACAAGCCAATGTGATCACTGAGCAGCACACTATGCCCACTCAACCAAAACAACAAAGCAACAACATGAACACAAAGAATATTGAAGCTAAAAAGAAATTAGAAGAACACAGAAAGAAAATGATGGACTCTATCGGCGAAGGCGCCTATAACGGCGTAAATCTATTTGAAGGCACAACACCGACAACCTCCCAACAAAATGCCGCCGTCGGCACTGTTGACTTAGGTAATCCGACCGATTCTGGCGTAGATATTAGCTCTTTAGTCGGTGATGCATCTCAAATATGGAAGGCAATGAAATGAAAAAGCAATGCAACTTTAAAATTACCTCGAAGGAATGCCACGGGCATGCCGACAAGATGATTAGAAAATTTATCAAAATGACAAAAAAAGAAGGGATTATTGAAGAAGCCCGCGACCGAAGGTATTATGAGAAGCCTT
>TARA_R110002020_G_scaffold27552_1_pt1 | contig 12038 bp, 16 predicted proteins | sample TARA_R110002020 | Tara Oceans TARA_R110002020 (sample SAMEA4396489) | marine metagenome | biome: Westerlies Biome; feature: [MES] marine water layer (ENVO:01000295) within the mesopelagic zone...; material: water (ENVO:00002006), including particulate matter (ENVO:01000060) such...
TCGAAAGCCTACTTCAGGGAGGACCACTTTTCAGGGGGCAGGCCAATCCTACTTGCCGCCAACGGTGGTGAGGGGGCGTCCACATCATCAAACTGCCTGCTGGGTGGAGGCCGGCATGCATGACCAAACCCTATTCCAATGATCTTCGCGAACGGGTCGTGGCCGCGGTGCTTGCGGGCGAACCGATGCGCTAGGTTGCCACGCGCTTCGATGTCGCGGTGTCGTCGGTGGTAAAGTGGCACCAGCGCTACCGAACAACCGGCTCGGTCGCTCCGTCGCGCATGGACGCACGCCGCAGGTTCGTTCTGGACACCCACCTGGTTCTCATGCTCCAGGCGATCGCGACCACCCTGCATCTGAGTGTGCGCCGGCCGCAGGCGCTGTTGGCCGATCACGGCGTCACGGTCTCCCATCACGCCGTCGGGCAGTTCCTGCGGCGCGAGGGGCTGAGCTTCAAAAAACATGGTCGCGCCGGGGCAGGCCCGTCGGGACATCGCCCGCAGGCGTGAGCGCTGGAGACGCTGGCAGCCCTTCTCGACCGCAGCGCCTGGAGTTCCTCGACGAGACCTGGATCAAGACCAACATGGCGCCGCGCTATGGCTGGGCGGCGAAGGGCAAGCGCCTGCGGGCGTTCGCCCCGCACGGCCACTGGCGCACCATGACCTTCCTCGCAGCGTTGCGCTGTGACGCGCTCACCGCCGCTTGTGTCTTCGACGCCCCGATCAACGGCAACTTGTTCCGCGCCTATGTCGAGCAAATGCTGGTGCCGACGTTTAAGCCCGGCGACATCGTCGTCATAGACTATCTCGGCTCACACAAGTCGGCCTCCATCGGCCGGATGATCCGAGGCACCGGCGCCGGGCTCTGGTATCTGCTGCCCTGCTCACCCGACCACAATCCGATCGAAAAGGTCTTCTCCAAGGTCAAACACTGGATGTGCTTGGCCCAGAAACGATCCGGCGACGCCACCTGGCGCCATGTCGGCTCCTCGTCCAGACCATCTCTGCCCAGGAGTGCTCAAACTATCTGACCAACTCCGGATACGCTTCCGTCAAAACCTGGCAGGGTCTAGTGGCACCGAGACGCCGGAGCAACGCGCGTATCACGCCCGGCATTGTGCGAGTTGTGGGCGAAATTTTCGACGTCGCCCTATTTGAACAGTGTTTGTATTCCGGGCACGAATCAGGCGCGCCGTTGTTGACAAGCCACATATGCTAAGCCATTATGATATTATGCGCTTATCTTACATCATCCTCCACGCATTGATATTCGCGGGGTTAGTTCTGAGCAATCCCGCCTCGGTCGGAACGTCTCCCGGGATGTTAGGATCACCGGATGTCACGGTGGAGAAGCTCGCGGAAAGCGACGACAGAGTGATGTCGCCATGCTCCGGTGGCCACTGCTCCGAGGAGCAAGCGGCTCAAGCGGATTGCCCCGCCAGCCGCGCATCCTGCGGTGGATTCGCAATGCTTGGGACCAGCCCATTCGTTCTGGTTTTCGTCCCGTCGTCTGCGTCTGTCCCGCTTGCGCCCGCGCCAGACGCGACTGTCGCCCCAATCCGGCACGATCCACCCCCTCCGCGAATTCCCGCAATTCTGGTCTGAGCACCGCCAGCCCGCTTAACGGCGAGCGGTTTGCCTCCAGTCCTTCGTCTGACCGGCTTATCGCCGGTATCAGACGCCAGTCCGTCCGAGGAAGGGCGGTGTTGTGGGGTACTTCCCTGCGTGTCCCGGTCCGCCGCCCTGCGCGGTGACAGCTGACGAAGATCATCATCAGTTTTGATGCCGGGTTTGCAGTCACGCGACACAGCTCCACAAGAACACGATCCGCAGAGAGCCGTACAAGACGCGAGGTTCGCAAGCGGGCTTCCGGGTGGACCCGGCGACCCGCTCGGCGCCCGCGCGCTCTACCTCTACCGCGGCGGTCACGACACGATGTACCGCATCCACGGCAGCAACGGTCCGACGAGCGTCGGTCGCGCGGTCTCTAACGGCTGTATCCGCCTCCTCAATGCTCACTTCGAAGACCTCTACATCCGCGTCTCGATTGGCACGCCGGTGTACATCCAGTAAAGTTGGAAGTTTCCATGTTCAGCACAAAGTACGTCGCCACCTCTCTCTTCGCCGGCACGATCGCCGGATTGGCGCAGCCCGCCGCCGCCGTCGATCCGACCGCACACACCATGCACGTCTACAAGACGCCTTGGTGCAGCTGCTGCGAAGCGTGGACGAACCACATGAAGCGCCTCGGCTACGAGGTCGAGGTGACGGAGCCGAACGACCTCGCCCAGCTTCGCAAGCAGGCAGGCGTGCCCGACGAGGTTCAGGGCTGCCACACCGCGGCGATCGGCGGTTATGCGGTGGAGGGACACGTGCCCCCGGAGGCGATCGCGAAGCTCCTCGACGAGCGGCCGAAGGTGCATGGAATCTCCGCCCCCGGCATGCCGCAGGGCTCCGTCGGCATGGGTGACGACCCGAGCGCACAGTACGACGTCGTGACGTTCGACGCCGCTTCAGCCACGAACAGTCGGGTGTTCTACCGTGCGGGGCGGTGATCTGATTGGTCGCCGCGCGTTTCTCGTCGGAGGCGGCGCCGCGTTGCTCGGCGGCTGCACCGCGACGCAGGCGCCCGCGCCGCAGATTGCCGCCGCCTCACGCGTGCCCCCGCTGTACCGCAAGATGTATGGCGCCCGGCCGGACGAGCGGTTCGCCATTCCGGCGGTCGATCTATCCAAGGTCGATCCGCAGTTCTGGCGGCGCGAAGTGCCTGATCCGACGGGTGAGCGCGCCGGGACAGTTGTTGTCGATACCGGAACCTACTTCCTCTACTGGACGATGGAAGGCGGCAGGGCGATGCGCTACGGCGTCGGTCTCGGTCGCGAGGGGTTCGGCTGGAACGGCACAGCGACGATCGAGCGGAAGGCACAGTGGCCGACTTGGACGCCACCGACCGAGATGATCGCGCGCGAGCCGGAGCTCGAGAAATATCGGAACGGGATGCCGCCGGGTCTAGGCAACCCGCTCGGCGCACGAGCGCTCTATCTCTACAAGAACGGCCGCGACACGCTCTACCGCCTACATGGCACGCAGGAGACCACCTCGATCGGCCGCGCGGTGTCCTCTGGCTGTGTCCGCCTTCTGAACCAGGACATCATCGACCTCCACAGCCGCGTGCCGACCGGAACGCGGGTCGTGGTGCGTCCGCCCAGCCAGCCTCTCGCAGCGCGAGCGCCATGAGCCGAAAGCGTCCCCTTATCATACTCAGTATCGGGTTGCTCGTCGCCGCAGCAGCTATTGCCGCCGTCGCGTTCTCGCCGCGAAGCCAGACGGCGCCAGCGGTCGCACTCGCTCCGGGCGATCCGGCAGTGGTCGCACAGGGGGCGACGATTTACGAGGCGCAGTGCGCCTCGTGTCACGGTGCGAACCTAGAAGGCCAGCCGAATTGGCGTGAGCGCGGCGCGGACGGCCGACTTCCGGCGCCGCCGCACAACGAGACCGGGCACACCTGGCACCACCCTGACGTGCTGCTCTTCAAGCTGACCAAGGAAGGGCCGCCAAAGGAGATAGGTAACGGCGAGCCGTACTACTCGAACATGCCGGCATTCGGAGGCGTCCTCAGGGACGATGAGATCTTAGCGGTCCTCTCCTACATCAAGAGCCGTTGGCCGGAGGACGTTCGGCGACGGCATGCCGAACTCAACCGCCAGATGGCGGGCATGCGATGACGATCGCCGCCCGCATCGCCTGTGCGCTGATCCTGCTGGCGCCGTTCAGCGCATCGGCCGTCGCCGCAACGTCATGGCAGGAGGGAGCAAACAGTGCGGCCCGTCCCCGCATCGCACGAGATGCATCCGGCGACATCGTCGCCGGGCTTAAGGTGCGTCTCGACGATGGTTGGAAGACGTACTGGCGCTCCGCCGGATCAACGGGCTTTCCCCCTCGTATCCGGACGGAGGGCTCGCAGAATGTCAGCGAAGCCCGCGTCGTCTTCCCGGCACCGGAACGGTTCGTGACCTTCGGCATCGCGGCCCTGGGCTACGAGCACGGAGTCACGCTGCCGCTTCGGATCAATTTGGCTGACCCGGCTCAAGGTGCTAGGCTGGACATTCAGGCAGTCTTCCTTGTCTGCGGCAAGGTGTGCATCCCGACGCATTTTTCATTCGCGGCGACGATCCCCTCTGATCCATCATTCCTGCCAGCGATCACCGACACAACCATCGCGGCAGCGCTCGCGCGGGTGCCTCGTCTCGCTTTCGATGAGAATGTCGCGCTGGCGCAACTTGTCCCGGATGCCGACGGTCTAAAGGTTGAACTAAAGTCGTTCGGCGACGGTGGCGACCTCACCGGCGCGCTGATCGTGGCGGAGGTCGAAGGCGCCAACCCGTTGATCGGCAAGCTTGGCGCAAGGGGAGGCGGCCGTTTCACGGCGACGCCCGTAGGCGCGCCGCCCCCGCCAGGCACTGCCGTGCGTCTCACCGTGCGGATGAAGCCCTGGCGCTCGGTCTTTCGGGCACGGTGACGGATGCTGTCGCGGCGGAGCCGACAAAGAGCGACTACAGACTTGCCGCGATCCTCACCATCGCGTTCCTTGGCGGTCTCATCCTTAATGTCATGCACTACGTCCTGCCGGAGCTGTCGATCAAGGTGGCGGCGCTTTCTCGCGCATCCGAGAGAAAGAAGTCGAGGAGCGTGTGCTCTCCGGCCTCAAGGATCGCATGATGGCGCCGGAGATCGCTGCTGAGACGATGCGCGCTTATGCTGAAGAGACCAAGCGGCTGAACTGCGAGCGTCGCTCGAACGGCAATGCCTGGCTGGCGGAACTGGCGAAGGTGGAGAAGGACATCCGCGGAATCATTGAGGCGATCAAGGCCAGTATGTTCCATGAAAGCATGAAGGGAGAGATGACTACGCTGGAGAACCGCAAGGCAGAGCTGGCCGCCCTCTGGCCGACGCGCCGCAGGACAAGCCAGACCTGCTGCCGATGGCCTCAACGGTCTACGCGAAGAAGGTCGCAAAGCTCACACAGGCCCTGAATCGCCCCGCAGAGCGGCAGGAGGCGGCTGAAGCCTTGCGGATGCTGATCGAGAAGATTGTGCTCACTCCAGGCCCTAAACGCGGCGAGATCGATGCCATGCTTTATGGCGAACTGGGACAGATCCTGGCGTGGACGGAGCGGCAAACCCTTGGAAAGGCTCCAAAAACAAACACTCCCGATGGGGTTACCTCGGGAGTGCTGGCATCAGTGGTTGCGGGGGCAGGATTTGAACCTGCGACCTTCAGGTTATGAGCTTTGAAACACATTAAATCTTCGGCGCCCAAAAATGCTGTAATTCGCCATTTGCCGCCGTTTACCTGTCTTTCCACTACCCCGCCCTTCAACCTCTTCCATGATCTTTTGGGACTGTCATCCTGGGTCAATGCCCTACAGTGTTCGGGAGTGGCTACGATGGAAGATCGGAGATATCTAACAGCGAAAGAGGTCGCGGAGCGCTACCGCGAAGAAATCAGTGTAGGGACACTTCGCAACTGGCGCGCAATGCGCATCGGTCCACCGTTCGTAAAAATTGGCAAGGCGGTACTGTATCCTGTTCAAGAGCTCGACGAATGGGATAGAAAGAACCTCGTGGTCTGCCGTGCCTCTCGACGCTTGGACGTGACAGGCGAACACGAACAGTGATGATCACGATCAAGCATTCAATGCCGCCCCCAAACACCGGCCCCAACCCACTACACGACTTCGCAATTACTTCGGTATTTCAACCTAATAGGTATATTTGCTAGGCAGGTCCACAACCACCCCTCCGGCGATCCGACGCCCTCACGGGCCGACATCCAGATGACGCGGCAGATCATCGACATCGCGGCCCCGCTCGGAATTACGGTGCACGATCACATCATCGTCGGCCGTCAGGGACACGCCAGCTTTCAGGCGCTGCGTCTTCTCGACTGATCCGGGTTGCGTGGTACTGCCTATTTTTCAGGCATTTCATCGCCGGCACGCGAACCGCGCACATTTTCGTCAGACGGCTTGCGCCTCCCGATCACGGCAGATTTAATCGCGGGACGATTTCCGGCTCGGAGACTGCATGGCCATCCCCTTCGACGAGATGACGATTGCCGGCGACGGATGCCGTCCGGCGTATGAGCTGGTGAAGGCCTGGCTGGACAACAACGATCTGGAGAGCCTGCGCCACCGATCCCAGGAAGCGGAACTGCTCTTCCGCAGGATCGGCATCACCTTCTCCGTGTACGGACAGGCCGAGGCCGAAGAGCGGATCATTCCGTTCGACGTCGTGCCGCGCGTTCTCACGACCGGAGAGTGGCAGCGCCTCTCTCAGGGGCTCACCCAGCGGGTGCGCGGGCTCAATGCCTTCCTCGCCGACATCTACGGCCCCGCCGCCATCATCAAGGCCGGGATCATTCCCGCCGACCTGATCTACCAGAACCCGTATTTCCGGCCCGAGATGATCGGCATCAAGGTGCCGCGCTCGATCTATGTGCCGATTTCCGGGATCGACATCGTCCGGGTCGATGCGGAAACCTTCTACGTGCTCGAGGACAACGCGCGCACGCCGTCCGGCGTCTCCTACATGCTGGAGAACCGGGAGGTGATGATGCGCCTCTTCCCCGATCTCTTCTCCGAGCACCGCATCGCGCCGGTCGAAAACTATCCCGACGAACTGCTGCTGACGCTCCAGTCGCTGGCGCCGGAATCCGCGCCGGGCGATCCGACGGTCGTGCTGCTGACACCCGGCCAGTACAACAGCGCCTACTACGAGCACTCCTTCCTGGCCGACCGGCTTGGCGTGGAACTCGTGGAGGGCCGGGACCTCTACGTGCGCGACTCGATCGTCTACATGCGCACCACCCAGGGTCCCAAGCGGGTCGATGTCATCTATCGCCGCCTCGACGACGAGTTTCTCGATCCCCTCGCCTTCCGTCCGGACTCCGCCCTCGGCGTGCCGGGCCTGATGACCGCCTACCGGGCCGGGAACGTCACGCTCGCCAACGCCGTCGGGACGGGCGTCGCCGACGACAAGGCGATCTACACCTACATGCCGGAGATCGTGCGCTTCTATCTCGGCGAGGAGCCGATCCTGAAGAACGTGCCGACCTGGCGCTGCCGCGAGCCGGAAGCCCTGTCCTACGTGCTCGACCACCTGCCCGAGCTGGTGGTCAAGGAAGTGTCCGGGTCCGGCGGCTACGGAATGCTGGTCGGCCCCGCCGCCGACAAGGAGACCATCGAGACCTTCCGGGCCAAACTGAAGGCCAAGCCGGAGGACTTCATCGCCCAGCCAACGCTGGCGCTGTCGACCTGCCCGACCTTCGTCGGCACCGGGGTCGCGCCCCGGCACGTCGACCTGAGGCCGTTCGTGCTGACCGGCGCCGACCAGGTCCGCATCGTGCCCGGCGGACTGACCCGCGTGGCGCTGCGCGAAGGCTCGCTGGTGGTGAACTCGAGCCAGGGCGGCGGAACCAAGGACACCTGGGTTCTGGACGACCCGACCTCCTCCGACTCGCCGCCGGGGACCCCGTCGAGCACGGCGGAAGTCACCTCCATGGAGCCTGCCGTCAACGACCAGGTCCGATCGCAGAGCCAGCGCCAAAGCCAGAGCTGACAGGAACGAGCACGGCACACATGCTACTCGCACGCACCGCCGACACTCTCTTTTGGCTGGCCCGCTACGTCGAGCGCGCCGAGAACACCGCCCGCATCCTCGATGCCGCGGCGCGCCTCTCGTCGTTGCCCGCCGGCTATGGCGGCAGTTCCAACGAATGGACCTCCGCCGTGGCCGCAACCGGCGGGCTGGAGCTGTTCAAGGAGCTCTACGGCGACGACGAAAGCCACCACGCGGTCATCGACTTCCTGGCGTTCTCGCCGGCGAACCCGTCGAGCATCCGCAACTGCATCGAGATCGCGCGGTCCAACGCGCGGGCCGTGCGCACCGCGCTCACCGCGGAGATGTGGGATTCCATCAACAGCGCGTGGCTGGAGCTCAAGCAGTTCCAGTCGCAGGGCCTGACACGGCCGCGGCTCAACGAGCTTCTGGGCTTCGTGAAGGAGGCCTCGCTGCGCTTCGACGGCAGCGCCTACCGGACGATGCTGCGCAACGACGCCTATTATTTCATGCGGCTGGGCAGCTTTCTCGAGCGCGCCGACGCGACGGCCCGGATCCTCGACGTGAAGTACCACCTGCTGCTGCCGGAAGGGGAGCCGGTCGGCGGCAGCCTCGACTATTTCCAGTGGTCGTCGATCCTGCGGTCGGTCTCCGCGCTCACGGCCTATCACTGGGTCTACCGTCAGAACCTCCGGCCATGGCTGGTTGCCGACCTGCTCATCCTGCGCCGGGAGATGCCGCGCTCGCTGGCCAGCTGCTGCGAGAACGTCACCCGGTTCCTCGACGAGATCGCCCGCGACTACGGGCAGCAGGGTCCCAGCCAGCGGGTCGCCAGGGCGACCTTCGCCAGGCTCCAGAACACCGACATCGACACCGTGTACGCGGACGGTCTGCACGAGTTCCTGCTGTCCATCATCGCGGACAACAACAGGCTGGGCGCTGCCATCGCCGACCAGTACCTCAGCTAAGGCGGCGAAATATGCGCATCCGGATCAGCCACGAGACGCACTACCGTTACGACGTTCCGGCCAACCTGGTGATCCAGATCCTCCGTCTCACCCCGCGCGGCCACGCCGGTCAGTTCGTGTCCGACTGGCGGATCGACGTCTCGTGCGATGCGCGGCTCCAGAAGAGCGAGGATCCGTTCGGCAACATCGTGCACACCTTCACCGCCGAAGGACCGATCGAGGACCTCACGGTGACCGCCGCGGGCGAGGTCGAGACCGAAGAGACCCACGGCGTCATCAACGGGGCCATCGACCGGCTACCGCGCGGCCTCTATCTGCGCGAGACCCCGCTCACCGAGCCGACGCCGGCCATCAAGGACTTCGCCCGCGAACAAGCGGCGACGGGCGACGGTTCCCCGCTCGACGTCCTGCACCGGCTGAACCACGCGGTTCACGAGACGATCCGGTTCGACACCGCGGCCACCAATGTCGCCACCCCCGCCAGCACCGCCTTCGAAGAGCGGCACGGCGTCTGCCAGGACCTGGCCCACGTGTTCCTGTCGGCCGCGCGCTGCCTCGGCTATTCCAGCCGCTATGTCGGCGGATATCTCTGCCGGACCGACGGCCTGGTCGAACAGGATGCCGGCCATGCGTGGGTCGAGGCTCACGTGCCCGATCTCGGCTGGGTCGGCTTCGACCCGGCCCACGGCATCGCCGCGACGGAAGCGCACGTGCGGGTGGCGACGGGCCTCGACTATCTCGGAGCCGCTCCCGTGCGCGGCACCCGCTACGGCGGGCTGACAGAGACCCTGAGCGTCAATGTCAGCGTCAAGTCGCTCAGCGGTCCCGGCGGAATCATGTGAGCTTCGCCGCGCGCGCGAAATACCCACTTGATTGCGCGACGCCGGCCTACAAACATGCCGACCGCCATCGGGCGCATCGGGTCCGAAACGCCATCACGGGCGGCGGCCTTCCGGGTGTCCGGACGCTTGCCGGAAGGCCGTGGATTTCTGCCGCAGACCAGACGTTTCGAATCGGGGCGCGGTGCTAGAGTGGCCGGCGAACGATCGGACCTGGGGCTTGGGACATGACGTATTGTTGCGGAATTCTGGTACGCAGCGGTCTGGTGATGATCGCCGACACTCGGACGAATGCCGGTCTCGACAACATCGCGACCTATCGCAAGCTCCACATCTTCGAGAATCCGGGCGACCGCATCGTGGCGCTGGCCGCCGCCGGAAACCTTGCGGTGACCCAGGCGGTCCTGAGCTTCCTCACCGAGGGGCTGGAGGACCCGGAGACCGGGCAGGTCCAGACGATCATGGACATGCCGTCGATGTTCAAGACGGCGCAGTTCGTCGGCGAGGCGATCCGCAGGGTGCGGACGATCGACGGACCATCCCTCGGCCTCAGCGCATCGGGATTCGACGTCTCCATCCTGCTCGGCGGACAGATCGGGGGCGGACGCCTGCGCCTCTTCATGATCTATCAGGCGGGCAACTTCATCGAGACCACCGAGGACACGCCCTACCTGCAGATCGGCGAGCACAAGTACGGCAAGCCGATCCTCGACCGCGCCGTCACCTTCGACACGGAGCTGCTGGACGCCCTGAAGCTCAGCCTGATCTCGATGGATTCGACCATGCGATCGAACCTTGGCGTCGGCCTGCCCATCGATCTTCTGACCGTCCGGCGCGACGCGCTGCGCGCCGAGCGCAACATGCGCATCGAGGCCGACGAGCCCTACTTCCACAATCTGCGCGAACAGTGGTCGACGGCGCTGCGTCAGGCCCACCTCGCGATCGCCCGCCCGCCCTACCCCGCCGTGGCCGAGACCGCCGACGTCGAGGACTGACGTCAGCCGGCTATTCCGCCGGCGAGACCGCCCGGACGAGCAGGCGGGGGCCGTCCACGCCGGTCACCTTGACGCGGGTGCCGGCGGCGGTGTCCGGACCGGCCACGCGCCAGACCGTATCCCCATGCCTGAGCCGGCCCTCGCCGTCGACGATCGCCTCGTCGAGGGTGAATGTGCGCCCGACGAAGCGTTCCGCTCGCCGGTTGAGAAAGGCTTCGCTGACCGGCTTGTCGCCGCGCCGGGTGAGCGCCCGGCCGATCAGCACCGCCAGACAGGACGCTCCCAGGAACAGCACGATCTGGACCTGCCAGGCGGTCGTCACGGCGAGCGCCAGGATGCCGACGGCGATCGCGGCGAGCCCGAACCAGAGGAAGAAGATCCCCGGCACGAGGATCTCCACGGCGAGCAGGCAGAGGCCGAGGATCAGCCAGGACCACGGGCCGATCGTGTCGTAGAGCGACGCGATCATGACGTGGGCGGGTCCGACGGGTCACGACCGGCGGCGGGGCGCCCGGCAGCGGGCACGGCGCCGGACGGACGGCGGCGCTGGACCGCGTCCTCGCCGAACGCCTCCTTGGCGATCTCGCCGATGCCGGTGAGCGCGCCGAGGATGGAGCTCGTCTCCATCGGCAGCAGCAGAAGCTTCTGGTTTGGAGACCGCGCGAATGCGCCGAGCGCGTTCACGTACTTGTCGGCCACGAAGTAGTTGATCGCCTGGACGTCGCCGGCCGCGATCGCTTCGGAGACGACGCGGGTGGCCTGGGCCTCGGCGTCAGCCTCGCGCTCGCGCGCCTCGGCATCGCGGAACGCCGCCTCGCGACGCCCTTCCGCCGACAGGATCAGCGCCTGCTTCTCGCCTTCCGCCTTGAGCACGGCCGACTGCCGCTCGCCCTCGGCCACCAGGATGGCCGCGCGCTTCTCGCGCTCGGCCTTCATCTGCCGGCCCATCGCCTCGACCAGATCGCGCGGGGGCTCGATGTCCTTGATCTCGATGCGGGTGATCTTGACGCCCCAGGGCTCGACGGCGGCATCGACTGTCTTGAGGATGCGGACATTGATCTCGTCGCGGTTCGACAGCAGCTCGTCGAGATCCATCGATCCCATGACCGAGCGGATGTTGGTCATGGTGACGTTGAGGATCGCGGTCTCCAGATTGGTGACCTCGTAGGCCGAGCGGGCAGCGTCGAGAATCTGGTAGAAATTGACGCCGTTGACGACCACCGTCGCGTTGTCCCGGGTGATCACCTCCTGGGAGGGCACGTCGAGGACCTGCTCCATCATGTTGAGCCGCCGGCCGATGCGGTCGATGAAGGGAACGATGAAGTTGAGGCCCGGCGTGAGCGTGCGCGTGTAGCGGCCGAACCGTTCGACGGTGACCTGCTGGCCCTGCGGCACCGTCTTCACGCCCGCGAAGATGACGAGAATCACGACGAGCGCGAGCACGCCGAGAACGATGTCGGGTCCGATGGACAGCGGCATGGCAGTGTTCTCCCCCACACACGGACCAGACCGTGCTCCTTCGAAGTAGGGGTTGCCGAAGACGGTGGCAACACGCGGGCGGGATTATCCGGGCCCCGTCCCGACGGCGCGGCTGACGGACGCGGGCGGTCCGGCCGCG
>TARA_R110002020_G_scaffold25813_1_pt1 | contig 12037 bp, 12 predicted proteins | sample TARA_R110002020 | Tara Oceans TARA_R110002020 (sample SAMEA4396489) | marine metagenome | biome: Westerlies Biome; feature: [MES] marine water layer (ENVO:01000295) within the mesopelagic zone...; material: water (ENVO:00002006), including particulate matter (ENVO:01000060) such...
AATATTCTTTCAACAGGAAGACCACTTACAGGATACCCAGGTTCTAAGGGCATCATATGTTTTTCAATCGCATCTAAAGCACCAGGGCATAAATACATATCAGCGTGCCAAATCATGCAGATATCGCTGGTAGCCACTTCATTTACCAGTTTATCGTATAAAATTGTGTGGCCTAAACGAGTTGGTCCTTCATTTCTAATTGCTTTAAAAAGTGGGTCTTCTCGCATCATCATTTGGCACCAATCCCAAGTATTATCCTTATCACTAAAATCATCTGCTACACAGATTTCAACTTCATGATTGCCTTGATTTTTTCGAATTGATTTATAAGACCATTTAAGATACTTAAGATTATTTCTACTTGGTTGTATTAAACTTATTTTCATTAATATATATTTTTTATTGTTTTTAAAAATTCCCTATAATTTTCTATTTGATGTGGAAATTTTTCACTAGGATCCTTAACTATTATTGTATTACAATTAGAAAGTTTTTTATAATAATAATCCCCTTCAAAATAACCCTTTCTAGATTCTTTACCACGAGACAACCACATAATATTTGTACCCCCAAAATAACTACATAATATTCCAGCACCCCCTACATAACTTATAAATTTATTACAATTTGCATATAACATACATTGTAATTCATTAAACTTCAAATCTTTATTATCATTTAATATATCTTCAAATAATATTACATCATCAAAATATTTAGTTAGTTGGTAATCATTGATTAAACCAATCCCTTCTACTTCTGATTCAATATTCCCTAAATTAAAGGAATTTAATTCATTTTGATCCTGAGATGGTAGACTTTTATTTTGAGGTCTATGATAAATAACTTTATATCCTTTTTCAGTTAAATAAATAAACATTTCATAAAGACATTCTATATTAAAATATCTAGTGGGAGGGCCTCCAGCTTCAATATTATAAGAATTAGCAATAATAACTAATTCTTTATCAAATATAAATTTATTATTTTTGTATTTTTCTTTTAAAGGAGGAGGCGTCCACTTAGAATAATCTAAAACACCATTAGCCTTAGATTGTTCCTCTTGACTAATTTCCCCATGTCCTTTACCAAACATTGACATAGCATTATGATGTAACCAATCATTAGGCAAAGTTGTTAATCCTGCTTCTTTATTATCTATAGTACGTGTTGAATATTTTTCAATAACATTATTGCAAAAATAATAAAAAGGTTTCATACCTTTAGTTACATATATTTTCTCTAATTTTCCTTGTTGGTGTTGATAATAAGCATAAGGAGTAGTTAATACTAATTCTATACCAAATTCAGCATGAGTATCTATAATCATTTTATACTAATCATTTATATTTCAAAATTATTTTCAATATAATGTTCTTTATATTTTTGTTTTGAAATTTGGCTACAATGTACATAAAATTCTTTATTATTCCTAAGTTTTTTAGCTAAATTTTTAGCTTCATTTAGATCTCCAATTTTAACTGTTAAATCTGGGTGGCATAATGATTGAGTATCTAATCCTTCATATCCTATACAAGGTATTCCTAAATAAGCACAATTTAATGCAAAAGTACCAGCAGCATGTGTTCTCATTAAATGTATTCCTATTTCAAATTCATTTAATTTATGAATCCATTGTTTCCAATTCATATATGGTAAATGTGTAATTAATTCTTCTTCTCCTGGTTGTTTTCTTCCCATACTAGGAGCATATACAATATCTGTAATTTCTTGGGCTACAATGTATGAATCAAATCCTCCATACCAACTAACAAAATTTCCTCCTATAATAACTCCACTTCTTTCAACTTTTCTAAGTTCCCCAATAGCATCTTCTATCATTAAGGATCTCATTACTCTAACATCTTTATGTCCAGTTAATCCTTCATAATAGTTTTTATCAGATTTATTATGAGCAAAAATAATATCGGATTCAATTAAAGTATTATAATACCAAATTTGTTTATCTAAAGAATAATCTTGAAAGTACCAATGAGGACCCTCTTGCATTACAGCTATTTTTTTACAAGTTTTTTTTAAATCATTAATATCAAAATTAGGATTCTTTTTAGGTATAATTACAATACCTAAGTCATATTGTTGAGGGGGGGTAGAACTTACATTATAATGATCTGCTTTTAAAGCACACATCCAAGCAAACTCAACTCTCATATTTTCATGAGTTTTAGGGATTTTACCTGTAAAACCCATTTCTGTAAAAAATGCTATTTCCATACGTCCTCCCAAGTAAAGGATTTATAGTTAGGATTAAATATATTGTAACAATTTTGTTCACTCATTTTATTTGCCTTAATATACCAATCATTACTCCTTCTTTTTTCATTCATAGTACCATCTTTACGTTCATCCTTAATATACATTCTTTTATCAGGATGATTTCTATTATGAACTAATAAAATATTTTTAATTATATATTGTGGAATATTTCCTAAAATTTTATTTGTCATTTGCATAAATGCTGAATCTTCATGAACAAAAAATACAGAACGAGGTATATTAACCCCGGATTTAATTACTTCAGATGAAATAACTAAACCACACCCATTAAATTTATGTTGAGGGGCTATTAAGACTTCTAATTCTTCTGTTTTATCATTAATTTTATTCATTTCATCTTTAGACATAGTATATTTTAATGACCACCAATTATCATAATCATTTTCAATAAAAGGTTTATCTGTAAAATCAGGATGTTCTAGTATTTTCCAACTATCATCCCACATTTTACAAATTCCAAAAAATGCTAAATATTTAGGATTATTATTGTGTAAAGACATTTGGTGTAAATTGTCTAAAACTGTAAATATTTGTTTAGGTAAAAGAGCATCAGATTCTCCCCAAACTAATACATCAACCTTTTCACAATATTTTTCATTAAATTCTCTACGATAATCCGCAATAGTAATTAATTTATCTGTTATTTTTGTTTTTACATTTGCAAAAATATTAGTTTTTTCCTTACACCCCCATTCAACTATAGCAATATGTTCTTGTATTTTTTCTTGTATGTCTAACATACTAACTTTGTCTTGTATCTTTTCAAGATCCTGATTTATTACTATAGTAAAATCTATTTTCACATCTCCCTTGTAATAATCTATAGCGTCTCTAAGAGAGTTAATATATTCTTCAATAATATCAACTTCATACCATTGAATTAAACATCCTATTGCAAATTTAGTTTTCATATAAATGTTTATAAGTTTTTTTCATCCATTCTTCGGGTTTTCCAAGTTGTTGTGGTATAGCATTATAATGGTAAACCCACCCTAAATTAGTAAAAGTTAATTCATTGTTTAAAATTTCTTTTCTAGCAAGATCTTGCATATTAAACTCATAAGGGAAAATTTTATAATCTATATTTTCCTTATTTAGAAAAAAATTAATAACTGGTTGGTCTGTACCTACTCCATATTGTTTTTGGATAGATTGAATTAAGGTGGAATTTTGGAAATAAAAATCTATTATTTTTTTATAAAACTCTTTATGAGATTTATTTAATATTATAAATCCAGAATTAATATATTTCCAAAAAGGAAAGGTATAGTTTTCAAATAAGTGTTTTGAATAATTTTCAATACTTCTTAATACCCAATCATAACTTCCCTCATTATGCACTGCACAATATTTATGGTCTGTTAAATTGAAAAAATTAGGACTATCAGGATGAATTATGGTATCAGCATCTACTGTAAGTATTTGATCATATTCTATTTCTTCATTATCTAGTAATTCAAACACAAATAATTTATGCCAATTACAATTCATAATACTACTATCATAAATTCTTTCAGTTAAAATAAACAACTCACAATTATTTTTTTTACACCATTTTTCCCAACTTTTAACTGATAAATGATAAGGATTACTGCGCTCAGATTCTCCTTCTATGTTTACTATAAAAACTATATTTTTTTTCAATGATTTTAATTTAATAATTTATTTTTAATATCTTCTTCTAAATCTGTCCATAATTCATGATTTTTTATATGTTTAGGATGGGGGAGAGTATTAAAAAATTTAACATACCCACTTGTCCATTTAGCATGACTAGGTCTAATACAAACTTCACTTAATTCATATTTATCGCATTGGTCTAACCCTTTTGAAAATTCTTCCCAATACCCAGGATGTCTCCCAAGTTGATCACATCTTAATTCTCTAAATTTATGGGGTCTAATCCAAGCATAATGATAAGTAATAAGATCTGTTGGGTATAACATTCCATAACCTGTTATAGGGTTGTGATAATCTTTAGTCATAAAATTGTCGATCATTTTATTATACTTAATACCTCCTTTATCGTATCTAAAACAAATTCTTCTTGACATATAATTTTTCTCACTATGGAAATCTTCATGTTCTACTGGTAATGCCATATTAATCCAAGGTTTAAGTCTACTTTTTTCAACATACCAAAAATTTTGTACATAATCAATCCAAATAGATCTAAACCCATCCCCAGGATTTAATTGAGATAAATAATCTAATATTTCTTCTTTACTATCTTCATGGTGGAATACATCTCCCTCATAAGGAAATATGTAATCTCCTTCTTCAACATTAATACCTAATTCCTCAAAATTAGTAGATGCCTTTCTAAAACATTCAGTGGAAGTCATACCAGAAAAATATTCCATTTCATTGAGTATTATTTTAACTTTAGGGTAAGTTATTTGATGTTGGGATATAATATCTTTTAATTCTTCATAATCAAACCCTCTTTTCCCATCTCCATTTAAAGTATATTTATCCAACCATTCTTTAGTTAATGCTTTATTACCTTCAGTTCCATTAGGAAACATGCCTTCATTATAAATTATATAATTGGGATCAATAGTATCTATAATATTAGGTATTTGACATTTAATTAAATGACTTTCACAAAAAGTAGGTATTATTACTATTTTTTTACTCATAATACTTTTAAGTTTTTTTATAAATTGTTTTATGTTTATCTGATAAAATATTATTGGGTTTTTCTTTTGTATAATAATATAAAGCTATAGATTTTCTTGTTACATTTAGGGGGGTATTTAAAGGTTTTGGATGTCCATGATAGGCAATAACATCTCCTTCTGGTTGGGTGTTGAAAATTGTTATCCTATTAAATTTAGGATAAATAGATTTTTTAGCTTCAATTAATTCAGTATCCCATAACTCTAATGCACCCCCATATTCTTTTTCCCAATTTTTACTTAAATGTATAATAATATTTAACCTTCTATTTAAATCTGGTAAACCATCAGATATATTAAAATCAGCATGAACATTCAAAAAACCTCCACTAACTATTTGATGTAAACCTCCTCCTGCTAGTTTATTATCACCTATTAAATTAGATATACCTGTTAATTTAGAAATTTCTAATAAAAATTCATCTGAATTAAGATATTTAATAAATGAACTAATATTAGGTAAATTATTAGATATAATTTGAGCATCTTGACACATTAATTTTTTGCTGTTAATGTCATTTGATTTCCAAGCAAAAAACTCAGAATCTTGATCAGGAAATTCCTGGTGTACTTTTTCTATAATTTCCTCATTAAAAAAATTATCTAATGTTATATAGGGGTAAGGAGTATTATTTTGAAATTTCTTAGCATAATCCTTTAAATTATAATTAATCATTTTTAAAGTATTTTATTTAATTTTTTAACTATAATTATGTTTAACTAAATCCCATGTTTGTTTCATTATACTATTTCTTTGATCTTTAGGAATACCATTAAATATCCAATTATAACCATATTTTATAAAAAAAGGAGTTTTATCTTCATTTAATTGCCAATTATACCCGAATAATAATTTTCTATGCATGTGTGTTAATTTAAAACTCATAGGTAAATCTAATTTAGTTTCAATATTGTTTATTTGTAGCCAATAATTTAAAGGGGTTTGTTCTGTTCCTTTTTTTACTATTTTATCCTGGAGTTCGCAAAATTCATTAATATTATCATAGTATAATTGCTTAAATGATTGGAAAAATTTTTTATGAATTTCATTAAAAATTATAAACCCAGAACTAATATATTTAGATTGATCAAGTTTAAATCCTTTAAAAAATTCTTTATATCCTTGTATACTATCATGTATCCATTTCATGTTATCATTGTCTACCCAACCTACAAATTTTCTGTCAGTTAAATTGAAAAAATTAGGGGCATCCCATTTAATCATACAAGAACTATCAACTAAACATATTTGATCATAACCAATTCCTTTTCTTTCTAATTCATCAAAAACAAAAATAGCTTTCTGCCAATTAACTCTGAATTTAAATAGATCAGATTCAACTGGGGAATCAAACTCTACAAAAGTGCAGTTATTTTTTTTACACCAATATTTCCAAGTATTTTTTGAATACTCAAAATATTCAAAATTGTTATATTTTTCTGATAATTGAGGATTATTTATTCCAATCCAATATATAACATTTTTTTTCATATGTAGAATATAATAAAATTATTTAGAATTTCCAAATTGTTTCAATTCTATTAGTTGAGTTTTTATGTTAGGAGTTTTTATATCACCTAATAACCTCCTATCTACCCCCTTTTCTATGGGGTTGATTTTTATTTGTTTATTGTAAACTTCTGATATAGTTTTAAGTAAATCATATTTTGAAATAGTTTCTCCTTGCAATACTGTTTCTGTTTCAAACTTTCCCCATTCTAATATTATCTCATAACAATGTTTAGCCCATTCTAATGTTGTGTTTCCATTCCATATTGCCCTTGTATAACCATTAATTTCTTCCTTTTGAGACAAAAACCATTCTAATAAACTAGCTCCACCTTGTAATTCTGGACCTAAAATTGAAGTTTTTATTATTTTAGTATTTTTACCCTGAGTAAGTATAAAATTAGTTGCTTTTTTCTTTGAATTTCCATAGTCATCATCATCATCACAATCTGTCCCAGGATGAATTATTTTACAAGATGTATTTGAATCTAACCAAATAGGTAACTCATAATTTATATTAAATACATTTCTACGTTGAGGAATAGCACCTATACAATTAATTATATAATCCCCATTAAATTCTAAAATTTGAGATTTATCTTCTGGCCATCTACCTTCATAAGTTTCTACTTTAACGTCAAGAGATTTTAAATACTTATGCACCATATGGCCAAGCATTCCTTTAGATCCTAATATTAATACTTTCATATTACTTTACATTTTTTTAAAAATTCATATACTTCCTCATCAGGCATTAACGCATCTAAACTATTGTATGACTTAGATTCAGTGGTTTGAATTTTGTTAGTTATTAAATAATTTTCTCCAACATCTATAGTTCGCATCCATTCAATTTCTGATATCATAGCTTCATGAAGTTTTTCACCAGGTCTTATTCCTATTTCTGTTAATTTTTGAGGTTCTAATGAATTATGCCATTTAATTAAAGCCTTTGCTATTGATGGAATACTAAAAGATTTTACTTTAGGAATACAAATAAATCCATGAGTATCTCCTTTATAGGCAAAATCAATTAAATCACATGCGCGATCTAAAGTAAGCAAAAATCTAGTCATTCTCATATCGGTAATAGGTAAATATGTTGTTCCTTCTTTAAGTAATTTTTTAAAATACGGAATAACAGAACCCGTTGATTCTAATACATTACCATATCTTACTAAACATACTTTTATCTCTGTTTGTTGTTCAGCATAGTCAATATATAATCTTTCTGATATTGCTTTACACATTCCGTAAACATTAATAGGAGTGCATGCTTTATCCGTTGATATAAACATTAATGTTTCTATTCTATGATTACTACGTTTGACAGATTGTATTAAATTTTGATGCCCTAATATATTTACATTTACTGATTCATAAGGATTATGTTCACAAATAGGAACATGTTTTAAAGCTGCTGTGTTAATTATTATATGAGGTTTATAATCTTCGATTACATTTCTAATACTATTAACATCTTTTACATCTCCAATTCTAAAACTTAAATCTTCTCTATTATTATATTCTTTTCCAAGATTAACATGTTTATGTTCATCTCGACTTAAAACCATAATTTGATTATAATCAATGTAACGTTTAATTAAAGTTTTACCTAAAGCCCCAGTTCCTCCTATAATTAATATTCTTTTATTTTTCATATTTTGATTTTGTTATGTATAATTTTGATCCATTTTTACACCTAATATAAGAATTAGGGTAAGGGTCTTGTAACGCTCTAATTTTATTATATAATTGTTTAGACGTTAGATTTTGAATATCACTTAATAATATTTCACTTTCAGAAGGTTTTCTTCTTTTATAAAGAGTAGCCTCGGATTCATTCTGAGATTTTCCCTTTATATCTTGAGTTAAGATACGAAAAATCCCTGAGGTTCCCAAGGGGATTATACGAGAAAAGATATCTTTTAAATCTCCTTCTAATGAAAAATATTCTTGATATAAAATATCACCTTCATCTAATTTATCAGTCATTATAAAAAAAGTAACAGCACTTAAAGTTTCACCATTAATAATTTGATGTTGGATTGGACTTCCCCCTCTATATTTAGGCAATGGTGAAGGGTGTAAACATATACATTTACATTCTTTGATTATACTACTAGGAATTATCCAACTCCACCCCAGAAAAAATATTATATCATTTTCCTCAAACTCAATCTTATTAAATTGTTCTTTTGAAGTTATTATATCACATTTAACTTCGTTTTTTACTTGGTTAGAAATTTCTAAAGCCCATTCTCTATAAGCACAAATCCATATTTTTTTTATTTTACCCATCTTATTATTTGAAATGCTTCCGCATATTTATAATTACTTTGTTGACCTCTTAATTGAGCTATAGATTTTAAGGTTTCAGGACTTCGAAAACTTCTAACTTGGGTTGCCATTAATTCATATGCTTTTATTTTACGTTCAATATCAATAGAAACAAAATAATTTGGTTTAATTGCTGAATTTATATCATGGGAATAATCCCATAAAAGTACATGAGGCTGTTCATATACTAAAACTTTTTTAACAAAAAAATTAATATCATGAGGTCTCAATGCTGTTAAAATTGCTTCGTATACAACTCTATGATCTTGATTATAGGATGGGTGGGGGATATATATTTCATCTGGTTTATATTCGTTTATAGTAGATTCAAAAGAAGGAAGTAAATCTTGTATTTTATAAGAATTAATTTTACCTTCCAAACTTTTAAACTTATGACCTAAATAATTTGAAACCTCTTTTGCTTCATCTATTCTTTTAGACGTTGTAGGACGACCTTTAATATGATTTTCATTATATCCACAATATAATACAAGAGTATCTGAATCTATAATACCTCCACAACCTAAAACATCATCATCTATATGAGGTGCAATAACTAATTTTTTCATTTTAATTCAGTTAATATATTTACAATTCTTTTTGCTGTTTTACCATCACCTAACCAACCTAAATCGGGTTTTAATGTTCCATTCCACCATTTTTCTAAAAACATATGTGATGCATCCCAAGAAATATCTTCTTCATCAGTATTCACCATCACAGAACAATGATATTTAATAGATTGAGGTCTTTCTGTAAATCTCCTAGGTGCTACTACAGGTGTATTTAACAATGCTGGTTCTTCGTGGGCTGTACCAGAATCAGATATTAAAAATTTACAATGATATTGCGCTTCCATATAATCATTATAACCCATTAAATCAATAACTTCTATATCCCCTAAATCAATATCAAATTTTTCTATTGCTTTAAACGTCCTTCCAAAATTTAACATTTTAGCTGGGATGTCATATTTTTTAATACATTGGTTAATATATTTAATTATATTGCGTAATTTATGTTCTATAGGAGGCATTGACCCATAACCTATATTTTCTGATCTGTGAATATCAACTAATATAAAATCTTCACGTTTGGGTATATTTTTGAATTTTTCAATAAATGGTTGACATACTTCTACAATTGTATTACCAACTACATGTATACGATCGGCTGGTATATTTTCACGTAACATATTATCTCTATTATCATTATGATAAGCAAATAATATGTTTGAAACATGATTACATGCTATTCTATTTATTTCCTCTGGCATCCATTCATCGCCATTACGCATACCTGCTTCAATATGAGCTATTTTCCATCCATCTCTTTTAATTGATAAACACAAACTTACTGTATTTGCATCTCCTAAAAACATTACATAATCAGGTTTAATTTTTCTAATAAGTTCAACAGCTTTAATCGAAGCTTCACCTGATACATGATAATGATCCTTTCCCATGCCTCCAACTTCAAGATTATAATCAGGACGTCTTATATTTAAATCCTCAAAAAATACATCTGATAATAATTTATCAAAATGTTGACCTGTATGAATCATTATATGTTCTATATCTGGGTGGTCATCTAAATTTTTAAATACTTTAGACATTCTTATAAAATCAGGTCTTATTCCTGTTATTGTTGCTATTTTCATTTTTATTTTTTTAATAAAATTTTATAATCTCTAAAATATAAGTAATCTATATCAGTTTTCAAAAAGCAATCTAAAGCATTTTGAGGAGTTTCAACTATTGGTTCTCTATCATTAAAACTAGTATTTAATAAAATAGGAACCCCAGTTTTTTGATGAAAAAGTTTTATGAAATTATAATACCATTTATTATCTTTTTCTGTAACTGTTTGTAATCTAGCTGAACCATCAAAATGAACAACAGCTGGTGTTTTCTTTCTTACTTCTTTTTTAAAAATAGATACAAACCCCATGTAAGGACTATTTACATCCGATTCAAACCAATTTTTTACTTCTTCTCTTAGTATTGAAGGTGCAAAAGGCCTAAACCATTGCCTATGTTTAACTTTTTCATTTATAATATCTTTCATTTCACTGCTTCTAGGATCAGCTAAAATACTTCTATTTCCTAAAGCTCTTCTTCCAGATTCAGAACCTCCCCCAAAAACTGAAACAACATTTTGTTTTATTAACAAATCAGTTACATAATCATCTGTAGTATTTGTAAAATCTAAATTATATTTATCTATAGCCTTAAGAACTTCTTCTTTTGAATAAGTTTTCCCTAAATAAGGAGTTGAATTATCTTCCCATTTAATTCTTGGGTTATTTAAAATATGATGCCAAATATATCTTGGACCTCCTAAAGCTATTCCTGCATCATAAGGAACAGGATCCATATAAACATTTTCAATTTCAGGATACCATTTTCTAATTTTTCCTGTCATTACACTATTTAAAGCAACACCTCCTGATAAGCATAAATTTTTATTGGGGTATTTTTTTAAGTAAATTCCTATCTTTTCTTTAACAGAATCTTCAGTATATTGTTGTAATGAGGCAGCTATATCAAATTGGTTTTGTTCTGATTCTGAAGCATATTTACTCATTAAATTCATATCGTGAAAATTATCTTTAAATTTACTAGGATCACCTAATGCAGCCATACCCATAACAGTTCCTGCTTGAGAACCTTTAACCCCTGTAGTTCCTGATAATTTGAATACTTTTGTAGTATATTTATCCCATAATACCCCTAAATTTAAAAGACTATGATCTAAAATTTCAATTTCATTAATTTTATTATCAATACCTTCCCATATTGTAAATGCTGATGACACATACTTCCCATCACTAGTAAAATCTTCTCCTCCACCATCAATAGTAATAATTAATGCCTTATCAAAATTACTAGAAAAAAATGCATTAGCCGCATGACATTGGTGATGTCCTGGTCTAGTATCTTCATTAGGCCAAAATTTCCCATTGTTATTTTTTACTATAGAATTTATTTTATTAAAACTATCAGGGTATCTTTTTGAAATACCACCTTTCCATGTATTAACACAATATGAAGCATGAGTTATATCATTAATATCTGGGTAAGTATCTATTAGAAATTGTAATGCATCCCCTATTGTTCCTTTCTTTCTATTAAAACGTTCTAATTCATTATGAATTATAGGAATACCATTTTCTAATATTCCATAAGCTACATCATGACCTGAACAT
>TARA_R110002020_G_scaffold158864_6_pt1 | contig 12015 bp, 10 predicted proteins | sample TARA_R110002020 | Tara Oceans TARA_R110002020 (sample SAMEA4396489) | marine metagenome | biome: Westerlies Biome; feature: [MES] marine water layer (ENVO:01000295) within the mesopelagic zone...; material: water (ENVO:00002006), including particulate matter (ENVO:01000060) such...
ATAAAGTCATAGGATTGGTTGATAAATTAAAAGAAAAGTTAAAGAATTATCGATCCATCGGTTTAGATAAAAAAGGAGAATATGCAATAGAGAATCTTGTATTCAAAGTTTTAAGGAGAAGTGGTTACATTGGTAGGTTAAATGATATGAAAGAAGATTCTTATGATGAAAAGATGACAATAAAAGAATATAACAAAAAATAAACATATTTATATAATAAACAATTAAAATGGCAGGAAAAACTTATAACGCGGGAACCCCTACTACTGCTTTACCAGTTGGAATGTTAGTGACATTAACTACTGGTAGTACAGCAAATGGAATAACTTACGCTTATCCACTTTATAGTGGGTATACATGTACACAGTTGGTGGCTAGAGCCGCTAATGCAACTATTACATTAAGGAGAACAGAATTAGGGACAGGAACTAATGTTATTTTACCAGTTGGTAATGCAATTGGTGACACTCTTGATTTTTCATTTGATGGTAACGATATCGTTGGATGGGATGTAGCTGGAAGTATAGATCATGTATACGCAATGTGCTACCCATGTAGTGATTGTGGTCCACAAAGTGGGTCAACTAGAAATTTTGTAACTGGGATGTGGACAAATACTATTGGTGGTACAGCCTTTAAGAATGTCAAGTACCCAACTACTGGGGCTAATAATTTACCATACTTTCCGTAGAGATAATGTATAAAAACTAAAAATAAAAATGAGTAATAATTTACAAGGAAAATCACAATTATCTAGAATGCATGAATTAATGAATTCTATGAAACATAGTGAAACGATTAAAAATCCAGAAGTACCTAAAAGTCTTAATGCAGTTAACGGGAAAAATTACGGTATTGTTAGAGAAAATTCTTATTATGTAATAAAAGAACATAATGGGACTGATTACAATTATATTAATGGATTAAAAAACAAAACAGATTTTAGATATAATTCTTATTCTGAAGCATTAAAACAAATGAATTTAATGGCGGGATCATTAAATGAGGCTTACGGAAGTAAAGAAGGGGTAGACTTATTCCAAGAATCAATAGGTTCTAAAAAAAAAAGATACGTTCTTAAACTTAAGAAAAATAAAGTACGTCAGGAACAAGAGGTAGAAGATGTCGAAACAGTAAGTGAGCCAACACCAACTACACCCACCGCACCCGCACCAGTTAATAGAGTACCAAGAGAAAGATCAAAACCAGTTAATCCAGTACCTGGGAATGCAAAACCCTCAGTACCAAAAGGTAGACAACCACAAACATCCACACCACCAGTCACTGACCCCCCAATAGGGAAGGCACCAACTCCACCAGTAACGAAACCCCCAATCGATAGACCTAAACCAGGACCTACAAGTACTGATGATATTACCGCACCAAAAGCTAGTAATTTAGATTTTGATGCTGAAGTATCGTCTATTGAGAGAGAGTTAGGAGGTGGAGAAGAATCACCAGAAAAAGAAATACAATCACTTACAGGTAAATTGGGTCAAGCTCTAAGACAAGGAGAGGCCGAACAAGTTGTTGATACCGAATTAACAAAATATGTTGTTAATTCAGTTTTTTCAGCCCTTAATATAGGTGAATTAACTGATGAAGATAAGTTAGATATAATTAAAAAAGTTAAGAATGCTGGAACCGAAGAAGAAATACCTGGAACACCAGACTCACCACAAATAGGAATGCCGGGTGGCCATCCAGAAGAGGAAGACGATACTGAAATGGAAATTGATGGGTTAGATACTGGAATGGGGGATGAGGAATTAGATGTTAGTATAGATGATTTTGAGGATTTTGAGTCTGAACCTGAAGTGGCTGAAGATGTTTTATATGGAGATGGTGGTGAAGAAGAGATTGGTACGAATGACTTAACAAAAAGTCTAAGAGATTTTGTTATTAAAACGGTGGATTCCTATATTGAACCTAGGGAAGTATAAAAATTTACATATGGAAACCTATCTTTGTTATATAAATAAAATGGGGGCAAATTATAAAGGTGAAAATCTCTATGAATTTATTTTTACAACAAAATCTAATTTACCTCTTGTGGACGGCGAATCGTGGGATAAAACACCTGCGGACGGTTTTCCACACCCACCTAAGTCAGTATTCATAAAAGAAGTTGCTTCGTTAACTACTAATGAAATAACATTAAATGTTATACAAGACTCTAATTTTTTTGGCGTTTATGACGCTGTTGATAATATAATCGCACTTGGTTGGGAGCATATTGAAGAGGATTTCGATGGTATGGAAAATCTAAAAAGATTGGTTTTCCATTATGGTGAAACAAATAAGTCTGTTGAGGAGAAATTATATAGTAGGGATATAATATTAAAAACCACAAAATCCCCGAATTTAGAAACAAAGTAAAACAATGGGTTTAAGAAATTTACAATCTATATTACACGAACAAGATCAGACAGCAGCACTAAGAAAACAAGTACGTGATTTAAGAAAACAAATAGAGGACGCAGAAAAAGCTTTAGAGGACGCTCAATCACAAGGTTCAAGTACTGGAGACATGGGTGCCCAATTATCCGCAATACATAAACAAATTCAAGCAAAAAATTTAGCCAATACCGAAACTACTGAATTAAATTATTATCTTAAGTTAGTTGATGATCTTACGGCTAAGGTTAATACAATGAGACATCACCAAACAACACAAATAGATGAGGCGGAAGATAAAAAAACAAACCCTCAACTAGAAGCCTGCATGATTCAAATACAACCATTACTTACACAAAATTCTAAATTAAAAACTCAAATATTAGATCTTAAAAAACAACTACAACCTTCTGCACAGATAGGTAAATACACTAAACGATTACAAAAAATACAACAAGACACTGAAAAAGCAACCTCCTCGGGACAAGAACAAGAATCTAAGAAACAAGCGGCTGACCAAAATAAATTAGCTAACGCACAAAGATATTTAGATAGTATAAAATTAATTGACCCGATTCGAGAACAAATGGGAGGTGTGCCACAACAACAAAAACTAAGTCCAGAAGAACAAAAAAAATTAGATAGTTGTAACAAACGAAAAGCGAGTTTAACTAGAGAACAAGGAGGACTGAATAGAGTAATGGGACAATTAACCGCAAAAATAAGTAAATTACAAACCGGAAAAGTAAATGAGGAAACGATGTCTGGGTGGCAAGGAGGTTATCCGGATGCGAATGACGCTGATAGTTACACATTTCAAAGTAAGGGTCCTCTAGGATCTCAACCAGAGTTAGAAGATGAAGGGTTTACTACTTTTTATGGAGATTCCGATGATCATTGGTCAGGATATAATTTCGATAGTGGTGGACCTGAGTTGGGGGAAGATCCGGAGACCTTGGGTGAGGAAAGATATCAAGTAAATTATAATACAAAATTACAGGAGAAATTTGCTAGTAAGGACCAAATGAAGTATTTATATATAAATGAACCTGAAGCGGCTGAAAAATTAGCCTCTAAAATGACTAAGAAAGATTATAAAAAATTACCTAAAAAGGTAAAAAAGAAAAAGAATAAAAAAGAAGGTAGAATAAAAGAATTACAGGTATGGGGGGTAAACACCCAACCAGGATTTGGTTTAGGTGAGGTTCCACGAGATTCTATGACAGATTACCAAAGTAAATTATTTAACCCAATGAATATAGGACCAATGGAGAATAAAAGACCTAAAATGAAAAAAGGAAAATTATTAGAATATCTTTCAGAGTTAACAACTAGAGGTGGTGCGAAAGGAAAAATTTATAAGAAAAAAGATTTAACAAAGTCTTCGGCGCCATTTATAACAGAAGCACCAATAGATTACGAGGATAGACCAGAAAGAATTAATCCAGATATAGAAAGAAAATTGGCATCACAGGACACTGCCTTTGGGAAAGATTTTCCAGGTTTCCCAAAAGTTGACGATGACGCAGTTGAGAATAATTATGAAGAATTGGTTGCGTCCAAAAGATTCAAGGATGTTGTGGACACATTTAAGAGACATACCGGTATTGAGGGAAATGCTACTGATATGCAAAATTTAATGGGTTTACAGGGGATGATGATGCAGGCATTACAAAATACTCTAAGAATAGAGGCCTCAAATAAACAAAGACTAGAAGAATTGGCAATAGAAATAGTTACTAAAGACTTAAATGTTCCAGAAGGGTCATTACAATTTGATGTTGAGATCACAGGAATGAAGAAGTTAGATAAAGATGATTTGAAGAAAAAACCTCAAAATAAAGAAGAATCTTTAGAACAGGAACAGGAGACAATGGAACATATCGAGGAGTTAGATTTAGAAGTATCAAAAAGAAGATTTATAAATGCAATGATGCAGGGTTCCGCCAAAAAAGCACTTTACTTATACCACATGGTTAGCGATGAACTTAACGAATTAGACCCAACATTAATGAATCTTTATGGTGTTGTAATTTCAGCAAATGATTTAATGTATTGGATATTACCCGATATGATGGGTGGTGGCGGAGGAGGAGAAGGAGCGCCAGTATTCGGAAAAGAAAAAATTGATCTTTCCACCACACCACCAACAGTTGTGGCTAAAGGAATGACTTTTCCTGTTTTAGTACATGAATTACATAAAGGAGTAATGGAGTACCTTTCTTTACATGGTTTACCAGGTGATAAAGAATTAAGACAAAAAGTAATGGATAAGACTGATTTCTTAGAAGATGAAATGTGGGATTTAAGATTAGGGCCTGGTTTATGGGAAAGATTCATTGATGCGATAGGCGCTGACGATTTTGATATTAAGAATCATTTATATAGTGAAATAATACAAATGCCAGCAGGAGAATTTTTACAATTTATGAAAGAATTACAATCTGGAAGTGAAGAGGGTAAGTTGAAGATGGTTAATTTAGCTAAAAAAATTAAAAATGAAATCCAACAGGATGATTATGAGGAAGCAACTGGGGAATATGAAGAAGAAGGTGAGTTGATGACTCCAGAGGTAGAAGAAGAATTACCTGACATTAATATAGACGATCTTTTTCCATCTAGTGATCAAGGTCCGGAAGAAATGGACATAGATTCATTATTAGATAAAATATCGGAAAAAGGAATAGAGTCTTTAACTCCAGAAGAAATACAATTCTTAGAAGACCAATCAAAGTAAACTATTTATTAGTGTTCCACAGTCCTTTATATTTATAGTATATGGGAGAAGTTAAGAAAAATAAAAGATTAGAAACGGTAATGATGTGGGGGAAGTGTAAATACGACCCAGCATTTTTTATTGAAAATTTTTTACAGACCTTTGATAAGACCCAAGGAACATATGTCAAATTTACCCCCTTTCCTAAACAATTAGAGGCCATAAGAGCTTTCAAAGATAATAGATACAATATTGTATTAAAGTATCGACAAGCCGGAATCTCTACTCTGACAGCTGCATATATTACATGGTTAGTGTGTTTTGCTTCCAAAGACAATCCTGAAAAAGTTTTGATTTTAGCAAATAAAAGAGAAACGGCCATGGAATTCCTTAATAAGGCTAAAGTATTTCACTCACAATTACCTAAATGGATATCAGTAGATATAGGTGATACAAATTCCAAACAACATGTTAAATTTACTAATGGATGTGAAATTAAAGCCGTTGCAACATCCGCTGATGCATTAAGGGGTTATACACCTTCCTTATTAATTTTAGATGAGGCGGCATTTATTGAGGGAGGTCAAGATGTATGGGCGGCTTGTCAAGCATCCCTATCAACAGGGGGTGACGCAATTTTAGTGTCAACACCAAATGGGTACGACCCAATTTATCACACCACTTATGATGGTGCAAAAAAAGGTGAAAATGATTTTAAGATAGTTGAGATGAGGTGGTACGAAGACCCTAGATTTAACAAAGGACTAAAGTGGGAAAAAGATGGGGAAAAAACAATAGAATTTGAAGATCAGAATTTTGAACTGTATGCTAAATATGTACAAGAGGGATATAAACCTGTTGCACCGTGGTATTTGGAAATGATAAGACAAATGAATGGTAATATGAGATTGGTAAACCAAGAAATAAATTGTGATTTTTTAGGTTCCGGAGAAACAGTTATAGATAAGGAGTGGATAGCTTTACAAGAAAAAGAAAATAAACGAGACCCAATTAGAAAAGAAGGTATTGAAAGGGAATTATGGATATGGAAAGATCCGGAACCAGGTAAAAAATATGTCATGGGTATCGATGTATCAACGGGACAATCAGATGATTTTAGTGCGTTTAGTATTATTTGTTTGGATGGTGATGATGGGGAAGAACAAGTTGCAGAATATTATGGGAAAATGCCTCCTGACGAATTAGCAAATTATTCTTGGCACGCAGCAACAAGATATAATGCTTATATAGTTGTTGATATAACCGGTGGAGTTGGGCTCCCAACCTCTCTTAAATTAAAAGAAATGGGATATCCTCAGTTACACTACCCGAATGGAGATAAAAATAAAAACCCAGGATTTAACATAGATTCTAATAGGCGAATAGTTGTAAGTGAATTAGAAGAATCTATAAGAACTAATAGGGTAAAAATAAGATCAGAAAGAACTATAGCCGAAATGAGTACATTTATTTTTAGGAATGGTAGACCTGACCATATGGTGGGATATCATGATGATTTATTATGGGCTCTAGGTATGGGACTATATGTGGCGAACACAACTTTTAAGGAAATAGAAAAAAATAAAAATCATGCGGCGGCTATGGTGAGTAGTTGGATGACCACCACTCAACCAAATGAACATATTGACTCTATAAAACCAATTGGTGAAAAAATGTCTTTATCCACCCCACCTAGTAATACTCCAGAAAAAATGAATCAAAGTTTTCCAGACCCTATGCATCCGTTTGGACCATCAAATCCAGATCCTCGACACATATATAAAGAATATGGATGGTTATTTGGAAATATGAATCGTGGGAGAAGATTTTAAGGTTTATATTATTAAATTTTAGTTTATTATTATGAATAAGTATTTATATTAAACAACATACATTAAATGGCAGATAAAAATTTAACAATATATCAAAAACTACAACAAGTCTTTGGCGCGGGGGCGATGAGAAGAACACCCCCTACTTATAATATAGACCCAGATAAGATATTATTAAAAACACCTTCAAAATCTGAGTTTGAGCAGGAGAGACTCCAATCCCAACAACAATCATTTTTAAGAAATCAATGGAATAAAGTAGATAGTGAACTATATAATCAAGCCATTTATTATGAGACTACGAGATTAGCATCTTTTTATGATTTCGAATCTATGGAATTTACACCAGAAATTGCTGCGGCGTTAGATATATACGCAGAAGAAAGTTGTACTCCAGATGAAACAGGTACCTTACTTACTGTAGAGTCAGATTCTAGTAGAATAAAAGATATTTTAGATAATTTATTTCATAAAGTATTAGATTTACACGCGGTATTACCTGCTTGGACTAGAAATACATGTAAATATGGAGATAATTTTGTCTACTTAAAAATAGACCCAAAACAAGGTATAATTGGGGCATCACAATTACCTAATATTGAAATTGAGAGAAAGGATGAGAGTAGTTATTTAACTTCGAGAAAGGCCGGTAGTTATGGTGTAGAAGGTGAAGAAGAAAAAGATAAAAATATAAAATTTGAATGGAGGAATAAATCCATCTCTTTTAATGCTTGGGAGATTGCACATTTTAGATTATTAGGAGATGATAGAAGATTACCTTATGGTACTTCTTTATTAGAGAAAGTTAGAAGAATTTGGAAACAATTATTATTATCGGAGGATGCGATGATGATTTACAGAGTAACAAGAGCACCAGAAAGAAGAGTATTCAAAATAAATGTTGGTAATATTGATGACCAAGATGTGCAGGCATATGTTAATAAAATAGCAAACAACTTCAAAAGAACTCACAGTATTGATAATGCGACGGGACAGGCTGATTTAAGGTATAATGCCTTAGCAGTTGACCAGGACTTCTTTGTTCCAGTTCGTAACGACGGGGCCGCGAATCCAATTGAGACGTTACCAGGGGCTGGTAATTTGGATCAAATAGCAGACATCGAGTATATACAAAAAAAGATGTTGTCAGCGTTAAGAATACCAAAACCATTTTTAGGATTTGAAGAACCATCAGGAGAAGGTAAGAATTTAGCATTGCAAGATATTCGTTTTGCAAGAACGATAAATAGAGTACAACAATCAATGGTACAAGAACTTAATAAAATTGCAATAATTCATTTATATATATTAGGTTTTGAAGATGAGTTGGAGAATTTTACTCTTAGATTACAAAATCCTTCCACACAAGCAGAAATGTTAAAAATAGAACAATTCCAATCAAAAGTTGCGTTATATAGAGATTCTGTTTCAGATGCGGGTAATGGTTTTGCCGCAACTTCCATGACTTGGGCTAAGAAAAACATATTAGGTTTTAGTGATGACGATATTTTATTAGATTTAGAGAGACAAAGAATGGAGAAAGCGGCGGCAGCGGAAATGGAAAATACGGCAGAAGTTATAAAAAGTACTGGAATATTTAATGAAGTTGATAGGTTATATGGTGAGGAAGCTGATGGGGAGGATGTTCCAGCTGAAGAAGGTGGAGAAACACCAGATACACCACCAACTCCAGGAGAAGGAGATGGGGATGTTCCACCTATGATGGAAGATAAAACTAACTACACAAATTTAGTAAATAGTGTAGACATGGACACGAAGAAACCAGGAAAAAACACAAAAAGTAATTTAATTAAGGAAGACCTAGAGTATCTTAAGGATAATTTAGATAAACTTTTGGAATAGTTTTATATTTATTATATAAAACGTACGTATGAAAAACTTTGGTGATTTATTAGATTCGATATATTCGGAAACCTCAATACAATTTGGAAAAAATAAGAAAAATTGTAGCACAATTCTTAAAGAATGCATAAACACAATAAAGACTGATAAAATCTTATCAGACCAATTCACAATTTTTAATAATCTTAAGACTTCAGTTATTTCTGAGAAAGAAGTTAATAATTATATTTTGGAAAATGTAGAATCAATTAAAGGGTATAAACCCGGTCAAGTATCAAAATCTAATAAAAAATTAGAAAAATTATGTGAACGTATAGGAACTAAAGTTAAAAAAACAAAAATAAATGAATCAATCTCTAATTTATGTTTTTTAATGAATACACCTAAAAACGTGAACATACTACACGAATCAAAAAATATTGTTAAAGAAAATTTATTAACCAATACTAAAAGTGAAAAAATGGATATACCAAAAATACCATTAGCTTTAATGAGTAAATTAGTTAGTAAAAAATACAATAAAAAATATAGTGATTTAAGTGAGTCCGATAAAAAATTATTAAAAGTAATTTTAGAAAACAAAGAGGGAGACGAAAAGTTATTTGAATCGTTCAAAGAAAAATCAATAGAATTACTATCTAAAAAAATTGTCGAAAACGATGATCCAAACCTACACACAAATCTAAAAAAGAGTTATAAAAAAGTTTGTGATATGGAATATATAAATGAAAGTTTAATTAATGATGTAAGTAAATTACATTATTTAGTAGAAGGTTTAAGATAAAATGGGAAGATTAACCAATCAAGATTTACATAGTGAGATTAAACTCGTGAAAAATGACATGATACATCTTAGAGATGGTCAGTTACAAATTCAAGAAGATTTAACTATGATAAAAAAGCAGTTATTAGGACCAGATGATGGTGCTATTGCAAGAATAAATAAAAATACTGATTTTAGAAATAAAACCCAAAAAGTACTATGGTCAATTTGGATTGTCCTTTTAGGTATCGTAGGTAAAATGATGTTCTGGGATTAGTTAAAAATTAAAAATTAAAATTATGAATTTTTTTAAGAATATGTTAAGTGGAGATGGTAAAGTGTCTAGTAAGAGATTTGTCACCTTTATTTGTTTATTATTTATGTTAATCGGATATGTGTCGAATCTATTTTGGGATTTTACTATAGACGAAAATATATTTAATTCATTACAATGGATTGTAATGGCAGGACTTGGTTTTACAGCGGCAGAAGGATTTTCTCCAGGAGGGACTCCACCAGCTGAAGAAGAAGAACCATCTAAGACAACTGTAACTCATGAATATTACAGTGGTGATGAAGAGGTATAAAACTATTAATAATGGGTAGAGTTAGAAAAAATAAACGTAACCATATAAAACAATCAAATTTAATTTTTGAAGTGCGTAAAAGTGCAAATAAAAAATTAATAAGTGAACAAGCAGTTCCTTTTGATGGACAAGAAGGTCCGTATCCAGGAGATCCTGAAATGGGTCAATACCCAACATGGGGACCTAACCCACCATGTACTTCAATGGGATCATATGCCCCTGAAACACAGTGGGGGATATGTGAATATTTTTATATGACCCCGAATTCAATTGCGTCTCAACAAACAGTAAAAGGTTTATGTTGTCCTCCGAATGAAATGATGTTCCCACCTACAGAAACTTGTAAATTAGTTGTAGGTACATCATGTGATGGGAAAATGCAATTTCCCCCACCAGGAGATATCACAGATGCTTGTTTCACGATTGATGGACAGGAACCCGACCCCACCTGGATAGGTAGTACATATAAAATTCCTCAGTTAGGAAATACGATATTCCAAATTGATGGTGTTGAGACAATTCAAGTTAACCAAAATACTCAATTTTTTAATGTAGAATCTGCTGGACAATGTGGAGGAATTGTTATGGGTTGTACAGACCCTGTGGCGGATAATTTTAATCAGGAAGCAACAGACGATGATGGAAGTTGTACATATACAATTTTTGGTTGTGTGCACCCTGATGCTATTAATTATGACCCAGAAGCTACTGTTGGTAATTATACTGAGTGTGAATTTATATCTGGTTGTATGGATCCTACAGCTTCAAATTATTATCCAGATGCGACAGCTGATTGTTATGGGACAAATTGGAATTATGCATTAAGTGGTGGAGGTGAACCTAATGAAGGTGACAATTGGACATTATATCCTGGATCAGATTTGAGTTGTTGTATTTATGATATTGGTGGTTGTATGGACCCCGAGGCGGATAATTTTAATCCTAATGCGACATTTGAACCTGGACCTGATGTATGTAGTTATAGTATAGATTATACATCACTTAAATTCTGTTGTGACCCAGACGCTCAAAATTATGGAATGGATGCAAATGGAGTAAGTATAAATGGTACTGTTACATGGCCTATAGAAGGACCAGGATATGGAGGAAACTACGTGGACACTTATCTTATGTTAGGAGGAATGGATGGAGACGGAATGGCTCAATGTAATAAAGACATATGTGAAGGAAGTGTAACACCACAAAAAGATCCTGATATAAAAGGGGTTAAAGATAATGTTAAAAAATCACGATTAAGAGAGGAAATAACTAAAATGAAATCTCTTTGGAGATATAAAAAATAAAGACCAATGGGTAGAGAAAGATTAAATAAATTAAATCATATAGAAAAGGCTAATCGTCTTTTTGAGACGAGAAATAGGAGAACTATCATGGAACAGGTGGAAGAAGAAACCATCACCTGTTATATCTGTAGTGGAGGTACAGTAAATTCAATGACATGGCCCGCTTCCTGGGTCAATAACCAAGTAGGACCATGGGATGATTCAGATGGATTCTCTCCACTTGGTGCTGATGGTATGTATGGATGTGCTGCAACTGACCCTTTTGGATCATATAATGGAATGGCCATGTTGGTTCAAAATTATGGAGAATATGCGTGGAATGACCCAGCAGATCAAGCACTACCTATGTTTTATTGGGCAACACCAGAATTCCCAACAATACAATGTAATAGTGGAACCACAGAGACTTCAATAACCGGTACAACACTAGAAGGACCTTTCTGTTGTGACCTTAACTCAAATTCTTACGGATTTGGTCCTGATGGAGTGTCAGTAAATATAGACGGAGCAGTCGATATGTACGTAATGCAAAATGGTCCTGAAGGAGAGTTGT
>TARA_R110002020_G_scaffold298662_1_pt1 | contig 12014 bp, 16 predicted proteins | sample TARA_R110002020 | Tara Oceans TARA_R110002020 (sample SAMEA4396489) | marine metagenome | biome: Westerlies Biome; feature: [MES] marine water layer (ENVO:01000295) within the mesopelagic zone...; material: water (ENVO:00002006), including particulate matter (ENVO:01000060) such...
CGCCAATAATGTCTGACTTGGCTCTTTATAGGGTAATGGCAGGATGTTTTCACGGATTGACCCACTTGGTACGTCCACATCGCGGAATTCACCCGGCCCAATAGGGGTATCATCCCCTTTTACACGCAAACCACGTGATTTTAGGCCACCGGGAAGGTTAGAAAGTGTACCTGCGTCAACTAATTGGCGAATTATAGAGGTTCCAGCCCGTGCATAACCCCCAATAATGTGAATTAAACCAAGACCATAGAAGCCAAACCCCGGAACATACACATAATGGACAAAATGTTGACGTTTAAGCGTCAAAGGATCGTCAGGATTCCAGTTTCGCCGTACTGCAAGAACTGTGCCAGTACCTTGTTCAATAGTAACTACGTAAGGTTTGGCTATTTGTAGCTCATCCCCGCTGTCCCGCTCTTCCCCACGGGCTAAACCCATACCACGTGGTCGTTCTCGCTCAGGTTGGTCTATAGAATCAATAACCAAATCAGCGTGTATTTCGTATAACGTATACCGATCATCTGAATTTAAAGAAAAACCGCCTTCTTTGGCCTTTTCTTCTTCAATGTCCGTAAAAAAAGTAACAGGCTCACCTAAATCTACATTTCTGTAAAACCCTGCTGCCTGTAGCTTCACCATTTCGTTCTTGGTTTTACGCATTACATGAGTAACACGTTCGGCGGTTTCCAGATTAGACGCACCGTAAGGCACAATCATGTCTTCAGCAGGAATATAAAGAGCGACCTGTCGATCCATATTTGGATCAAAATAAACTTTTTTAAATGCTGACCCGGCTAACCCTAGGCTGTACAACAAGCGTTCGTGTTCAGGGCGGTACTCCACCATGACATCGGTAAGCTCATAGTTCATATCCGTTTTAACACGCAAGGCTGCGTCTTCTTTCTCGCGGTCTATTTCCCCCAGAATTTTAGTTTTAACTGGGCCAGCCGCTGGAAACGTTTCTGCCATAGCTTCCGCTTGGAACCGAATAGCTGCTTCTGCTAATACAGTGCTATATACACCACAAGCATTTTCCCAAGGCTCGGTTCTGTTTTCATAATTAAACCCTAGAACTTCCAACCCCTTCACAAACGTATCTGCCCATTCCCTACGACTTTGTGTGTCAGTTTGCACAGCCGCTACTAATTCTGTAGATATTTCAAGGAGTTGCCCTTCTTCCATGTATTCAGCAAGGTTTGCATCAAAGGGTGCACTTTCAATATCTTCATCCACCCCAGCAGAGACTAGCGTTATTTCTACACTACCATCCTCAAGCTCGGCTACCTCAGGCCCATCAACTTCAATCTCCAAGACATCCTCAATACTTACTTCCTCAAGATTGCCTAAGGTGTCTTCTGCTTCCGGCATTTCATATAAACCACGCTCAATAGCCATAGTTACTCACCTTTCATAACGCCCCATTTGTTTAATGGGCAACGCGAATTTTTTAAAAATACTTTGGCTGGCATTAAGCAGCCACATTGTTTGCATGTATTTAAAGTAGGTCTTAGCTCAGGGCAATCCCTACAAATGCTTAACCGTTCCATTGCTTCCACTTTCACCTCTGGGGTGAAAAGCTTCATGTTCCTCTGTATCCAGTTCTTTGATTTCTGATCCAGCATTAATAAAAAACGCCCCTGCGTTGTTTGAAATACTGAATGTCATCTTCTTGGTCTGAGGGCAGTCGGATAAAACCGCCTTTACGAAACCGCATTAGGGCCATAGAAGTAGAATCTACATAGTCATCGTGCTCCCCGGCAGGGAAACTTGCTACTTCTTCCATAACCTCTTCTGCCCAATGCCGGTTAGGAACCCACACCATACCAGAAGCAAATAAATCAGACACGGAATTAAGCCGCGTAATTTTGTCATTACCCTTGGTAGGAGTATATTCCTGCACCGGTATCCCCATAGCCCGCATCTCATAGATTAGCGGCGCACCCGATGCTTTCTTCTCTACGAGTAATGAATCTGGTTGCCACTCATCGTACTGCTCTATTGCTATCTTCTTCAGTTTTGGAAACTCCATCCGTTCCCTAAAAGCGTTAAGCAATATAATGTTTGCTTGAGGGTTACCCGCGTCATCATCATGGTAAAACACCCCCCATGTGGTGCAAGCTGAATAGTCAGCTCTGTTAGTCTTTTCAAACGCTGTATCCCATGACATCAAAATATAATCACACGGCGGAGGTTCTTCGTCTTCCCACACTTGCCACCACTCACGTTTCACAATAGCTGATGTTTCAGACGTGGGGTTTTGCTGGTACTGAGCCATCCACTTGGCATTAGGCAATTCCTGTTGCAGTGCCGTTAGTTCTTCGGCACCCCAAAACTCCGGCCATAAGGGGTTACCTGATGGCATAATTGCTGGAAATTCAATAACTTCCCATTCATCTCCACCCCTTTGTGCAGATGCCTTAAGTACTTTCGCAGTAAGATCACGCAGACTCCACCGTGTCATTACAACAACAATTGCACCGCCGGGTTGCAGTCTTTGCCGTGGGCCGGAGGTATACCACTCGTACGTTTTGTCATATATCTCTGGGCTAGTTTCCGCCAGAGCTGCTTCCTGTTCTGAGTGGGGGTCATCAATAATGAGTAAATCCGCACCTTTACCAGTAACTGCACCCCCTACACCAATAGCGAAGTAATCGCCCCCTTTGCTGGTGTTCCACCGCCCTGCAGCTTTTGAATCGCTTTGCAGGTTTAACTCAGGGAATATCGCTTGGTAATTATCCTGATCTACAAGGTTACGTACCTTACGACCAAACCCTACTGCAAGCTCCGCCGTATGGGATGTTTGGATAACCTTCTTGTGCGGATACTGACCCAGAAACCATGCAGGCAAAAGATAGGAAGCAAACTCAGACTTAGTATGACGAGGAGGCATATTAATAATAAGGCGCTTACACTCACCACGAGCCACTCGCTCAAATGCCTCAGCCATCTTGCCATGATGCCTCCCACTAATGAACACCGGCCACATTTGCTTAACAAAATCTATAAACTTTGTTTGCGCTTTTTTCTGCTGTTTTAACCGTTTTAATTGCTCTAGCTCTGCTAATAACTTTTCTTGCTCAGCCACAGAGAGCATGGGCAATATAGTAGGTATATCCTTAAGCGATATATCCTCAAACGGGGATGTCGTCATTGCTGTCCTCTGCAGGGGTAATTACCCCCAATGCTTGATCCAGCACACGCATCTCTTTTGTCTCGTCTAACACACCTAATTTTTCATCCAATGCTCCTTCCAGTGGTAACACATCCACTACGTGAGCATTAAGCAAATTCTTCACCCGGTTCTTTATGGCTTGTTCTAGTTCTTCGGGGTTTTTGTAGTTAACTGTTATCTCACTGCGCTCGGTAAATATGCCTATATCACTGTGTTTTCCTAGCAATTCCAATGCCTTAAGCTCATACCGAGGGTCACCACAAGTAGCTATTTCCATAAGTTTATGGGTTATAGCAGCTCGTGCCTGTGCTGCATCCATAGCTAACTGCTGCCCATACGTACGTAAGAACGTTGCTGCAGCAAATGCCGTAGAGGAATTAGTTAGATTTGAAGGTTTTTTTCTTTCTGCTACTGCACGCAGTAGTTCTTTCTCTCTTTCCGCGTCCCGTTCGGTAACGTCAAGTGGCGCACCCAATGCTTCCTGTAGCTCTGCGGTATTACCCGCTACAGCTATTTCCTCCCGCAAGTTTGGTGTCTTGTCAGAAGAAAGATCATAGGGAACTGGGTGGTCTTTAGTGGGTTCTAGCTGTACTACAGACATATCGCAGGTATCCAATACCGGTTTTGCGGAGTGTAACACAAGTGAAGAAAAGGTTGGAAGACACTTCAACAAGGGGGAGTGTCTTAAGTGTTGCAGAAATCAAAAAAGTATTACAGAAATCAAAGGGGTGGTATGGGACTCCTAAGGGGGTGTTCCACGTGGAACATGGGGGGTGGGGTGCGAACCCTACGGGTATAGAAAATAGGGGGTGGGGGTAAGTTATTGATTTAATTGAGGTTTATTATAGGAGTTGTGAAAGTTTGGTATCTCTCATGCAGATTAGTAAGTAGAGGGGGGGCAGGAAAAAATTTTTTCGAAGTGGGGGGCCGGGGGTAGGTGGGGCGCGGCCTGTGGGCCTGTTGTTTTTTGGTGCCCCGGTGTACGGATTTCAGGCACAAAAAAGCCCGCACTCGGCGGGCTGATCTGTACTGCTTTGGGCTAGTCCTCGTCTAGCTTGATCTCCATTGCTACCAGAGCGTTAGTGATATGTAAAAGCCCGGCCTGAATCTTGGCGCTTTCGTGATGCGCTTTGATAACTGAATCTTGCTGAGCACTATTGAGGAATTTGTACAGCGCTAGCAATTCCTCGGACAAGCGCTTGAAGGTATCGCGCGCCTGCTGGTCTTTAGGCTCAGGTGCTGCACCGCCGCGCAACAAGCGGCCTTGCTCCTTAACCTGTTTGACCAATTGCGCGGGGTTGCTGTGATTACGCGCCCTCGCGGTGTTGGTGATCGCCTTCCGCAATGGCTCGAATGCCTTGGCCATGCTAGTACTGTCAGTAGACACCGTCTCGAACCAGTGTTGACTACCTTCAACCTCCGGCAGTTCGATGTTGAGTCTAGCCGCTAACAGTCGCGCCGCTCCCTTGGGCGCCATTTCAGCGGTGCAAATAGCTGTAGTTAATCCAGATACAGAAGGCAGGAATACGTTGCCGTCAGCATCTGTAACAGTCATCGACTCGGTTAGATCAGCCTGCGACATAGTTGCGAAAGCTGCCTGCTCGGCCAATGAGTACTCTTTTACAGCTGGGTTAACTACTACATCGGTTGCTTTGTTTTGAACGTCTGTCATGGTTTTGTTTCCTTTTGTTAATATGCCAAGTCGGGGCGTAGTTGTTGCTGACTTGAAACCAGTATCGCCTTTTCCGCTGGATATGCTTAAAAATATGTAAGCCCATAATTATTTGTTTCTGACGGGGTATAACAATGTTATACCCCGTCAGCTTTGGTCCCAGTGATAGTAGTTAACTTAGTGGATGGACAAACCCTTAGCAACCATGCGGGCTGCAGGGCGTTTTTGATCTGACGAAGTATAACAATGTTATACATTGCCAGCTCTCTGCTGGTGATAGTAGCTAGCCTAGTGGATGGACTAATCGTATAAACGTAGTACACCGTTACGCGTTGCTCGTAATGTTATGTTTAACATTGGAACGCAAGGTGTTGTTATTACTGCATAAAGTTGTATTGATGTAATGTTATGCTATAAAAAACAATCGAGCAGTAGTAGAGCTAGGAAGCGCCTAGCTAGAAGCAAAAAGATATAACATCCTATTATTCTATACATTCTTCAACTTCTTTTATTTTATTACTTTCTATAACATTACCCAATTTTCAACACAGCAACCCACAATCCATCGACCTCTCCGACCTGTACTACATCGTACGCGGTCCCATAACATTACCCCCTATTGTTATACCATTGAGTCATCTGGGCGACCCCCATCAGTTCGTTTTGTCACAGGCAATAAATGTAGTACAATGTCATAATAAAAGATTAAATGGAGTTTGGGCAATCTGACGAGGGATAACATTGTTATACATCACCAACCAAAGAGAGGAAGCAATATGACATTACGAGAACTTAAACATATGCAAGCAGCACGTAGGCAAGCAGGTAGCAAGCATAGGGACGTAACTAGCAGCTTCAAGGAATCGCAGCTATCGCCTAGTGACATGGTACGCAAGCGTGAGTTACGCCGCGCTACCAACCAACTCATTGCTATTTTTGTGGGTGCGTTGTTTGTTGCAACTGTGGCAGTCATTACAACGATTTTAATCATAGGCTAGGAGGCATGAGAATACTAAGGAAGTCTAACGATACCCCGGTGTTGCTGGGGCAGGTTGTTTTTGATCGCAAGGGAAAGGGGTGTTGCGTAAAGCAAAAAATACCCAATGGCCTGATGTGCGTGGATAAAGACAACCACATTATACGTGGCTCACTGCATGAGTTTGGGTGCTACGTAGAAGGGCAAAGCCCACACAACACACCGACCCCATCACGGCTACAGTCGTTTTGGGAAGACTAACACCAACCTAAGCACCGCTAACGCATAACATTGTTATGCACTGGAGAACGATATGAAAATAATTATTGAACTGGAGTTTGAAGAAACGCCAAGTCAGGCAGATGTGGAGAATTATTTAAACGATTTAATGGATAACAATTGCTTGGCTTGGGCACTCGTGCAGACCGACCCAGCACCCGTCACCATCATCGACCTTACACAACCCAACCTAAGCATCACTAACGCATAACATTGTTATGCACTGGAGAACGTAAAAATGGCTACACAAGACAATATTGCACCACCCGTAACGACCACGCTCAGTGGAGCAGCAGCATTAATCCAAGCTACCCCTACTGTGCGCTACATAATCAGAAGTGAGCCGGGAGTTGGCAAGACTTCAATCCTGTACGAACTTATGAAAGCAACAGGGATGGATGGCACTCGCGTGGACTGTGCGAACTTAGACATAGGCGATACGGGTATGCCCATCATCGACCATGAGACTATGACCACGCGCTATTACCCCAATGAGATATTCAAGCTGCATCTTAAGAAGCCTGTCATTGTCTGTCTCGATGAGTATCCCAAAGCTTCAGAAGCAGTAAGGAATATGCTTCACCCAACGCTGGAAGTGGATAACCCACGCTTTGCCGATATTCCTGTAGCAGAAGGCAGTCTTATCTTCCTCACTGGTAACCTAGCTAGTGACGGGGTTGGTGATGAGCTTGCAGCTCATACGCTTCAGCGTGTCGTAGAGATTATCATCAAGAAACCCGATGCTGAGGCATGGCTCAAGTGGGCAGGCTCTCTTATCCATCCACTAATCAAAGCATGGGTAGACCAACACCCCTACTGCCTTGACTCATACACTGACGGACTCATTAACGAGTTCAACTTCGACCCATCCAAACCACAAGAAAATGTTGTGTCCGGGCGTACCCTTGAGATTGCCAGCCGCATTATGTCCAAGCGTAAGGCAATCAATAACGAGGATGCGTTCTATGCAGCTTTATGTGGTGCGGTTGGCAAGCCCGCAGGCGAGAGCATCTATGCTTACGTACAGCATCAGGATGAATTGCCTACCTTCCAGTCAATTGTCACCAACCCACAGAGTGCTAAATGCCCTACCACAATGGGAGCTATTGCAGTTCTTATGTATGGGTTAGCAGCTAGAACTAACGTAAATAATCTGGACGCAGTTCTTCAGTACGCTTCACGCTTCGATTCAGAATGGCAGGTGCTCTTAATGGTGAACCTTGCTCAGTCTAAAGAGGGCAAAGACTTTGCGTTTGAGAACAGACAATTTCAGGAATGGCTAGCTGCAAATCAGGACATACTGTAATGAGTACTCTAACCCCCTCAAACAACAGAGCTGTTATACGCAGGCTCCAGCAGATACGGCTTACTGTTATGCGTAGTGATGAGTTTAGATCACTTACGCCACTGATGATGTACGGCAACATAACAGTTACCGATGACATAGAGACTGCTCAAACAGATGGATGTAACGAGTGGTATGGCACCAAGTTCATTGAAGACCATCCAGACAAAGAGGTAGCGTTTGGGGTTGTTCATGAACCTATGCACAAGGCAGGTAGACATTTAACTACCTACCAAAAGCTGTGGGAGATTGACCCAGATTTAGCAGGTCAAGCTTGTGACTACTGGGGCAACAGCAAGATAAAAGCAGCTGACCCGGATGGAAAGATTGTGTCCTTCCCACGCAGACCCGATGGCACAGTGTGGGTGTTGTATAACCCCGAGTTCAATGGCTGGACTATCAAGCGTATATTCTTCCACCTGCTTGAGAAGAAGAAGCAAGCCAACCCACCACCTACCCAAGGTAATGAGGGAGGGGATGATGGCAACTTCGATACTCACGACTGGGAAGGAGCAGCAGCACGGGGTGATAAGGAATCCCAGCAAATAGAGAAGGACATCAAGGATGCTATTAGGAAAGGAGAGCATATAGCTAGGAAGGCCGGTACTGGTGCTAAAGCAGGTGCATTAGGACTGGGTGATCTGGTTACGCCTAAGATAATGTGGACCAAACAGATGGAAATCTTTATGACTTCCAACTGCCGCAAGCGACAACACAGTACACGCAGGAAACCCAACCGCAGATTCCTACACATGGACATTATTATGCCCACGCTGGAAGGCAAAGGAATTAGTGAGGTGGTGTTTGCGCGTGACTCATCCGGCTCTATGCAACACGGGAAGCGACTGGTGCGTGCTACTACTGAAGCCGTCTCACTAGCTAAGACCTTACACATAGACAAGATTCACTTCATTGATTGGGACGGTGAGGTTGCAGGTGGTACGCATACTACTTACAGCAGCTCTACACTGGTTAACGCACCGGAGCTAAAACGCGCTATTGGCGGAGGGGGGACGGACCCTACGTGTGTTGCAGAGTACCTCACAGAGAACCGGATCAAACCCCAGTGTGTGGTGATCTTTACCGATGGTGAGATTGGTTCATGGGGTTCGTGGTCTGTGCCCGTGCTGTGGGTCATTACCAATAACAAACCTATTACTGCCCCAGTGGGGAAAACAATCCAAGTGGAGGACTAGAAATGAAAATGATAATTCAGGTATATCACAACAAATATATTGTCACTACGGATGAGATGGAAACCATCATGGACATTGTGGCGAAGTCCGAATGCTATACGGAGAAATACCATAGAGCAGAGGGTGAGACAGAAAGCTATTACACCTACCACGTTTGGTGGGATGGTGATGAGCGTGAACGTTCCATTAATTATCTTTCAGATGCTACATACAACGCCTGCAAACTTGTGGGCAAACCAACCAACGACTCATAACATTGTTATACATTGGAGAACGATATGAAGATAGAAAACAGCGGTGTATTAGTAGAATTAACAATATCCACATGGTCTGCTCAAAAGCTTGACCGTAAAGCAACGCACCAAGTCACTGCGAATGCTAACGCTAGCGCTAAGTCCGGTAAGTTCACCAAGGACTTACTGGCTGGTTCGACATACGCAAGTGACATTACTTCCTTTGCCGGTACTACGCGCAACTGGAACATAGCAACTACACTACCGTGGAGTAACAAAGGCCCGCGTTATTGTGCGTCTACTTTATTCCTGTCTTACAAGCAGGAGATCAACTCCCTCAAGGGAGAATTTACGAGACGTATCAAGTTGCTAGAGCAGAACTATGAGAAAGCCAAAATCATTGCACAGCGTGAACTGGGTGCGATGTTTAACCCCAATGACTACCCACCTATTGATGTAGTCCTAGCTAAGTATGGCTGGAGTTTTCAAGTTAGCCCTATACCTCTTAGTGGACACTTTGCAGTTGATATGCCGAAGGAAGACTTAGCGGAGTTCAATGCAAACATTGAGAAGAAAACAAAAGCCGCGATGGAGCACGCAGGCGAGAGGTTGCGTAACACCTGTGCAGATATGAGTAAGAAGCTTGCCACTGGGCAGCGTTTCCACGATAGCTTTATTACCAATCCGCAGGAGCTGTGTACATTCCTTACTCACGTCAACATTACTAACGACCCCGCGCTAGATGACGCAAGGAAGAAGCTGGAACTTAGTCTTACAGGTGTAGACCTTGATGACCTTAAGAAGCATGAGGACGCACGCCAAGACCTCAAGACTAAGATTGATGCAATCTTTGGGGCACCCACTCCTGCATTAGAGAACAGGGAGCAGCTCATTAACCCACCGCATGATGTAGGCACACTGCAAGCCCTGCTTACTGATGCTGAAGTTATGCCAACTCAGCCAGTGCCCCCGGTTGATGCAGTAGATGAGTCTGCAGAATTTGAACTAAGTGACTGGTAGGGGGAGCTATGGAATACCCAGATCGACAAAAAGATTGGGATAGACGCAACAAGAATGCGGGTCTTTTGCAGCAAGCAATGGAAGAGAGACGTGGCAATCCTTCGCATCAGTTTGTGGTGGAACAGTACCAGAGGCGTCATGCGTTGGACGTTCACACAGCGCTTGAGAATGCGGTAGAGCCGGGGCTAGACAAGGTGCAAGACTTTGACCTGCGATACATCGAGTACACGGATAAGTATAAGAACGACATACTGGGGGTTTCACACCCCCCTTCGCATCAGTATGAGATAGAGCTGGCACACGACACGCTTATGTTAGCCGCGCAGTTTGAGGAGGTGGAAATAATACGTAGTGTGCTAGAGGTATGGGCAGGGAGTCCACAATGGAAAGCCTACGCAGTGCTGGAAGCTGGAGATTTTACATTCTCAACGGAATGTATAGGGCTGGCAGGGGGGTTAAACCGACCCCCCGATTCTCCTAATGAGCACAAGAGTCATATACGTATTACTAAGACATACGCAAGGTATGCGTCAGCTGCACCTAAGCACTACAGGGCAATACCAAAATGGTTACGTTCATCTTTAGGGTTGCTCAAGCTTGTACCTGTTGGTGCGTATGTAGGGAAACGTGGCTTGCACGTAGCAAAGGATTTATTTCTAGTAACGCACCGCATGAGGAAAAAAGGAGAACCACTATGACAATGGTAAAAATAAATTTACGCCTGCGTAAGGATACCTTAGCGTATTTTCAAGAACAGCCAAACCTGAGTAATGCAATACGCAAGGTGTTAGAAGGGCACGTTGCACGAGCGCATGACAATGAGGCGGCTCAAATTATAACTAACCAACAAAGGTGGCAAGACATTCTTGCCGAGGAGAACGAAGATGCACAAGAATGAAATGCCAAAAACCGTAGCACGTTGGCTCGAAAAAAATAGAGAGAAAATATCCTGCATTGACATTGAGGACACTGACCCAACAGAACATGGCGAGTATTCAATATGGGTTTACTTTGAGGCGGGATGGATTTGGGCGGGTGAAATGCACCTGATGCACCAATACACCGCTCGTGATTTTTTATCTGCTGCCAAAAGCGTAGAGCATTGTGAGGCGGGGTGCGACTGCAAATGGGATACCGACCCAAGCGAGGGAAGTGTGGGCGCACATGGGTTTGCTCCCGACTCTAGCTTTATATTTGATGAAAATGGAAAGCTAATAAGAAATGATGGAAGACTATTAGGAGAACGAAGATGAGTGAATATAATTTTGAAGTGGGGGATAAAATTGTGGTTACCGATACGCCAGACGCTTACGCTTATGAGGTGGTGTCGGTGAGTAATCGAGGTTTTACCCTTGGCTTAAAAGGTGCAGAACGCCTACGTAAGAATGAAATGGTGCAGTACATTGACGCAAGCACTGCTATCAAGCTGGAGGAGAACGAAGATGATTGTTGAAAAACGCCCATTCAAATGGGAAGACATTAAAAAACTAAAGCGGAAAGAAATTTTTCATTTATTTATCGAGTCATACATTACGGGTTGGGACACCGTGGAACAACAGAAAGAAACCCACGCAAAACAACGGGCAAATTCGGATTACCATCGGCCCCTCGGCATTTGCTGGGAGTGCGAACACATTTTTAAGAAACTTAAACCACAGGAGAACGAAGGTGAAAACAGTAATCCATGTTAATCAACACAACATAAAAGCGAATTCAAAAGGGGCTGATCTAAAGGTTTTGACGGTTAAAACCTATAAATCTAATGTGCGCTGTAATGAGGTTAAATTTAAAAATGGGCGGGTCGTGTACTCGCCCGATAAACCTTTGTCTTGCGGTGCAAAAGTTTGGATAGAAACCCTTGATGAAGTTGAGATTGTTGGCGATTCACACACATAGGGGGAAAACGAAGATGGACTTTGATCTTACAGGTACGAGAATAACAGTAACAACAATCACAGTGGTAGAAAAATTTGACGAGTGCACACTTGAGATAGGCAAAGCAAAGGTAAGGGAATACACAGATGCTCCTGCTTCTGAAGATGGAGACCCTTCTGTTTGGTATGACTACGCTGGAGAAGCTTTATTAAACGGAGCCTCTCATAAACTTGATATAGAGGATGG